>Ga0265298_10002512_pt1 | contig 25363 bp, 39 predicted proteins | sample AusTroGonzalo_MG_3_FD_193486 | JGI IMG/M metagenome (GOLD analysis project Ga0265298, IMG submission 193486) | Bovine rumen microbial communities from tropical cattle in Woodstock, Queensland, Australia - Gonzalo_01 | ecosystem: Host-associated > Mammals > Digestive system > Stomach > Rumen ...
TCGTTGATCTCGACTTCGTAGCCGGAAGCTACATAAACCATGATTTCCTTTACTGTCATTTCGTTCGGGTCCTTCATTATCTGATCCTCCTTAAGTGTTCTGCTGTTCTGACCTGAAGAAATTCCTCGTATTTCTTCAGGTCAATCAAAATGATTCCGTTTTCAACGGGCTGAAATGCAAACCGCTGCCCTTTTGCGTGGCAGTGCTCCCGGACCTTCTTCGGGCTCATGGCGAACATTTCAGCCACTTCTCTGACCTTGTACAGTTTTCTTTCCATCTGTCCCTCCTTTGGTAACTTTTCAAGTTACCATTTTGGCAAAAAAAACCGGCACGGGATCTTCAATGTTCAAATACTCGACCATCTTTTCAATCTCATCCGACCCAAACACGCCCTTTTTCATCTTCAGGCTGAAAGTCTTCGGCGCCATGCCGATTTTCTTTGCCACATCTTCCTGCGTCTTGCCATTTAATACAATTATGCTGCGCAGTCGGTTCACATCTACCATATTTTGTCCTCCTTCCTGCTAGTGTCGTGGCTTGTGTAACTTCACAAGTTACTTTCATCATAACACATATTCGTAACTTGTCAAGTTATTTTTTACTTGCAAATGTCCGAATATGTAAATATAATAGTTTTACGGAGGTTGCTAACATGACACGAGGACAAAGAATCAAATACGCACGGGAGAAGGCCGAGATAAACCAGACGGACCTCGCCAAAAGGGTAGGTGTATCAAAACAGACCTTATACAAATACGAGAACGACATAGTCACGAATATCCCTTCGGACATTATCGAAAAGATTTCTATTTGTTGTAAATGTTACCCTGGCTACATCATGGGCTGGACGGACAATCCTGATCTGCCGGACGCTTCCGCTGAGGATATGACAAAGGCTTTAGAGCTTTATGAGAAGTACAAAGAAGCCATTCCGCAAGTTCAGGATGCTGTTGAGGCGCTTTTAAAATCTTCTCGACCAGTTTCTTGATCTTATCACTTGATTGTAAGTACAACATGGTAAAAATGTATTTATTCATTGTAGTTTACCTCCTGGATGAGGGAATACTAGCACATCAAGCGGGCTCCGAAAAGTTCCAAATAATGGAAACGGAGAAACTCGTTCGATACATCGAATAGGAGACAACCACATGACGAACACAAGCGACGTAATTCTGAGACTTAAAGAGGTTCGGTCCGAAAAGAATCTGTCATACGGCGACATTCTGGATTTGATGGAAAAAAACGGAGATTATTTATCCAAGTCTACTCTTTCCAGGGTTTTTCAGGACGGATCCGAAAATCTTTCTTTTCGCTATGAAGAAACAATTCGGCCAATTGCAAAGGCCCTACTCGACATTGAAACAATCGAGGAAGATGACAACCTTAATGTTCAAACCATGAAAGCTCTTTTGAAATACAAGATACAACGCATCGAAGAGCTTGAGGCACAAATCGAACAGATGCGTGCGTCTTTTGATCATGAACGCGTTAAGATACACGAGCGGAACGATCGCGAAAGAGAACAGCTCAACAAACAAATCGAGTTTCTGCATGACCAGATACTCATGAAGGACCAGCGCTTCGACACGCTTTTGGAATCGACGCTCTCGAAGGATCTGCGATACGAGGAACTGTTGGCTTTGATAATGGAAAAGAAGAAATAGGAGAAACGCATGGCAAAGTATACGAAGAACAAGCGCGGATATTATCACACAGGCGTGCAGCTTGGCTATGATGAGAACGGACGCCGAATAACTAAATGGCTGACCGCCCGAACCATTGCGGAGCTGGAACGAAAGATCATGGACGTGAAGAACGACATTGCCAGCGGCCGCGATCTTCTGACCGGTGAGGTGCTCTTCGGAGATTATGCGGACATTTGGCTGAAGACATACAAGGCAAACCGCGGCGTGAATACTCTCGCAATGTACCGCAATCTCATTGAGCGCCGTTTCCTGCCCCTTTGTGGCCTTAAGGTTAGGGATATAAGGTCAACGCATCTGCAAGCCCTTATAAACGATTGTGGCGCGTTGCCGCGGACATGTGAGCAAATGCGCATGGCACTCCGCCAGATATTCAAACAGGCCATCGAAGATGATATCATCACAAAAAATCCTGCTGCCAGCCTGGAACTTCCCCGACATGTGCGGAAGGAAAAGCGGGCGCTCACATCCGAGGAAAAGGCAGCAGTCCTTGCCGCCGATCTGACGGAACGCGAGCGGGCTTTTGTAATGATCCTTTTCGGGTGCGGGCTCCGTCCGGGTGAGCTTTATGCCCTTACATGGCAGGATATTGACTTCAAAAACGCGGTCATCAATGTCAATAAATCGCTGGTTTTTGAAAATAACAGTCGGCCGCGCCTGACGTTCCCGAAGACGAACAAGTCCATCCGCGCCGTAGACGCGCCCAAAGGCGTTTTAAACGCCCTGAAGGCTTACAGGGCTACAACAATAGCACCAAAGCTTTTTGGCTCCCCTACGGGCGATTATAAAGGCCTTACAGGGTATTGTGGGGAATGGAAAAGGATAAAAAAGAAAATAGAAAAAGTTCTTGGGCATGAAACGGATTTGACGATGTACTGCTTCAGACATAACTATGCTTCTGAGCTCTACTATGCAGAAATATCCCTGAAGGAAGCCCAGCGCCTCATGGGCCATAATTCATACAAGATGATCATGGACGTTTACGCCCATCTGGACGCAAAGAAAGAAAATACCAAAAATAAACTTGATTTGGTACAAGTTTGGTACAATTAAAGATCGGGAACGCGGGAAGCCTTGAAAATAGGGCATTTTTGAAAACTGACCTTATGATTCGTAATCAATAGGTCGTGGGTTCAAGTCCCATTCTCAGCTGAAGCCAAAAAAAGCGGGAAAGCCACTATTTATGCGCTTTTCCGCTACTTTGTTTTTGTTCCCTTTTGTTTCCTTTTGTTGCCGTTTTTGTGTTGTACACGTGTTGTACATGCCACTTTTTTGAGGCTCGTGTTGTACATTTTGTTGTACAAATTTTCGACCCATTTCTCTAAACTGGGACTTGGATTTGACTCAAAACAGGCTTCGGCAGCATCTAGTAAATTAATGCTTATATCCGACATAATCGATACCCTTTGAAGGACGCAGCCTTCCTCAGGTTGCGCCCTTCTCTTTGTCTTAATAGCGTGATCTCCAGTCGGGTCTGCGTCGGTCGTCGTCGCGGTAGCGGTCGTCACGATTGCGCTCTGCTCTCTCCATAGCCTCATAAGTAACGAGGCATTTGAGTGTATGCACGATCTTGTCCGCATGATCGAGCGTCGTTTCGTTCAGTTCGCCATCGTCCTGAATTCTCGCCAGTTCCTCGTGGAGCATATCTTTCAGCTTATCGTACATGAGCGCACCCCCTTAAGCCGTTGCCGGTGTAAGCTTGTCAACGAGATACTGAGACTGAGCGGTCTGGCTTGCTGCAAGGTTGAGCATATTGACCTGATTCTGAAGCGATACGTTCTGCGAACGGAGCTGCTCAATTTCCTGCTCGCAGAGCTTGTCAAGGATCTGCTGGGTCTGATTCTGGATTGCAAGTCTTGTCGCTGCGCCTTCTGCCTGTACTACGTTCTGTGTCTGGATCGTTGCGGTCCTGTTTGCGCAGCAGCAGTCGGCCAACTGTGCCTGCAAGCCGGTGAGCGCCTGGGTGTTTGCGGTTTGGGCTGCGAAGCTTCTTTCGAGTGAGCTCATCTGTGCGTTGGTGATTGCTGCGTTTACGCCTGCGAATCCGCCACAAAGCGCGGTCTGAATGTCTCCGAAGCCGCTTGTGATTCCGGTCTGAATGCCGTTGATGGCTGTGTTCATTGCCTGATCGCGGAAGCCGTTGCTGATCTGGTTGCTCTGGTTCATCCAGGGATAAATGTTTTCAGCATTGTTCATGCCATATCCGCCGCCAAAGCCGCCGAAGATAAGAAACAGAAGAATGATCCACCATCCATCTCCCCCGCCAAAGCCGCCAAAGCCGCCGCCGTTTGCGGGTGTTACGGGCATATAGAAGGGATTGCTGTTGTCTTCAAGTGCCATGTTGTTTTCCTCCTTAGATTTTTAGAGTTAGCGGCCGCCCACGCGTTCGGCGGTCGGTATAGTAAAGCCGCGGGCTTTTACTTCATAAACATTTTTTTCATCTTCATCGCCTGATTGACCTGCTCCTGCGAGATCTGCCCGGAGTTTAGAAGATACTGTACTATCTCCTGCGGGTTCTGCGGGATCTGAGGCGGCAGATTAAACTTCTTTGTAAGCAATGCCATCGGGTTCGCCTTCAGCTGATTCATCATTCCCATTATTTCCATCGGGTTCATCGTTCTTTACCTCCTATTCTGTCATCCTTTTGTTTTTTGAGGCTTGCGATGTCCTTTTGTATTGCCTCTATCGCATCATGTAGCGCCCGTATTTCGTCTTTTTCCGCGTAGATGGATAAATCTATATCTTTTACATTTGCGGCCGTTTCTGTGGCTATAATCGCGGCAGGCGTCTCTTCCTTGACCAGTTTGTATTTTTCAAAAACGGGAGCGTCGAGCGGAGAAGCCCCACCGGTCTTCGTGTAAAAAATCGTCGGCTGAGATTCATCCCTGAAGGTAACACTTTTACCAGGTGCGACAGGATAGATCCGCGCCTCGTGCTCGTTCTGAACACTGACAAAGCTATCAGGAGCCGGCGTCTGTATATATGGATTATTTAGCATATATGGACTGTTATAATTTACCATGACAATTCCCCCCGTTCTGTGTAAAGAATAGCATAAAAAAAGAAGCCCAAAATGCGGGCTTCTTCTATTGTTTTTATAAATATTATGTTGAAAAAATGTTAAAAACCTACTTTGAATCCTCCTTGTTGTCCCAATACTCACAATCATAGTCAGTAATGGATGCCGTACAGAACGGGAGCTTGCTGATCAGCGTTTTCCCATCCCCAAATTTAAATCTAGGGATCGAAACGTCGTTGTCTGTTCTGTAGTCTGAATAAACATACCATTTACAAGCTACAGAAATTTTGTCCGGCAGCTCGGCCCATTCCTTGACTGTATGCACTTCGGGATAGCAAGGGCAGGTGTTATAATCGCACATTTTGCTCCTCCTTATGTAAATGGCTCGTTCACGCGAATGTCGAGTGATGCCTTCTTGTCTGTCGGGAAGGTGAATCGGATTTTCTTCAAGCTTTGATAATGCCCTTCATCGTATGCAAGCTTGACTGATTTGATGTACCCACTATTCCACAATTCAAGCTCTCCATAGGCGAAGCGGGAATCCCCATAGCTTGTGCCGTTGGGATTCTTCGCATTATTTACACCATACCAATGTATAGCAATTACTTTCCCATCGTTCTCATTAAGAAACTCCAAGTACATTTTGCCGTTCTCATAGTTCGCTCCATAGTCCGAAGTGCTAATTCCGGCATGACTGCCAACTGTTGTGCCGTCATCTGCATATTCCGTCCATGACGATGTATTCATCGGTAACGTTCCGTCTGCGAAATAGAGAATATCTCCGGGATTGATATCGTCAATAATATCCGTTGTAGAATAGCCCGTTGCGTCCACAAGTGAACCGCTTGAATTAATACGCTTGCCATCTTCCCAAGTGATATTTGCAAGGATATTTCCCCTCGGTACAACAGGGGTTTCATGCTCATACGAAATTTCTCGGTTCTGTCCGTTGCCGTAACGAATAGCATATATTTTCTTTGTCGCCTGATCGATTACGAATACATCGTAGGCCGTATAACTAGCCGTTCCGCTTGTTCTAGTGGATTCGTCGTTCAGCTCGTAAACTCCGGCGCACGTTGTCGAGACAAACGTAATTCCGTCCTGATCGACATTCAAATTATTATGAACGTGACCGCAGAAGCAAGCGATGATTTTGTCTTTGTAGAGCTGAAGCGTCGCATGGCACGATGCCGGATTGTTCCAGCCCTTGCGGTCTGCCACTTGCGGAAGATTCTCGTCAAGCGGATGATGTGAGAAAATGATCGCATTATATCCGGCAGGAATACCGCTCAACATAGTATTCAGCACGTTATTGTATTCTGTCGATGAATAGCTGACTTGTGTTCTCGCGAACGCATCAAGGAAGATAAAGCGCACATTGCACGTGGGATCGTCAAAATAACCGCTTATCTTATCAACTCGCGTGATGATCTTGTTCTGCATTGCGTAGGTCATGTGCGACTTGCAGACCTGATCTCTAGTTATGTTCTGATTGTCCTGACCGCCTTCATGATTTCCCGCCAGCGTAGCAAGCGGGCAGTCAACTCCATCTAGCTGATTTGTGACATAAAGCGCGGATTCCTGCATTGCCGCTATTGTGCCGCTGCTTCCGCCGTGGGTGTCGCCGCCCAATACAACAAGGTTAAAGGGGAATTTCTTCGCGAGATCGCGCAAGGTTCTCAGGCCATAAGCGATTTGGTCGCGGGTGCTTATTGCACTCTGCGAGGAAGAGTTAGCGATCAAGTGCTGATCCGTATTGAATCCGATAATGATGGGATTGTTTAGCGTAGCAATGTAGGTATTGATAGCTGTTGCAACCACATCGCGCTCCGTGGCGGCATAAGCGGGATAATCAGCACTAATATCTCCCGCGTCGTGCGTGGTGTCATCGTCATAGGTGACAATCAGGTGATTAGAGCCGTTAATGTCAACCGACTTTACTCCCAGACCATCAGCACCATCGGCTCCGTCTGCGCCATCTGCACCCGCGGGGCCTTTAATGTTCTCCGATGCGGGTGTAGTCGTGCTTGTGCTTTTCTCCCACGAAATAACGCCTTCTTCGCTTACGGAAGGATACCATAAGCCATCGGAGCCGCCGCCGCCTAAAACAATTCCGTCCTGAAGCTCTACATTGTACTCGCTCATTCTGTTATAACACCACCTTTCTTAACGTCCTCTATGATAAAGCCGATGCGCTTTGACGCGAAGGCCGAATCATCGTTGTAAAGGAACCGCAACTGCGCATAAGCCGCACCGGGTGTAAATGCAAGTGTTTCCGTCTGCGTAAGGGTAAGGGAAACAGTATGCTCTCCCGCATCAATCGTCAATCGGCTTAAATCCCACTTAAACTCTTTTGTAGACCAATCAACGATTGTTACCCATATCTGTTTGCATTCAGATAAATCAACATCGGTATTACTGATCCTGTATACCTCTGTCGGTGTAGTACCCCTTATCATGGCTATACCCTCCAATTCAATACTTTGGTTATTTTCGTGCGCACTCTGCGCATAGTAACTGAAACCGTACTCTCGGATATATTCAATTCCATAGCAAGCTGGATGTTAGATAAATCTTTCGCCTTCAAATCAAAACAGGCACGTTCCAAATCCGTAAAATTGCATTGCTCTCGGAATAGCGTAAGCTCTGGCTTTGTAAACGAGGAAATTTTCATTCGCCCTCATTTCCGCCCTCTTTTGTCTTGTTATAGCCGATAGTGCTAACTCCGATAAGCGCACCCAAAAAGGTTGTAACGGCGGCAATAACACCACAAACGATATGGCTATCAAAGCCTAACACTTCGCCCAACGCAAAGATAAATACATTGAGCGCGGGTAAGAAAACAACTACGATCCATTTCAGAATGTCATAAACCTTGTTCGGCAAAATCTGCATTACTCATACCCCCTTATTCATCAATAGTCTTTTCAAGAGCATCCACTTGCTTCTTTATCCCGTCAGCCCATCCATCACCGCCAAGTGATTTATAAGCGTCATAGGTGGCGCAAAAGCTATCATAATCGCTCTTTGATACTGTTCCATCAGCGAGTATTGAACGGCCTGTTGTCTTTAAGGCCGATAACAGAAGTAAACTCATTCCTGTTTCAAACTTATCCAGCTTTTTCTTCTTATCGCTCCGCATCTGAAACAGACAACTAATCAACGTAGATATAACGCCACTACCTAATATCGCAATTACAATCTCCATTTCTACCACCTATCCTTAATCTGTCCACAACGCCGCCCAAGTCTTCTGACCGACAACGCCTAACCGCTTGATACCTAAATCCTCTATCGTTTGGAACTCTATCACGGCATCCTCTGTTTTTTTGCCGTAGTATCCATCAATTAGACCGGGATTATAACCCTTAATGACTAACCGCTCCTGACATTGTTCAACGTCCTTGCCGTGCATCAAGTCATCTTCGATGTACCGCAGCTCACGGGTAAGAACGGGTATTTCATCATCAAACCAATCAAGCCGACCACCGATGACGAAATTGGTGGCATCACTCAATTTCCTTTTGACTACACCATAATCACGACCTCTGCTTTCGATGATATAGCCATCAACAAAGACCCCTACGTGCGTAGCCTCTTTCTTTTTGTCAAAAACTAAATCGGCATTCTGAAGATCCTTTAAATCAACAGGAGTGCTTTTCGCCTGAAAGTCTCTCGCTCGGTAGTCTGCGGTTTTGCTGATAATCCCCAACGAACGCATTTCGCCTACGATAATCCCGCTACAATCGCCAGCTTTTGACTTGCTCATATCCCAGCCCTGTTCATAGCATTTGCCGATATAAGCAAAGTCTCTGCGGGTATCGCTATCCCATAACGGATTGTTTTTACTATCCCGCCTTGCGTATGTCTTTTCCATCTCGTGAATACGGCCCACGGTAAGAGACTCTGTATATTCTCCGTTTGCCGTACCGATGTAGACACCATGATTCTTATAGACTTCAATCATAGCGTCACAAAACTCTTGCCGTGTTGCCATAAGCTACCCCCTTATGCTCCGTAGGCTTCTCCCGTGATCTCCTGATACTGCGCGGGAGTGATAACACCCTTCTTTACATATATCTTCAGCATGGCCTTAGTAATGCGGCCTGTGTTGTATCTTTCGAGTAAAATATCAAACATATCGTTTCCTCCTATTCAATGTCGGGCATATTAAGTACAACAAGGTCCTCAAGCGCATCTGCAATGCGTGTCTGATCGTTGTAAACTACAGTGCTGTTTCTCTCGTCCTCAAACGCTTCGATTGCGTCTAAGCAGTCCTGTTGAGTAACGCACCCGGAAAAATCGCAACCTTCTCTCTCGTACATATCCTTGAAAGAAGTGTACTCCATGCAGTACGCGCCATTGATTGTGCCACCGCCTACAACAAGGTCAAGAAACTCGCCCATTGGGTATCTCTCAATCCATTGTTCAGGTGTAAGCACCTCACCGATAGGGGTTATAACCCTGTCTGTTTTGTTCCAGATTGCATATCGCGACATTTTATTTCCTCCTTATTTATGTTATTTGATAAACATCGACAACGTTACTAAGAGACGTAATAGTTACCATTCCGCCAGCGAATAAGCCATATTTGCCGATTGATGTAGCTCCCATGTAACTTCTAACCTGATATAATTCTTCTGGAATTGAACGCGTTAGAGAAGTGTTATAAGCATCTACTGTTTTAACGCGTCCGCCACTAGTGGTACCGCCACCAAATAAAGCAAATTGTCCCATGATATTTGTCGCTACCAAATCGCTTCTTGCTTCGGACAATCCTGTAGGAGTACTTTGAGTCAATGATGAATTATATGCGGTTGCGACAGTGGTTAATTGTTGTGTTTGTCCTTTAGAACCTCCCGCAAAAAGGGCATAATCTCCAACACTTGCACCTTTTAAACCATCAAATACATCGGATAATGCCGTAATAGTGCTTCTAGTCAATGATGAATTATAAGCATCCACAACACTACTACCAGCTCCTCCCGCAAAAAGGACATATTGCGTTCCAATGTTAGCCGCTCCCAGCCTTCTTCTTGCGGCTGACAATACTGTAGGTTCTGATTTAGTCAACGACGCGTTATACGCGGTAACATATGCCCTCGCGGAACTATTAAAACCTCCGCCAAACAAGGCATAGTTTCCCATACTTGCCCCAGCTAATTCGGTTACTGCATAAGCTAGGTTTGTTGCTCCGCTTCTGGTCAAAGATAAATTGATAGTATCTACATACGCCACAGCCCCATTTGAGTTTGTGCCACCCGCAAATAGTGCATAATCGCCAATGTTTGCACCTACTAAACCATATCTTTCACGGACTGTTGTACTTCCTGAGGCTTTAGTCAGTGAAGAATTATAAGCATCTACTGTAGAAGAATATCCGCTAGAAGGACTGCCACCAGCAAAAATGGCATAATTCGCATTACTTGCGGCTCCTAACCTATATCTTTGTTGTGTCAGCGCGGTTGTTGTGCCATATCTACTGAGCTGATATTCACCGCTCCAACATAACCTTGCAACGTTATTAACTCCGATATAAGCCTTCTTGACCTTTCTAGCTACTCCGCCAACACCGATATACATTTTCTTTACTTTATGAGCTTTAGAGGAAACACCTATATACATTCCCTTTGCCATAGGCGCACCTCCTTACTCGTAAACGATGTATATTGTGCCTGTCGTTAATGCCGTTGTACCCGCAGTCATATCTGATGTGCCAGCGTAAATGTCTCTAACTTGCGCATTGCCAAGCGTTGCCGCGGCCGTTCCATTAGCCTGTACTCTAGCACCAAGCGTACCAGCAGAATTAATGTCTGAAGGAGCGTGGTTATGACTAGCCGCCGCAAAGTCTGCCGTTTTCTTTCCTGAGTCCGTTAAGTTTCCATTAGCATCAAGTCCAGCAAAATTGCCACTCGTCGCACCCGATACCTTGTCGGCTTTTCCGCTTGCGCTACTTGCCTGATTTTCCCATTCCGAAGTGCTACTGTTATAAGTTAAAACATCCCCGTTCTGAGCGTTGTTGATCGTTACATCGGATAAAGCACCAAGCTGTTGTGCCGCGATCTGTTGCGCCTGTTCCTTCCAATACTTCGCGTTATTCTCGTAATATGGAGAACCACTTGTTACGGGTGTGCCATTCTGAGTGCCGTTTGCATAGCCTTCGGCAACAAGGTTTTCAGCAGCAGATTGTTCTGAATAATACTTACTGTTGTTTTCGTAGTAGGGTGATCCGCTTGTAACCGGAACGCCTCCCTGTTCGCCGATTGCCCAGCCTTCGGCCTTTAGAGCGTTTTCCGGCGGATCATTAGCAATCGCCACAACTCGGTCGTCGATCGTGTCAATGCATCCGTCCATATAGTTTAGATTTGTGTCGTTAAGTGCCGGCGTTTGATCGTTTACCCAGTTTATAGGCGTATGACACTTATTCATCGCGCTGCTCCTCCTTCTTTTGTTGTTCAAATTCCTTTAGAATCTCGAGAACTTTTGCTTTAATATCGACCCAGCGCGTGAATGCTTTGCCGATGTATTTGCCCTCGCGGTCTTTGTACTCTTCAATGACTGGGATATTATCGATTCTCTCCATCAGCTCCCCCAGCGTCATTCGCATTCTCCATTAATAAGCGTTTGTATTCTGCTTCCGCAAGCACATAAACGTGCTTTAAAACATAAACTTTAGCTTCAAGCGGGATCCCGCTCGCGTTTATCAAGTCGATTAATCTCTTTTCTAGTTCTTCCATAAACGCCCCTTAATATCCCAAAACATAAACAGTATTATTATTTACATCCTTTACTTCTTTAAAGGTTAAGGAATGCCCGCCAACGGATAAGGCCCCGTCAATTGTCGCGTCTCCGAGGACCCTGATTCTGTTGCCGAATATGGTTGAATTTGCCGACATGATTGTTCTGACGTTGCTCGAATTTTCGATATATATTTCTTGTGGACCTAAAGAACATGAATCGCCTTGATTATCGTATGTTGATAGCATACCGCTCGAAATTGTCATTTCAAATCCCGTTCCGCTATCATAGTTTGTGATCGTTCCGCCGGTTATTGTCGCGTTCTTTATTGTTGCCGTTCCGTTGGATGATAATTTAAAATTTGTAGCGTTGACTGTAAAAGTCCCGGTACTTTGAACCGCGATTGAATTGCTCGTGATATCAATTCCTGACATTTCATCGTTCAAATCACCTACAATATTGCTCTTGCTAACCTTCAAGCCTATCTCCTGCTCCGTCATGTATGCGTAGGAGCCCTGGATCGTGTCGTCTAGCTGTTCTTCGACATAAGCCTGAACGCCATCAACATCAACTTTCAGGCTTGCCGTCTTGTTGACGAGCTGTTTGAACTGGGACGCGACACTGTTGAGCTCCCCGCTGCATTTCTTCTGTCCTTTGGCCGTGTATACGTCACGCATTGCGTGAATTCCGGTATATTTGCGCTCTAAAATGTATGTAACGATTCCGCGATATGTTGTTTCAATCCTGATCGGATCTCCGGCTTCATGCAAAGGGTTTCCGATTGCATTGACACGGCAAGGCCGATAATAACGCCCGGTCATGTTTGTCAGTGCATTTGTTGCTGCGCTTGTAAGATCTGCGGCGCCATACCCAAAGACAAGAAAGTTCCCCGTGATAATGTAATGATTGCCGGCCGTTCCGACTGTGGCGCCGACATCTGAATCGTCTGCCCTGATCGTGAGCTGCGTAATGCTCTCGCTGTTGTAATCTTCAAAGTCCGCGCTGATATAATGCGCTTTATTGATATTATCCGTGTCATGGTTTACGTCGCCCGGGTAAAGGTCATCTGCAGGATATAAGGTATCTGAAGGGAAAAGGCCCGCGTCAATATCTGCCGAAAGCACGACAAAACGGAACTCGCCCTCGTTCGTGATCGTTCCAAAGCATCCATTGATTTCGCAGATCGCCTTTATGACATCCGCGCCGCTCAATGATTCCGGGTTAATTGTGCGCTTGATTGTGATTGTATCGTTCGGGAGCGTGATCGCTTCGGCCGTAAGGTTGAAATGGTCGAGGAAGTCTTCACGGAACTGTGCGAGGGTCTTGCTGGATGAGCTTGTCGGAAGCTCGGTGTTATACCAGGCAGCAACATCGGCGTTCAGAATGTCATACATCGCGTCATAGGCCGTTACAACGCGCTTTGTGCGGTCGCTTGACAGTTCATCCGTATCAACCTTGAAAATCCCCAGCTGAAGCATTTTAGAAGCATCTCCGCCTGGTATGATATAAGCCTTGAGCGTCTTCCCCTTTACTGTGGGAACGTTCTCGTGCATGGTAAACTTAACATACCCGCTCTCGCATGATCCGAAGCGAATCTGATCGGATGAGCAGAGGCTTTGTACTAACTCAAACTTTTCTGCCTCAAGTTCTGCGTTTGTGATCGTGATTGTGGCACCCGTGACTGTGTAATTTGTTCCCGAGACAGTCACTGTTCCATCTGTCAAGAGAAGGTTGCGCGGCTTGTTTTCATCGAGTAAGTCGTCTGCGTAGTTATAACTGATCATACTGTTCCCCCTCTCCCACGTAGTTTGATCGTAAACGACTGATAAGCGTTTCCGTCCGTAGCATTCAGCCTGCGGTCATGTATTGGCTCAAACTCGATCATGTCGCAATTCTGGGTAATATAAGCGCCCTCGTCAGCGCACCATGCCGTGATCGGGAGCATTCTTGTTCCGCTCGTATATCTTGAAGTAAACCAGGCGCGGAATGTGTCAAGCATGGCGTCATCCATCGCGGAGGTCATAAACTCGACTGTCATGACCCTGTACGGATAATAAACGGGATGGCTTCCCCCATTGGCATCCGTCCAGCGCTCGCGCTCCTGCGGCGGGCATTTTGCAACGAACGATTCCTTTGCGATGTATTTTGCATCAAGTACGTCTGCCCCCGACGCAAGGTATTTTTTGTCAACAAATGCAATCGGCATTTCTGTCCTCCTTTACGGCATACTCGGAAGCCCTGTCCTGCGGTTAAACTTAGCCCCTTCGATCTGCATCTCGCTAAACCAGCGCGCCGTATCCGGTGAAGCGTTTAGCGTTACGGCAAGCGACAACTCCGTCAGAACTTCCGCGACGGCCTGCTTTATTGTGTCAAGAGGCGCCTCAACGTTCGTGCCGCTTCTCTGGTCGCCCAGAACGGCCGCGAAGGGTCTGTTCGGTTCAATGACCGCGCCTTCTGCCAGGAGCGGGATCTGAGGCGCCGTGAGCTCGCTGAGGTTAAATCCGAATGTCTTTCCGCCCATTCCGGGCACCCAGTCGGGAACGTCAAAGCTCAGTTTGTTCATTGCCCTGATCATTCCGTTGATTCCGCTTACAACGCCACTTACAAGGCCGTTTATAAATCCGATCACAGCATTGATGGGTGTTTTGATTCCGTCCTTAATCGCCGTAAATATCTCGACAAACTTATCCTTGAAGTCTTTCAGCTTTTCTTTGATCTTGTCAAAACCATTGACCAGCGTGTTTGATACTGCGCTCACAAACTTCGTTATCGCGGGAATGAGCTTATCACTCAGGACCGAAACAATCGCCGTAATAAGCGAGGTCAGCGGCGGGATGATAAAGTTTATTAAATCAAGAAGCGGCTTCAATAACGTCATCAGAAGATTGATAATTGGAGTTAATAAGCTGATGATCGGCTGAAGAATCGGAAGCAACGCGTTGAGTAATTGCACTAATACGGGAAGAAGCGCCTGAACGATCTGAATGACCGGCGGAAGCAATGTCTGAATTAATTGCACTATAACGGGCAGAATTGCCTCGCATATACTCGAAAAAAGCGGCAAAAGCGCGTTGAATAACTCCAAAAGAACAGGGAGCAATGATTGCGCCAGTTCCATAATCTGCGGCATAAGCGTCTCGAAAAGCCCCACAAGGACCGGCGCGAGCTGGTCAAAAAGTCCCTGAATCAGCGGAAGGTTCTCCGTGATAAAACTGCAGGCTTCCATAACGACCGGCATGAGCGCCGTTCCGACATTCGTGCCGAGAGCGCTGATCGCATCCTTCACGTTTGTCATGGCGTCGTTTAACTGTGCGCCCGCGCTTACTGTGTCCTGACTGAAGACAAGGCCGAGATCATACGCCTGCTGTTTCATGGCGTCCATTTCTTCGCCCGTTGCGTTCAGCATCGGCGTGAGATTATACGCCACTGTGTCCCCGAATAATTGCGCCGCCATCTGAGCGCGTTCGTTCGCGTCTTCCAGCGCATAGATCTGCGCCATTGCATCCTCAAACGTAACGCCCTCGTCCAGGTTCTTTGCCGCTTTTTCGAGCGTAGACATTTCCACGCCGCAAAGCTCCGCAACGTGTGCAAACTCCTGATATTCTTCGGCACTGACTCCCATGCGCTGGGATGCCTTGTCAATGACATCCATCGAGGATGCGGCGTCCGATGCTACTTTCGTAAGGCCCGCGGCCGCGCCTGCTGCCGCCGTTGTTAAACCCGCCGCAAACTTCCCCGCGGTCTTTGCGCCGGAGAGCAATGTATTCCCGAGGCTGCTGGCTTTTGATTCAGTTTTTGAGAGAGACTGATTCGCCTCCTCGTTGTCGATAAAAATACTCCCGACAAGTTTAAATAGTGACGCCATCCTGCCCTCCTAGATTAAATGCCATTCCGATGATCCTGTTTGCGTCCGCGATGATCTCGTCAGCCGTTTTTTCAGGCATCGGCGGCCTTTTCAGGTCTTCGTACCATGCTTCAAAGTCGACAAAGGTGTCTTCCGTCATTTGCGGGTACATATTGCAATACATGAGCCAGAATTTATCCTTTTGCGTGCGCTCACGGCCCGCATTTACGACCTCCACGCCTTCACGCCAGGGAAGTATAAGGACTTCCCGTGCCGCGCCCGAATACGTGCGATATATGAAGTCTCTCAGCTCTGCGCTTTGAGGAATCGCACAACACTGATAAAAAAATCCTTCCACTCCGTGAGGTCTGTTTCCTTAAACAGTTCCACGACTTTCGCCGGCTTCATGTGCCGGATCTCTTCCGGCTTTATCTCAAAAACATCACCCAGAAATGCGTATATCTCTTTCTCCACATCCCTTGTCGTGGCCTTTGCGAGCACGGTCATGATGAACTCGATGCCGACGGCTTCGGTGTCAAGCTTCTCGCCGCTTCTGGCCCTCTTGGTGAAGTTCTCTATTTCCTTGTTTATCTCGGCTTTCGCCAATATACGGGACATTGAGAAAATGTCCTGAAATTCCAATCCTCTCATGTGTTCGAGCCTCCTATAAAAAGGCAAGGGCGACAAACTGCCGCCCCTGCGTTAAGATCATGACTTTGTTACTGTTACGGTGTAGGTCTTGTCGCCCTCGTCGCCCGTTACCTTTACGGTAACGGTGTTGGAGCCTGCGGACCATGTTGCATCGCCGCCGTTCTCGATAACGGTGCTGCCGTTTTTGACTACGATTTCCGCGCCTGCCGATGTAGCGGTTGCCGTTACGGCATCCTTCGCGTTCGTTGTGGTCGCGGTGTAGGTTGTTGTCGCCGCGTCAAACGTGGGCGAGAGAACCAGCGAGCCGATGGTCAGAGCTGACAGTGTATTTGCGACAGCTGTCTTGGGCCAGTAAATCTTAAAAGGCGGAACGCCGTTGTCGCTGATCGCATAGCGGCCTTCAAAGGTCACATCAACTGTTCCCTCTTTGCCGTCCTCGGTCTTGAATGTAAGGCCCTGAGTGTCGATCGCGTTGTTGATCTGAAGTATCACGGGTGTCTCGGATCCTGCCAGCGTTCCGATGTAGGTCACATTGGTCAGGTAATCATCAGCGTCGAACTCGGTCGAGCCCTGGAAAATGTCATAATCAGAATCGGAAGTCTGCGTAACCGCTGCAAGTGAGCGGCGGATGACTTCGGAATTGATTTCAATAAAGCTTCCTGCAAGTGAGCACTCCCATGCGTCGATAACGTCAAGATCTGCCACCTTGCCGAGAATGCCATCTATCTGGATGTTGCGGATTGTGGGAACTGCCTTAAATTCAAGGCCGCCCTGTGTTGCTCCGATGATCTTCGCAGTCGCGCTCGAAGGAGTGTCTGTCCCGACAACGAAGTTCTTGTAAAGCGCTCCGGCACCCAAGAGAAGGTTTCTTTTTGTCTTAGATGTGTAGCCAGTAGGTCTTCCCATCTTTTTGTCCTCCTATGCCTGATATGTTGCATCGAAGGACATTGAAAGACGGATGATCCGCTCGTCCTCGTCAGCAATCCATTCTTTGTTGTTTTGTGTTGATAAAATGCTCGCGTGGTACTGGTTATAAATAACCTCGTTATCAAGCGCCGCTTCTATGGTGTCAGCAAGGTCGGAAACTGTTATTTCCTGCCCTCTGTTGCCCCACAGATCGAGAGAAACGACCTTATCGCCGCCCACAGACCGCACTTCAAATACGATGTATGGGAAGGTTTTGGTTTCCGGCGCATTCTGCCAGTAGACGCGGTCACTGTTCGCTGCGGTCGCGATCAGGCGTTTGACGTCTTTCACGAACTCAGCGCTGTGTTCCATCTCCATTTAATCGTCCTCCTCGTCGCTTGATTCCTCTTTTTCATTGATGAGCGCCAGCGCTTCGGCTTCGTCCTGCAAAGCGGTCAGATACTGGCTTTCGATCTTGACGATCGTTGCAACGTTTTTTTCTACTGTGTTGGTAAGGATCCCCAGCTTCGGCTGTTTCGAGGTTCCCACTTCCTGAAAGAAGGAATAGAATCCCGGGACCGGTTTGCCCGGTGCTGAATGTGGCAGGCCGATGTCAATGCGGGGGTATTTAGTATTTTCCGAGCTGAATACTGTATACTTGACCGCCTTCGGCGCCCTTCCTGTCCGCTTTTTAAAAACGTCGTAATAGTTCTTTTTGAATTCCCTTCGGATAAACTTTCCGACGTCCTTTAAAGCGGCCCGGCAGAGCTCCTTGATGGTGTAATTGCACCAATCAACATTTGATTCAAAATAAACGCCATCTTTGTTTATTTTTGTAACGCTTTTCGGTGCTGCCATAGTTTACACATCCAATCCGACCGCGGTAATCTCGATTGAGTTCCCGTTTCTGTAGGTCCTTAAAACGTTGTAGCGTGTTCCGTTGTAGTCGATCTCTTTCTGATCGTCGTAATCCCAAAAATCCGCGAGCACAAATTTAATCGTAGGTTTGAGACCTGACGCCGCCGCCTGGTAAAACTCGCTTTGCCCGATCGAGCGGACCTGTGCGAAGCGTTCAGCCTGCGTTTCGTTCCGCACGATGCGGCCGTAAGCGTCGACTGTTTCCGTGTAGCCGATCAGGGTAATCACATCATTACACATAATTATCCCTCCCCGTTGTCCGGCTCCGCAAAGAATGACTCCGATTTTCTTATAGAATCAAGCTGGTATTCATAAGCCTGCTGGTATTTTTCAGCCATGTCGGGACTGTCGACCATTCTCGCGAGCACATAAGTCTTGATCGCAGTAGTGATAAGTCCGCTATTAGAAGCATTTACAAAACATTCAGATGCTCCCGCGCGGATCATGTCCTCTTTTGCGCTTGCTATATAGTCGGCGATTTCTCCGTCAAGCTTCGAGTGACTTATTCGGAGCGCCAGTTTTACGTCGTCTAACAGTGCCATGTTCTCCTCCTTTGAAGGATCCGGGGAGCAGAGGCTCGAACTGCTGCCCCCCGTCTCTTTTTATTTCACGGCATCGCCGAGAAATACATTGTCTCTGAAATTCTCATCGACTGACATCCTCATGATGTGGCCGATCTTGATTGATGTATCTGCATACATCTTGATGTCAATCTGTTTCGCACGGAAGCAGAACGAAAGATCTTCTCCCAGGCCTGCGATCGGGAAAAAGGGGACGCCGTACATTGAAAGCATTGCATCGAGCATATCTACCTTTTGCAGCACGCACGCGAAGCCACACGCCTCAATTTCGACGATCTGATCTCTGGGATAGTCATACCAGACCTCAGTCTTCGGAAGCGAGGCATGGCCGTTCTGCTCCACGCTGATGTGTTTATAGATGCAAGGCTTAAACGGTGGCCTCCTGGCAAAGCAGAGAGCAGTGATCATGTTGTGGTTTCCGATCGATTCAAACATCCGCTCCATCATGTCCGGCTCGAATGTCATGTCCGAGTCGATCCAGAGCACATAATCATAACCTTCCGAGATTGCCTTCGCTGCCGCCTGGTTCCTCGCGTCATAAACAAGCGAAGATTTCAGCAGACAGATGTCTGTCTCCCCAACCTTTTTGAGATTGAGGAGACATTCAACAAAATTTGCTTCAAGATAGTCCATGCAAGGGACCGCGATGAGAGTTTTCATATATTTCGAGCCTTATCCTTTCTTCCTGGTTATCAGGTTGCCTCAATGAAGCGAACGATTGCATTTGCATCGCCGAGCTTACCGTCTGCAAGAGCCATTGCACGGTAAACGCGAGAACCAGTGCGGAATGCAACACTGTCATCGCTCTTTACTTCAGGAGCCTGAGCGAAGTTGAACTTGTAGGCCTTGAAGTCACCGAAGAGGATGTCGCCGCTTGTTACGTTGTCATCAACGATTACAGGGAAGCCGAGAAGTGTGAACCTCGAAGCTGCCTGAGGATCGATGAGAACGACGGGAGCGCCCTGGGAGGTCTGCATGCCGTAGATCTTGTTGAACAGCATTGCCCTGTTCATGCACCACTGAGCATTCTGCAGGTACTCTGTGGGAAGTGTGCCGACGATCTTGGGAAGGTCGCTGTACTTCATGTTTGTCTTTGTGTAGGTTCCGTCCTGCGTGGACTTGGAAACTGCGATACCGAGGCACTGGCCGGAAGTAGATCCGCCGCCGTTGATGATGCCTGCGTCGATCGCCTTTGCGATCTTGTTTCCGAGTCTCTCAACGAGCCAGCTCTCGAAAGCGTCGATTGCCATTGCCTGAACGTCAGCGGTGATCTCAACGGTCTTGATGAGCTTGTATGCTGTGAGGTTGATTGCGCTGTAGGTGTCAGCGGAATCGGTTGCTGCGGTTCCCATAACTACCCAAGCAGCATCGTTGATCGTGCTCTCTGCAGGGTATGTTACGTTGCCGGGGATGTAAGTCACATCAACGGCTGAGATCAGGGGAGTTCTCTCGATGATGCCGATGATCTTGTTCATGGTGATGGTGGGGATAGCTGCCGAAGCGGTGACAGCTGTTCTCTCTTCAACGGAGAGCTCCTTGCCCTGAAGCTTCTTCAGGAACGCTTCTCTGTACTCAGCGGTCTCAACGCCGAATGTTCTCTTCTCTTCCATTTTGTTGTCCTCCTCTTTTGTAGTTCCCTGGGCGGTTCCCGCCTGCAGGGCTGCTGCTGCGGCCTTGCGCTCTTCAAGGTCCTTCAGCTCTGCCTGTCTTTCGATCAGGCTTCTTTTTTCGTCTGCAAGTGTGTTGACGGTTTCGACCTCGCTTGCGGCCTCGATCTCTCCATCGATGGCTGCGAGCCTTGCCTCAACGTCCTGCAAATTCATTTCAGATAATTCCATAGTTGTTCTCCTTTCGGGATTACATGATCGCCCTGGCTTTGGCCTTAGCCAGTTCGAGCTCCTTCGCCCTTCTCGCGAACTCCTCGCGCTCCTCCTCGATCACTCCGTCGAATCGGCTGCGGGCATATATATCTGTCCCCGGGTTTGCGGGGAATGATACCGGCGATACGTCATAAAGCTTTGCAATGTGCTTTATAACTCGTGTAAACTTCTTTGCTTCCTTGTCCTTCTCGATCTCGTCGCGGTCAACAACGAACGCAAAGCTCATCTGTGTATACATTCCGGCGCGGATCTCTTCGTGCATCTGACGCGCCGAGGCGGTCCTTGACAGGTCCGTGTCAGTAAGCAGGCCGTGTTTGTCAACGTCCAGCTTTAAAGCTCCGTTTGAAGTCCTTGCGAATACTGTGCCTTCGTGATCCTTGCGGAATACAACGTCGCTCATATCGCAACCCTCGAAGGCAGCAGGATCAATGCGCTCGCAATAGTGGTTTCCGTCCATCTCGAAAAGCTCATACTCGTCAAACGTGGAAGCATAGCCGCGCACGTTGTAGCTCTCTTCGCCTTCTTCCGCTGCGCGGAGCTCGAAGCCTTCAATCGGCATGTTTCTATACTCTCTTGTATTATTCATTGTCTTCCTCCTGATTCTCCGAGCCTGTGTTGTCGTCTGTCGGTGCCGTATCGAGCCTTCTGATCGGGACGTCTCCGCCTTCAACCGGCGCAAGGTTGAACATTGCTCGCCATTCGTTCGGAGTGAGGGCTCCGCGGTCGACTAACTGCACCATGTCGAGCTTTGTTTTTGTGCTCGCATAATTGATGCGGTTCGACTCATAGACGATGCTGTTCCCGAATCCGACCTCCCGATCAGAAAATACCTTCCTTGTGAGCTCTGTCGAGAGAGCCACTAAGAAGGGCTCGATTCTTGCGTCATAGAACGCTTCCATCTGCTCCTCGGAAAAGTCGCTCATGATGATCGCGTCATTAACTCCGAAATATCTGTAAACGTTCTCCCTGAACTCTTTGATCGTTGCCGTGTTGGTAACTGTCGGGCTCATGGTGATGGGTGTGAACTCCTGCGTTGCGTCAAGGGAAGCAATTCCGCCTTCGTTCTCGAGGTTTAGGTAGTCCGCAACGAACTGCTCCTTCTGCTTCTTGATGTCTTCCTTCGACAGCATTGCCTTTGTGCTCTTCAGGATGCCGCGCAGGTTTGCCGTGGCCTTAACCGCATTTGCAACGCCCTGATTTGTGGTGTTAATGAGTTCTAGCGTCTGCAATATCGGGCTGTTGTCGTCTCCGGCGATGTCCTTTTTGTTGTAGTCCTTGCGAAGAACTGCCAGATCATCCCAGGGGAGCGTCAGGTCGCTTGCAATCCCTTCAAAGCTAAACTTGATGAATAAGCGGTCGGCATATTCAATCGCTTCAAAAGACGCATACGGAACCGGGTAAAAGCCCTTGACGTTTGCCTTGTCGTCCCTGTTGATGTAAATAAAAGCCGTGTTGCGAAGCTCGAGCTGTGTTCGCACTTTGTACAAAAAGTCCTTGCCGTTCATGTATATGTTAGGCGACAGATTCAGGATCCTCGCGATGTCTTCGCGGCTTGAAACGGCATTCGCCTTGCTCGTATGCTCCGCCAGTGGACGGATACACGAGCGGACAAGGTCGCTTCGGTACATATCCGCACCAAAAGGTGAAAACTGGGCCGTAAAGCCCCCCAGTTCCTTCCATCGAGCCTCTTTGATTGCCTTCAGCGGTCTGAAAAAATCCAAGAATCCCATTTTGTGCTCCTTTACCTCAAATAATTCACATACTCGTCATAGTGCTTTACATAGCCGACCCACGCATTGAGCAAGCTGACCATGCCATCTATCCTTCGATTGACTTGTATCTTTACCGGCTGCATAACTTCCAGCGAATCCGATTTTGTTTTTTTGGCTGCCGTGTTCAGCAGACACCAGCGCAGGATCGGATTATTGTTGTAGATAACGCGCTTTTCGGAAAAGGCCGCTTGCATCTCGCGCATCGGCTGATTCCATGTAAACGGACCCTGAGCGCATTTTTCCAGTTCAAATCCGTAGCCTTCCATTTCGGGCACCCAATAGCCCGACAGTGCACGGTCGTAACTGATCCACAACGGCCGGATGTCGTACTTCTCGACCATTTCCAAAAACCAGGCCGTTACGTCCGAATAATTGACTTGTGCGCCCTGGCATATATGAAGCCAGCCCTGTTTCGCCCAGAGCTTGTATGGTGCTTCCTTGCTCGCGGTCTTTTCGAGCGAATCAACCTTGCTCTGCGGGATAAAGTATTTTTGCAATACATACACATTCGCGTCCCCGGGCTTTTGAACCAGAAGCGTCGCGCAGGTAAGGTCTCCGACTGCTGACAGATCGCATCCGCCGATCGCGTATGAATGCGCAATATAGTCCATTTCAAAGGTCTGCTCGTTGACCGCTTCCTCGTAAGACAACCAGGTTGCGAACTCGCTCTCGGGCAGGTTGAAGTCCTTTGTCAGCAGCGTCGGTAAAAAGGTCGGGTCTCTTTTGGCCTTTTCCACGTTATCGCGGAGCGTTTCAAGTTTCTTAATTTTGCCGAGCCCTGGATTCGCTTCAGGCCAGTGCGCCGGATCCGCCCACGTGCCGCGGTCGTTTAACTCATAAATCAGCGGCAGAACTGTGTAATCCTCGAAGCCCGGCTCCCATGTCGCCACGCTTGACCAGTAAGCATATTTGTCATCAAAGAAGCCCTCGCGAATAAAGCCGTTTGTGGTAATGATCCATGCAAGCGGCTGCTCACGCATTGACTGGCCCTGAAGCATTACGTCGTAAAGCGCCGAGGTCTTCATGGCGTGGCATTCGTCAAGACTAAAAAAGGACGGGTTCAATCCGTCCATTGTCGAAGTGTCTGAGGCAAGGCATTTGATAAAGCCCATGTTGCCGGGACAGTATATATCGCTCTGTCGTTTTTTGGTGATCGCCTTTAGCTCTGGCGACTGAATGCGCATGTTTACGCATTCGGAATAAATCAGGTTTGCCTGGTCTTTCTTGTTTGCCGTGCAGTAGACTTCAGGGCCGTTCTCATGATCGTTTAAGAACACATCCCACTCAACTGCTGCCGTTTCGGTAGACTTTCCGCATTTGCGGGCTCGTATGTCCACGACTTCGCGGTACCGGCGAAGCTTTGTTCCATTCCATCGCCATCCAAAAGCAAGCTGAATCTTTGCCTTTTGGAAAAGCTCGAGCTGTATTGACTTTCCTGCAAAGCGCCCTTTTGAGTGCTTACAGAATCGCTCTATAAACTCAATATGCCGAAGGCCCTCTTTCTCGTCGAAGTAAAATGGGAAGTCCGCAGGAGGCTTTTCCATCCATCCGACTTCTCGCTCATATACGGCCCGCACTTTGTTGGATACTATCTCCTTGCCTGTCCGTATTTTTTCGAGGTATTCCTTCGGGTAGTTCGGCAGCGTGTCAGTCTTCGCCACGTAGGAACGCCAGAATGTCGGATCCTGCGTCCGCTTCATTCTCTGGCCGTAATGTCGTGACGATCTTCATGAGCGTCGTCACAGTCTGATTTGCCGCCGTTGCTGTTTTGTTGTATTCTCCGATTGCCGGATGTGTGTAGATATTCTCGCGGCCTTTGACGTATTCTTTCGTTACGAGTGCGCCGTCTTCTTTGATCTTCTTTTCCAGCGAGTTCAGGATATTTATCTGCACCTGGTAGCGCTTGAAGGTTGTCAAGAAGAAGAAGTTCTGCTCGACGCCGTACTCCTCCGCAATCCTCAGTATTTCATCCGCCTGCTCCTGAAGTGTCAGGCGCTTTTTTGTTGTTTCTTTCTTAGCCATTACGACCGCCTCCTTTGTCCAGCTTTTCAACAATCTTCCGTTCTCTTTCCGAGAGCTCCCACTTGAGCCGCTCAAGTTCTGATTGTCTCACGTTCTCTGCTTTCTGTTTTGCCGCTTCAATATTTCTTTGTGTTGCCGATCTGCTCAACAAAAAGCCGCCGCCAAATATAGATTTGTCGTAATCTTTCATTGCGTCCAGGGCTTGAACGCGTTCGCATTCATCCTTTGACACTGTAAACTCGACACCATGAACAGAATATCGAGCTAAAATGGCCGCCGTAACCAGTTCCGACGGATAGTCGTACTTTGGAACAGTGGTCTTTGATTCCTTGTTGTTTTTGTCGTTTGCCTCTTTTATTATCTTGTAAAGGTCTGGAACTGTCCTGATCCTTAAGTCCGGCTCCATGTTGGTGATAAAAGAAGTACTAACGACCGCTCCGTTTTCATAAGTTACCGCTGCGCCTGCGGGTAGATAGCAGATATCAAGCCCGCGGCCGCTAAACAAGGTCAGCGAAGGAGCGAAAAGGAAAAATTTAATCCCGCGCTCACAATAAAATTGCAGGATTTCCGCAAGTATTGAAAAAGGCGGATTGTCTACAACGACACACCCGCTTTTGTATTTTTCGTTCTGATAATCTCCGCCAGGATAGAACGGACGACAAAAAAAAGCCTTTTCTACCTTGTACTCTTGCGCCACCCAGTCCGCAATCGCGTCAAAAACAATCGGTGGCGTGTAACAATCATCCGTTGTCTTCTTCGCTTCAAACTTATCAAGAAACTCATTGTACTCATCGTTCCCTTCTTCTCTGGCGTCCCAGTCCTTATCCCTGTCAGATCTGTCAAACCAGTCGTCAAGCTTTGGAGCTTCAAAGCCCGTGAGCTCTATGTTGAAGTCTTCATCCCGAAGTGCTGCCAATTCTTGCGATACTAAGAGCTCATCCCAGCCCGCTTCTTCAGCGAGCTTATTATCTGCCAGAATGTACGCCCGCACCTGCGTAGGCGTTAAATCTTCGACTCTGAGATAGGGAACCTCTTTTAATTTCAGCTTTTTTGCTGCTAAAACGCGCCCGTGGCCTGCTATAATCATGTTGTTGCCGTCAATAAGCACGGGATTCAGGAATCCAAACTCCTTTATGCTGTTTGCGATCTTCTCGATCTGCTCTTCGGAGTGTGTTCTCGCGTTTTTTTCATACGGCTGCAACGCTTTGATGGCTATCTGCCCGTATTCTCGCATTATTCTGTTGTTCTCCTTCTTTCTTCGGGCATCTAAGCCCGTTCTTTGTCTTTTTCCAAAAAACCATGCGCGTGATCAGTTGGTTCTTTGAAAGC
>Ga0265298_10002514_pt1 | contig 25356 bp, 43 predicted proteins | sample AusTroGonzalo_MG_3_FD_193486 | JGI IMG/M metagenome (GOLD analysis project Ga0265298, IMG submission 193486) | Bovine rumen microbial communities from tropical cattle in Woodstock, Queensland, Australia - Gonzalo_01 | ecosystem: Host-associated > Mammals > Digestive system > Stomach > Rumen ...
TGTAAATATGGCAGAACAAAATAAGTATACCTTTGACGGCGCAGAACTCGGAATCGTTCCGCTCTCAACTCAAATTGCGAATGAAGTTCCTCCTGGAACTTACACATTCTCTTTCAACCAAATGACAGGTCTTCATGTCGTAAAGTGTGAAGATGTGCCTGAAGTTCCTCATAAGGTCTATGGCGGACAGGAACTTCGCGTGGCAAAGGTCTACCGTGCCTTTGACCGTCGCCCAAGAAACACAGGCGTGCTTCTTTCTGGTGAACCGGGCATGGGTAAGTCCCTCTTCATCCGTATGATTGCGGCTGAAGCAAAGAAGCGTGGACTGCCGGTCTTTGTTGTGAACTCAAACTGCCCAGGTTTGGTTGCATGGCTGAAGCGCTGCCACACTCATTCTGTGGTTATTCTTGATGAATTTGAAAAGATCTTCGCTTGCGGAAACAATAACGATGGTGAAGGTCCAGACCAGGAACAGTTCCTTTCCTTGCTTGACGGCATGAGTGATAGCAAGAAACTGTTCGTGGCTGCTATTAACGATACATGGAAGTTGAACAAGTTCATGCTGAACCGCCCAGGTCGCTTCTTGTATCATTACCAGTTCGGTTGCTTGACTCAGAAGGAAATCGTCCAGTACTTGGAAGACAACCTCACTGACAAGGACCAGGTTGACTATGTAGCAAACATCCTCTTGGGTCACAAGATTAACTTTGACTCACTTGCATGCATTGTCGCAGAAATCAATGCTGGTGAACCGATTGACGAAACTATGCAGGACCTCAACCTTGACGGTGCTGAACAGAAGACCTATGATGCTTCCGTTACCATTGACGGACAGGTATACTCTGGCCGCTACGAAATCAACTTCGGCAGCGCTATCCAGAACTGCCGCCTTGTTTGGAAGCCGGGATTTGGCGAAGGCAACGGCAAGATCTTGTTCAAGACCGTGGACGTGTCTTGGAGAACCCAGGATATCTTGCCTGCATCTAAGGACAAGTATAACACTGGCATGCTTGTCAAGAAGACTGGCCTTCGCTTTGCTCGTGATGGCCGCGACATGTCCATCCGCGTCCACAGTGCTTGTGACCGCGATGAATATGTGACCATTAACCCGTCGGGTGTGTCTGACATGAAGTTGTCGGAACACTACGAATACTCTGGCTCTTCCTTCTATGCGAAGGGTGGTGCCATGGGTCCTCGTGAAGAAGCACCGGACGGATACGATTACTGAGAGAAGCACGACCGTCCTCGGCCGATCTTCAATTTAGATGACCCGGTTGAGGACACTTCGTGTTATTGTCAGCGTGAACTTCCGCAAGAGGTGCTTGATGAAATTGAACGGCTTGAGAAAACTTTATACAAGCCAGCAACTTTTGAAGAAGCCAAAGCGGAAGAAATCACATTTTAGAAACTAACGAAACCAAACCGAGGATGAAAAATATATAAATCAACGAAAAAGATGGATACTGCAAAGTAAAACGACTTCATAATAGATGAACAATCCGACCGCAAGGTCCGCGTGCTGCGTCCGCGTGAAACGTGGCGGCCCGTCTGCCGGGGTGATACGGCTTCCATCTTGTGTTGATTTTTTATAGATTTTTTCTGAAGATTCCAACAGCAAACAGTCCAGTGTTGGAAAAATGAATCTTGTAAAGGAGAAATGATATGGTGAACTTCTACGATGAAGTAAAGAATGTGCTCGACCAGCGTCGTGCATACACAGAAAACGGTGCCGTTGGCTATGAAACCACAGGAAAGGCACTTTTGGACATGAATTTCAAGGTCCCTTCATACCGAACAGCGGATGAAGCAACAATCATCAATGATTTTATCAAGGCATACGCCGAAGACCCAACATTGGCTCTTAAGTGGATGTTCTATGCGGGTGACATTCGTCAAGGACTTGGCGAACGTCGTTTGTTCCGTGTGTTGATTAAGCATGTGCTTTCTCAGCAGCCAGGATTTATCCAGTTCGTCGGCGAGTATAACCGCTTTGACTCTCTCTTTGAACTGTTTGACACAGAAGCAGAAACCGACATGGTGAACTTCGTGATGAAGCAGTTGACTGCAGACATGGCAAGCGTGCATGCCGGCAAGGGATGTTCTCTTCTTGCTAAGTGGATGCCAAGTATCAACACTTCCTCAAAGGAAACTCGTGCTTTGGCTAAGCGCTTCATCAAGGCGATGAACATTGATGAAAAGCATTACCGTAAGATGTTGTCAAAGCTCCGCGAAGCTATTGATGTCACAGAACGCAAGTTGTGTGCAGGTCAGTGGTCAGATGTGGACTACAACACAGTGCCTTCAAAGGCAAACTTGAAGTATAATAATGCGTTCCTCGCACACGACGAAACACGCCGTCGTGAATTCTTGGGCAAGCTCGCAAAGGGCGACAAGGATGTGAAGATTAACGCAGGTGCGGTATTCCCACACGACATCGTGTCTCAGTACCGTGGTAAGCTATACAACGGTCAGCTTGACGGAACCCTAGAAGCAATGTGGAAGGCACTGCCTAACACAGTGCAGGACAAGAATATGATCGTCGTCCGCGACGGTTCAGGTTCTATGGGTTGCCCAGTTGGTGGAAGCCGAACTGTATGTGCGCTCGATGTAGCAACTGCATTGGCTATCTACATGGCTGAACGCCTACCAGCACCTTTCAAGGATAAGTTCATCACCTTCTCAAACAAGCCAAAGTTGGTGACACTCCCTCAGACAAACCTGAAGGACAAGCTTATCCGTTCCTACAAGGAAGCGGAATGTGCTAACACAAACATTGAAGCAGTCTTTGACCTCGTGTTGCAGACCGCTGTCGGTGCAAAGATGAAGCAGTCAGATATCCCTGACATCTTGATAATCTCCGACATGGAATTTGACGGATGTGCTTGCGACAACAGTCACAGCGGCTCTTGGGGATCCGGCCTACGCTCAACCTTGTTTGACGAAATCGGCAAGAGATGGGCAGCAGCTGGCTACAAGCTTCCTAAGATGGTATTCTGGAATGTCAACTCCAGATCCAACACAATTCCTGTGAGAACAAATGACAAGGGCGTTGTCCTAATGTCTGGTTTCTCTCAGAACACAGCCAAGATGGCAATGACAAACAAGCTTGACCCATACGATGCTCTTAAGGAAACATTGAATGTCGAGCGCTATGCGTTCGTTGAAGATGTACTCAAGACATCGGTGGAATAAATAAAACAAAATCGGGAGGGACGCTTCCCCTCCTGATTTCCTTTTTTACACGAATGTGGAGAAAGGTTTGTTTTGAAGCACTTGCGATACGTAATGATCGCAAAGGACGAAATATGGCAGCAGTAAATACTGGCAATTTGTTTGAAGAAGTAGTTGATGATTTCACCGAAGCAGCAATGGGTTTCTTGAACCCAGAACAGAAGCGCGAAATTCGTCAGACCGCAAAGGCGGCTGTAGAAATGTGCGAATCTGCTTTTGACGGTGATGTGAACATTCCGCTAAATGTCTACTTGGAAGACAACAAGAAGGTCTGGGAACTCGCTATCCCGGGCAAGACAAAGGATAATGTTTCAGTGACTGCCGGACAGAAGGACGGCAAGCTCGCAATTACCATTGAAGTCAAGGCTACAGAATTGTCGGATGAAGAAAAGGAAAAGCGTGCAAAGCGCACCAACATTCTTCAGAAGATTAAGGGCATGAACGGGATTAAGTTCTCTGCATTCATCCCAGAATCTTACGACATTGAAAGCTTGAAGGCATCTGTGAAGGACGGTCTTTTGACTGTATCTGTTTCCAAGAAGCCGGAAGCACAGCCTCGCACCTTTACGGTGGAATAATCGTTTAGGGTTAAGAAGGAGAAAATGGACGCGGCATTCTGTGCCGCGTCTTTTTATGTTTCAAGGAATGTTTTGAATTTTGAACCATTTACAAAAGTCCGAAAAATTTTTATATTTTGTTTGAACATAAGGACTTAACAGCAATGAACCGAATTTCAAAATACTTACTGCAGAAAGAACAGGACTGGGAAAAGTTCTTGCTTGAGCAGGGTTTCACTGCACACGATGAATGGGACTTTTCTGTTAGCGGCCGTGCGATGTCAAGACCAATCACACCTGTCATGGACATCATCGTGACTATGGAAGAAAACAGTCAAAAGCAGCGTTGCGGAAAGGTCATTCAAAGTTATCATGCGATGTGTCACCGTCAGGCAGAAAGAGTACATTGGTGGGACGACAAGCATCAAACAAAGAAACCTTTGGATGTTATCCTTGCTAAGTCCATCAAAGAAGCAGTTGCGTGGCATAAGGAATTGAAGAAAGAACAACTTAAGAAGGAAGCAAGGAGAAGCATATAATGCCGCGCCCTGAATATGACCCATTTTCCGAAGACCGCAGATACATGCGTGCTTGGTGCACATGGAAAGATGCTATCGGCGATGATCTTTATCACCGTCTTGAGATGCTTTATTACTTCCTTCAAAAAGAAGAAGACTGGCATCTTTACGGTTGGCAGCGTTTGGTTCTAACGAAGAAAGTTGGGGAATGCGCTGGTGGTGCCATTGAGCTCATCATTCGTTTTGCTCGCTATGGAAATGAAGTGTATGATCCTAACTTCGGCGACATTCTTGTTAGATTTGACACATCAGTTGTCAAACAGATACGCATGCCGCTTGCTGAATTGACGATTGATAAGCTACACGAATACATTGATGAAGCAGAAAAATCGGTCGCCGAAATTCGTAAGGCTGATAAGATTGCTCAATTGGAACTTGAAAAGGAACAAGGGTTAGATGACGCTTGATGACCAGATGATTGCTAGCCTGATTTGTCAGTTAGCAAACGCCTCTAGCAAAACTATTGGTGAACAGATTGAACTGAAGATAAAGGCACAAGTAAAGAAAGTATTGCTTAAAAGCGAAAGAGACAGAGGACTTGAATGAAACCTTCACAACACTCAAAAATTCAGCAAGTAAATGCACTTAAGGTATTTGCAGCTGAACATTTCAAGAATGAATGGAATATGCCGGAAACTTATCGTAAGTCAAATGTCGTTATCTTTGATACCCAGCTTGGGCGTATCATTTGTGATATTGACAATGATGCCGCCCGCCCATCTCACTGGCTTGTCATTGACCAATCAGTCCGTATGGCACTGCCAGAAAAGCTCAACCGTTCATTCATTCTTATTCGTCACCAGTATAACCCCGTTAAGGGCGTGTATTACAGAAATGAAAAGCGGATGCATGAATATCAGTACTTCGTTACGAATGTAAAGGATGCAAAGCAAATCATCGCCGACATCATTGCGTGTGATGCAATAAAGTCACCTTGGATCGTTGCCCGTGAAGGACGCTGGCAGGATGAGATTTACAATTCTCAGGTGTGTATACCTATCAGCCAAAAGTGGAATCATGTAAATGCTGAGTTCCGCGATAAGATTTTGGAATTTCATGCAAGGCATCAATCTTACTTAAAGAAGAAGGCCTTAATAAAGGAGTGCGAGAATGCCAAGCTTGAGCTACACACAGCTTAGACAAATGAGCTTTTTAGAAATCTGTGACTTGATTGACGAGGAACAGGAACTTCGCATACAAATACACCGAAAGAAACTGGAGCTTATCTATGAACGAACACACTCAGATGTTGAATGTAGCGGAGACTGACATCAATGTCCTTTACCAACACACTTTCTTTAATTTTGCATCTATGAGCTACGAGAGCGAAGACTTATTCCATCCTTTGATGGAAATCTGCAACAATGAACCTGTTGCCAGAATGTTTGAACAAGTGTTGAAGGAAAACAACGCTAAGTGGAATCAGTTCAGCAACCGTGCTGAAATTAAGATGTATGACATCACCGTCGCCATTAAGTTCTTACCTTCAACTCGTGGAATGATCCGTGTTGTCGGACCTGATGACATGCAAGAGTATACCTTGAGAGGCAATGTATCTTTCAGCCAGAAGGTTGGATGGTGCCAGTTGCCGTTCTACAAGGAGTTCAACGGATCTTGCTCGGAACTGAATGAACATTTGAAAAATGCTGCTGCGGCGGTTGTCCAGCAACGAAAGAAGAACCTGAAATACAAACTGAAAGAGGAGGCCCGAAATGGTTTGGGGTAGTCCTGGTGTAAGATTTCTTTTTCCTGCTGAAACCATCAGTGAGGAACTGAAAAGATTTGATTATCCAGACCCTTTTTGGTTTGAACAAGTACTGAAACAGCACGGATATGAACTTGGCCGTTGGGGCGGTATCGTTAAGTTTAACGGTCCTATCAAGTTCTGTATGCAGCCCAACATGGAAAACATTATTATCACATCGCAGCAGCCTTGCATACCTTACTACTATAACTTTTCAAAGTTCAACGCTGCTGAATTTAAGCAGGCACTTGAAGATGCTGAAGAAGGAGCCAAACAGGCTTTGAAAGATTACAACATAATGAAGTTGCAGAAAGAAAAAGCAAGAGGTTTGAAATGAGTTGGTATAGACCTGACTTATTTGAAGTTGATGATCCGCGTATTGAATTTGAGTGGATGAAACTTTATAAGGACAAAGATGAATTCCTTAAAGAGTTGAAAGACAACGGTTTTCTTTATGCACCTGAACATCACATGTTCATTAAGAACTATCACGATAAGGATGAGAGACAACTTGTTTTTCAGTTCAACGTCAACATAGGACACTTCTGCGAAATGGAAGGTTGTGGTATCTTCCTTGAAAAGGATCCTTATGGCTATGGCCGTAAAGAAATCAAGCGTTGGGAGAGCAAACCGATGAGTGATTATGACATCATGATGGGCGAATGTTTGATGTATTCCGCGACAAAGATGGTTCGTGATGCAGTTAAGTTTGTTCAGGAATGGTTCATTCGTGAAAAGAAAATTGCTTTAAGAAATGAAGCGAAGAACGCTTTGAAGGAACAAGATGGTGGAATGTAGCGATGACAAAATTCTTGATGTAGTCGAGTATCGGCCACCTGTCTTTACACGATGGCCGATGGAATATGTCTCAGGACAGATTGCTCAGGCTATCTGCTGTCACATAACAATGGGCTGTATCTTGACCGTGCATCCTTACATACTGACGATGTTGCAGGTTGGCCCAACAAAGTGGGTTGAAGACCCGTTAGACAACTTTGAAGACCCTTGGCACTTCATTCAATACGGATACATCGGTCAAAGAAAAGTGGGCGAAATCTATCATCCAATGCATGTTAACTGGAAGGTGAAACCAGAAGACAAGCGTATCGTCAAGGTTGAGTATTTGGACTATTGCCGCCCGGTAATCATTGACTTTTCAAGTTTTCCAACGGAAGAAGATCTTATCACAGGAAAACTTGACCCGATTATAATTGGAGAAAGATAATGTTCATACCTAATAACCAACGCGACTGGGAAGCAGAAGCAAATTATTACACTGACATTTACCCACAGTCATATCTTGATGCGATTAAGTCTGTGGGGTTCAGCAATTCTGGCCTAATCGCAATGATGTATAACCGTCACTTAAAAGATGACTTTGTCATGCTATCTGATAATGTCGCATGGTTCAGGATGAATGGCGACATCAGATGCTTCTGCGTTTTTGTTGACCCGAAGAATAGCGGACGAGGATTTTTCGTTCTGGAGAAAAACCCAAATGAAGATCCGCGTGATTACAAGGAATACTCGTTTGACATCAACACGCTGACATGCAGCAGCAACAATTTCGTAAAAGCACTAACTGAAGTTCGCTATGACATAGCTCGCTTTGCCAAGAACGTCAAGAAGAAACAACTGAAAGAGGAAGCGCAATTTGGTCTGCTGAAATAAATAAAAAGAAATAGGCAGACTTATGATGGTTCCATTTAACAACAAAAGCAAAGATCCTTTTGACAAGAAGTTCAAGAAATGGTATGACGACTCGGTGATGAACCTAGCCGCATCTATGGCGAACTATTGTAAGAAGGCTAACGAAAATGCTGCCGCTCGCATGGAAGCTGAGCGTATGCAGCAGTATGAAAGGGAACAGCGTGATAAGCGTCTTATTCAGGAAGAGATTAAGTTCTTCAATGAAAAATGTTTCCCTGGTTTACAGAATGACGGATTTAAGCTAGCGGCAGAACCCGGTTCAGCGATTACACATATCGGAAATTACCGCGTCATCTGCAACTTTGTAGTTAAGACATTCGTTGATGGCATGTATGGCTACAACCCAGAGATTGGTGAAATCATTGTTCAAGAATATAAGACTCAGGAAACTGCAAGGTTTCGCACTGGGGTCGTTCCCGGCTGGAACACGATAAGAACATTCCCGTTTGAAAAGCCGACAAAGACAGGATCTTGGGAAGCTTTCAATAAGAACCTGGGTGAGAGCATGGAGTTCTGCAAGACAAGGATGAAGGAAGATAAGGTCAAGCAGCTTAAGGAAGAAGCTAAGAAAGGTCTAGAATGAATTACGATTGCATTGTATCTTTGACAACATGGAAAGGCAGAATCAATGATCCGAGACTGCCTAAGGTTATTTTTCGTTTGTTGAAACAACAGGAAACCAAATACAAGTATAAGGTAGTTCTTGTTCTGAGCCGTGAAGAATTCGGCGATGACTATCAAGTTCCAGAACGCCTTGCTTTATTGGCAGAAGATCCTAACTTTGAAATTCTATGGACTGACAAGAATACAAAAGCACTCAAGAAACTCGACCCGACAATGGCTAAGTATCCTGACATTCCAATCATTACTTTAGATGACGATGATTTCGTTCACAAGTATGCGATTGACATGATGATGCAGGCTCATGAAATGCACCCAGAGGCAATTCTTGGAACGATTTGCGGAGCATTCTATCCGCCAGTTGTTCGTGTCGCAGGTATTCGTCTTTTCCCGCCGCATTCACTTGCCGACATGCCTTATCAGTTGTTCAAAGATTACTTCCAAGGACTGCATGATGATGAATGGAACGGCATTCGTGCGATGGTCAAAGGCACCAAGCATTTGAAGGTCGCTGACAAGCTTATCATTGACGCAAATTATTTTGGACGTGACTCAGCATTCCGCAAAGAGTATAACAAGTTCAGGTTCAAGCCTGCTTTTGAAAAGTTTAAGAAAGAACATCCGGAGTATAACTTGAAATGAAAACAGGATACTTTTATCACCTAAAAGAATACGAGTCTGCAGGATATGTTCCTGTCTCGATAGCCAGATACTCACCTCCTTTCTATCACGGACTGGAGTATAAGACACTGGCGCCATCGCATGACCTCTTGAATGATTACAAGTATGGTCCGCACAAAGGCGATGTAAATCACTTCCAGATAGAATACATAGAGTATCTCGCTGGATTTGATGCAAAACAAATTATCAAGGATCTTGAAGAACTGACAGGAGTCAAAGAAGATAAGATCATCTTGCTTTGCTTCGAGAAGCCGTCTGACTTTTGTCACCGAAAGTTAGTCGCGGCTATGTTGAAGGTTTATGGTGACATTGAATGTGAGGAGCTCGAAGTATGAGTAAAGAAGAAGTGATTGAAAACCTGAAACAGATTGAGAAGGATCTCGATGTTTCGCTCAACCGCTGTATGTCGCCATTCAACCCGATGATAGCCGGCACTGAATATCAGCGAGAAAAGATGCAGGAAATGTTGCAGCTTGTAAGAAACCGTCTCGCTATCTATTCAAACACAGCTTGCGACGAATACAAGAAATTGGCAAAAGATGAACAGTTTCTTTGCGAGCAATTAGGTTATGAAAAGTCTGGCATTATTAAAGTGCCTGCTGAAGATGTTATCAAAGCGCTTGCACACGCTCAGAAGGCAGCCGAAATCTGGAAGCGCATTGCGATGCAGCTTTCTGAATGGTCAGAGATTGACATCAATGAAGAAAACTTTCCAGATGAAACAGAAGAACTTGACCAAATAGGAGAATGGCCGTATGAGCGACTATCTGAATGATGTGAAGCGAGATAAGTTTCAGATCCCATCGCTGGGCTTGATGCTAAAGCGGCAGCCCATCGTTGCCAAGACTCGTAAGATACATTGTAATACGAGATTGATGTCGCAGTGGGAATCAGAAATTCTCGAGATCATGGAAGAAAACAATGTTCCGCCAGAAAACATTCAGAAGGTTTTGGAACTGATTGAGCCGAAAGAGGAACCACCTGAAATGACACCCGACGAAGCAGAAGAAGCAATTCAAAATTTCGCAAAAGGAAGTAGATACCAATGACACCAGTAGAAGAAAAAGTAAAAGAACTCGCTGATAAGCTATCAGATGCTATCAACGAAATGCAGAAGCGCCGCACAGATGACGCCGTTATTGTGCAGTCAGTCAAAAGCTACCTTGCTGGGCTGTCTGACGGCATTGACCTAGCAGAAGAAATGCGTGGCGATGAACTATCCATCGCTGATGAACTGCTCCGTGAAATGAGCCGTGAGATAGGGCAAGAAGTTTGTCAAGAAACCATTGATGAACTACGCGCCGCAGAAGAAGACGAAGACCAGGACATTACCTAATGAAAAAGTACATCATACCTTTGACTTTCAGATACATTGAAAGCAACCATGATACATACCAGATTGTCACCGAACAGGAACTGAAAGAATACAAGCAGTTCTTCAAAGAAGGTTGTGATCTGATTGATGACCAAGATTGCTTTAATGAAGATGGCGAGTTTGACGGCGAACCGAGCATTACGCTTGCTGACATTCGTTGGGAACTTGACCAAGCCATTGAAATAACCCCAGATGTTCAAGAAGCAATGATGAAACTTGTGGCGATTTTGCCGTCTAGAACTGATGCTTTGAAGCACATCAAGAAGACCATAGCTAACTACCAATACAAGGAACAAACATGAAAAACGATGTAGTATACTTTTCAGTCAACAATTGGTTCTGTGGACGAGACTATCCGAATGATGAGCGCTTCCGTAAGTGGATGGGCGATGACTTGAATCAGGCTTTCAGAAATGAAGAATGGGTCAAGAAGAACAAGCTCTGCGTGAAGTGGGGTTTCTATGATATGTCAATGAACTACTGCGTCACTGCGCCTAGAGCATGGGTGGAGCAGAACTGTCCTGAATTGCTGACAGGCGCTGAATACGAATACAAGATCGGCTCCAGCGTTGATGGCATCAAGACATACACAGGTAAGTACTCTGACTTCGTTTTTGAACCTGATGAATACGGCAACCCACCTGAAGACAAGTTCGGCTGGTCTTTCTTGGAATACTCTCCAGAAAATATCGGCTGCACTTACTATGATGATCTTGAACCTGTAGAAGAAGACGAAGATGACTAGAGAAGAATACGAAAAGCGGCATCGAGAATGGCGATGCGAAATGAATGAAAAACGAAAGACGCTTCGCCATAACTTCAATTATTTCTACAAGGTCACAGAAGTGGCTTTCTTAGAAAACATCATCGATGAACTGTTTGATGAAAAGGAAAAACAATGAAAAAAGAAGACTATGAAAAACTTGAGTTCGAGACAATTCAGAAACTCGATAACAAGTATCTGCAAGTTGATGACCCAGCTGAACTTCATTCATGGGACTTCAACGGCAGAATGCATCGCTTTAACCAAGAGCTTGACAATTTTCATCGTCAGACAACATTCAAGATCATTGAGGAAGATGAAATTGCCATGTGGGGAACTCGCTACAGAATGGCGAAGAAAGCGTTTATGTGGGCAGCTCGCTGTGATGATGTATCTAATGGCATGAAGTCTATCTGGGGAACGGAAGATGCATCAACTCGCTGGGGCAAAGCACTTGGCAAGATCCGAAAGAAATACGCTGAGGTGCGAGCATTGCATAAATGCCAACAGCAACTGAATGCGGATGCTGCTGCCATATCCAAATGGTTTGCGAACATGACAGCGGCTGAGATTGAACGCGTCTACGAACTGGATTAGATTGGAGCTGCCTTAACCGGCAGCTCTTTTTATGTCTTATAGCGGTTCGCAGATTTTCTTTAATCGCGGAATGATTGTATCTGAATAACAGTGCCTACGGTTCATGCTTGACGAAATACCGTCGCGTGTTTCTTTTGCGATTTGATAGTACCTAAATGGACAGTTATCATTCTGAAGAACCTTTATGCCAAATTTGGCTGCAAGGACACCATACAAAGCATCATCGTGATTTGTGTTTAAGACTTCATCAAGCTCTATTGCTTTTAGACCTGCATCTTTAAATGCGTTCGGCGGATAGATTGTTCCCCAACCGCCGGCACCCCAAGAAATGTTATATCCGTGATGCACTTCATTAACGAAAATACAGTCTTGGTTTCTTAACCAGCGGGTATATAAAATTTCAGCGAAATTGCGAATGTAGACTATACCGTCATCTGCGCTGATGATTGGTACATTTGGATATTTTGCCATTGTAGGAATGATCTTTTTGAAGACCTTGTAATTTCGTTTTGTCCAGATTACCTCAATGACATCATATTTAATTTGTTCACGAAGTTTATCAGGAAGATCCGCTTCTTTATTTGGGAACTCATTTTCTGAAAGAACAAGGACAATATGAAAGCCAGGATTGTGCTTGATGATACTGAAGATTGTCGCATACACGGAGTTTATTCTAGCTTTCCAAGATGTAAGAGAAATGATTGCTTTTTCGCCGTTATACTGTTTCATGTGGTATTTATAAATACAACATGAGTAAGATTAATAGTGAACCTATAGATATTGTTGTGCCGTGGGTAAATCCTAATGATGAACAATGGTTTAGAATACTTAGCCATTTTAGAAAAACAACATCCGGTGAAAAAGATGATATTCGTTTTAGGGATTTAGATGTTTTTAGATATTGGTTTAGGGGTATAGATAATTATATGCCTTGGGTTAGGTATGTATTTTTGATTTTAGCATCGCCATCACAAATACCTGCCTGGTTGAATACTGAACATTCAAAATTAAAAATTATATACCATAAAGATTTTATTCCTGCATCGGAATTACCGACTTTTAATAGCTCTGTAATAAATTGTTATGTTCCTTACATTGAAGAATTAAGTGATAATTATATTCTTTTTAATGATGACATGTTTATTATGAAGCCACAGTTGGAAGAAAATTGGTTTAAGAATGATTTGCCTGTTTATTTTTTAATGCATGAACGGTATCAACGAAATGGAAAGTGGTCTGAAAACATTGTAAACTCAAAGACGCTTGCGTCAGCATATACAGGAATTACATGTGACTCAAATCCAGAACATGGACCTATAGCTAATAAGAAAATGATGAATATGTTTTTCTTTGAACGTTATAAAGCAAACTTTCAAAATGCATTGGGCAATTCTAGGTTTAGAACTGCAAAAAACGTCACGGATTGGATTTATTTTTTCTTTTGTGTTCCGTTAAATAAATTTTATGAAAATAAGACTTCCAGGGTTTTATATTGGTCAAATGAAAAAGAACCAAAACAAATAAAAGATGTAGTGTGTTTTAATGATTCTTCACTTATTAAGAATTTTGATGCATTTAAAGTAATGGTTAGAAATTTTCTAAATAATAGATTTCCAAATAAATGTAGGTTTGAAAAATGAAAATTGTAGTAACGATGACATCCTATCCAAAAAGAATAAAAGAAGTCGGAAAGTTCATATATCGTTTTTTTAAGACACAGACTGAACGTCCTGATTATTTTTATTTATGGTTATCCTCTGTAAATTTTCCAAATAAAGAGAAAGATTTGCCACAAGATTTATTATATGTTTGCGATGCATTCGGCGTAATTATATCATGGGTTGATTATGATGATGGCTGCACTAAACGATGGAATGTATATCCTAAACATTATGAAGACTGTGTGGTTGCTGTTGATGAAGATAATGAATATGATTATCATTTAATTGAAACTATGCGTAAATTTAATTATAGTCCAAAAACGATTTATGCAGTTTGGGAAAGTTTAACAAATTATTTAGTACTAAATGAAGGCATAGATTTTAGATATATACATTATAAGAAATTAAAACTTGCCGATCATTCGTTAAGAATGAAAATATCTGGTAATAGTGTTATACCACCAAGAACATTTCCGCTTGAAGCATTAAATCCTGAATACTTACCATTACGATTAAAGTATTGTAAGAAATGCGATGAAAGCTGGCTTCAGCCATTTTATAGATGTGCAGGAATAGAGTCTTCTGTGCTTCATTTGAAAAAATATGCATGTGATGATAAAATGAATGCAACTGGAATAAATGCACAAGGACGGCGCATCAATGGTGTTTGGTGGAAGAATTTACAGATGTATTTGGTTTTAAGATTATTTCCTAAAATGATGGAACGATGGAAAGAATTATTTCCATCATACAATGATGATAAATTTAAAGATATGTCAATAGATGAATTAGCAAAGTTGCTGGGATAAAAATATGGATTTTCGTAATTATCAAGATTTTAATTATATGAATGCATTGTGTTTTCATTCTATGAATAGAATACCCAATGACATTGATTTAATTGTGTGTATTCCGCGTAGCGGTTTAATTTTTGGCACTTTGATTGGTGAATATAAATCATTGCCAACTATATCTTTATTTGAGTTTTTATCTGGTGTTAATACATTCAAAATACGAGGTGCGTCTCGTTCGCCTTTATTTGAAAAACAGCCTAAACATATTTTATTGTTTGATGATGCAATGGGATTGGGTGAAAGCATGCAAACAGCTAAAACAAAAATTTTAGAAAAGTTTCCAGATCTAAAAATAACTACTTGTGTGATGTTTGTTGAGCCTTATTCAGTTAATAAAGTAGATATTGCATTTAAAGTTTTTAAAGATCAGCTGCTTCCGTGGAATATCATGAAGCGCGGCATAGGTTGCGGCTGTGTAGACATGGATGGTTTTTTATGTGTAGATCCAACGTCAAATGATACAAAAACCGAAGAAGCATATTTGAATTTCATAAAGAATGCAAAACAAAAATATGTTCCTGACCATAAAATCAAATACATAGTTTCAGGACGTTTGGAAAAATACAGAAAAGAGACAGAGGAATGGCTTAAATGCCATAACATACAATATGAAAACCTTATATTGTGTCCAGCAAAAAATAATGAAGAACGCCGTAAAATGACGCCTGAGAAATATAAAGCTGACTTTTATAAGAAATCTAAATGTTTAATTTTTATTGAAAGCAATTATGGTGAAGCAAAGGCTATTGCTAAAATGACAAATATGCCTGTTTACTGTACCGATGTATGTGAACTTTTATGAAGAACATAAAAAGACCGGTGCTTAGCCGGTCTTTTATTTTATTATAAGTGATTGTGTGCCCTGTGTTCTGCGATGTCGTGAATTCTTTTGCCGATTTCTTTGACCTTCTCAACCGGCACATCTTTATCCAGTTCTTCTGTATAGTTAGCACCTGAATTCATTCCCTTGATGAAAACGACGATCTTGCCTTTGTCATAATCATACTCGATATTAGCGAGTGTCTGATTATGGTTCATCAGCCTTACCCAATATGCAGAGCCAGGCATCTTGCTGAAAACGATTTCATCGCCGCTGACAAAGCCACAGCAATTTGAAAGATCTTCAATGAATTCATCTAAGCCGGTTGCTGACCATTCACATATCAGTCCGGCTTTGCCTAATTCTTTAAATGCTTCGTGTAATTCCATTACTTACTCCGTAAAGCATTGGCGAACTTATGTAATGAAACGCAAAAGTCGCCGTGCTTCAAATTTTTGCATTCCTTAACTTCTATCAGTTGTTCAATGTTTTGAACTTCTGGATAGTCTTTCTTAAGTACTGCAACTAGCTGTTCTTTAATTATTTCTTTGTAGTTCATGTTCTATTTATTCTTGTTTTTCTTCCATTCATTATATTCTTGAAAATCAAACAAATTCAGGTATGTAGGTTTTATACCAATAGAAGACAATTTCATATTTCTTTGCCGCGCCTTGTGCAACCAAAGTAAAGCTATTTTCACCATCCAAATTATTGTCTTTAAGTAATAGGTTTGCGTCAGATTCACGAGCATCATTTCCTTGCTTAAGCGTGATTACGGAACCTTGTTTTGCTGAAATGTTCTGTGCTGGAATTTCATTATTTAGAATTGTCACAGTTTCAGGAAATGTCATTTTAATCTGATAAAATACATCAGCTGAAAGATTATAGTCAATGTCAAATCTTACGCCATCAATCGTTGTATGTTTCTTACCAGCTTTTGCTGAGAAACACATATAGTGTGCATTGAAATCGGTCCAAATTTGTAATATGAAATCAGGTGCAGCAATGTGAAGCTCAGATTCTTGCATGATATCACGACTGATTTGAATACCGCCGCTTATTGAAAAATACTGTTCGTATTTTGACCCTTTGACTTTTATACCATTTCCAAAAGCATCACCGCCGATGTATAAATGGTCAAGCGCATCATTTGGATATTCCTGTAGAAGTAATACTTGCAATACTTCTGAGTTTTCATCATTAACCAAAAATATAGCGTGCTCATCAAATGAATATGCATTAGGAAATACACGAATTATGTCATTTGCTATAACAGCGGCCTGTTGTGCAGGTATTGTTTCTAAAGTGCTTAAACGAGATTGAATGTTTGTAAGTGAACTCTCAAGCGCAGATAGACGAGGTTCACATTCACATTCTTTAATGATTGTTGTGGTACTTCCTGTGTTAGATGATGAAGATGAGCTGCTTGAACTCTGACTAGGCATTGAGGTAGAAGGTGTGTATGAATATGTATATGTTGACCCTGATTTAGGTCTTGCATTTAGACGACGCATAATTTACCTCCCCTTTTTATTTACGGATTGAACTGATACCATGTTTCAAAGTAGTCAGGTTCATTTCTGGTGTATTGCATATACACGCCCAAGATTGACCTGCCCATCAGCTGAGAATGATGCAACATATACCAAATCACTTCCGCAACTTCATACGGGCTGATTGGACTGTCGCCGCCTTCTTCCAATACTTCAGCGATTTGCGGTTCAAATTCAGCGACATGCTTTTCTGCGTATGAACGGCCAGCGTCATCGCTGTCATAGCAGTTATCGTAAATCTGAGCGAGCTTCTTTGTTACGATTTCACGGTAGTTGTCGGTGCTTTCGTTGACTGATTCGCTCTGAATTGCCTTGACCTTTTTCATGTAAGCATGCAACTGAGTTAAGCTAAATGCTATCTGAACAAAGCCGCCGTTGTTATTTCTGATAATGCGCCAAGGATAGCTGTTTCCTCTCCAATAGAAAGCACCGTGTCTACGGAACTGGACTTCCCATGTAGCATTTTCCATCACAATTTCAAATTGCTGTGTGACGCCCTTGTCATCAGGGTCTACTTCATAGTAGTTCTTTACAGGTCTAACTTTCTCAATCTCTTCAACGATTTCTTCAACGATTGCTTCGTTGCTATTTGCAGCAATTCGTGCAAGAGCATCTTCAGTTGTTTCCTCAGTGATAGATTCGTTTGTCGGCATGATCTGCTTGATGATAAACTTCATTGCCGGACCCCAGTCGGTGTGTTCATTATAGAAAGCTCTTTCTTCACCGCCTGCTTCAACATAAAGCATTGCATCTTCGTCTTCATCAAACTTTTCTAGGGTGACCTTAGCGACCTTATCGCCGTTCTTGACGTTGATGTAATCTTCGTCACCTTCAATTTCAAGGTTCTTTGGAGCCTTAGCCTTGAGGTATCTGTAAAAATCAGACAAGGCAGAATACAATGATGTGTATTCAAGCAGTGCGCCTTCTGCTCTCAACTTTGCTAGCGCTTCTTTCAATTCCATTTCCATTAGACTAACCCTCTTATATGCTTTCTGATGTATTTTCTGACATGTTCACGAAGTTCATCTTCGTCTTCAACTGAAATCTCGCCGTCTGGGAAAAACATCGGGCGTTCTTTGACAAGTCTTTCAACGATTCCGTCAATGGCGTTGTCAAGACGGATGCTAATCATTCTCTTATAATCTTCAAGATCATAGAGGCATCTTGAACCGACATGAACGATCTCGCTTTCAGTGATAGCGCCAGCTGCATGTAGCTTTTCTAATGCTTCATTTATTTCCATTTTCATTTACTCCGCTTTATATTCGCCATGATTATCAAGATCCATCAAATCAAGATCATCACCGCCTTCTATTTCTACCCAAACATTTCCTTGTGCTGGATCATATTCAGACCAGCACCATCCTTTTACGGTAGCACCGTATTTTTTCAGTAGTGCATCAAATTCTTCTTTGAACTGATTTGTGACAGTAGCCTTTGCTCTTCTTTTTCTGTCATCAATGCGATTGTCATTCAGTTGCTTCATTTTGTCGTCAAGTGCTTTCTTGAAATCTTCGGCAGTAGCGGAACCCCATTCACCATCTTTTGCGATATATGCAGCTGCAGCACTTGGTGATCTTGTTGCGGAATCAGGAACGGCACCTTCTTCTGCATCATATCTGCCTGAAATGTATTTGTCGGGATGTCCAAAGTAAATGCGTTTTGAGTCAATGACATGTTCGTCTTTGTCAAGGTCAACTTTTGTCCATACTCGCCAGAATACAACATTGTTGCCTTTACGGCAAACCGGGATTTCTAGCATCTCCTTTTCATTCTTGACTGCTTCGGTGATGGCACCGGCATCATGCAGACGTTTTAGTGCTTCTTTGACTTCCATCTTATTCTTCCTTAAACAACATGGCACAGATGTTGTCCATGTTCTTTGTTGAACCTTCTTCTTTTTCATAACCCAGCAGACGAGCACGGGCTAGCAAAGCGTCATTTCCGCCTTCATCACGAACCATACTTAACAGAACGCTGAAACGGAAATATCCGACACCTTCTTTTTCAATGACGTAAACTCTTCCAGTCGAGTTGCATCTTGAAACATCAAAATGCCACCCGCTATCAAGACGCTGCAAACGGCGGTTCAGATCTTTTAGGTCAACAAGATTGCCAATAATGCCATTGTGACTGACATAAGCGCCGGCTTCATCCAATTTATCAAATGCTTCTATGAGTTCCATGGGTACCTCTTTTAGTATTTATACGGTCAATAAATAATATGTATGAAAAAGGTTAATCGTTTCTGGAATGTAGCGGTGCCGGGCATCGCCCTTCCGACTTGTATCGGTTCAGTCTATTGTTGGTCACAGTTCGCAGCGCTGCTTTCAGCAACATTCGGCATTTCAATCTTCGCTACGAACATTGGTTTCACACTTATCATTTTCTTTTTAGGCGTCTTCGCAGCAATCTTTGGTAGAACGATTGAAGTAAACCCGAAGATCGGCGCCATTTTGTCCACTATCATTTTTATAACAGGTTTTATTCTCCTCGGACTGTCCGTATATACGGTTTGTTTGCCTTTATTCTATATTTCAACCGCGGTTATAGGCGCAGGCACGGGGATAGGGTATGTAACTCCGATAAAGACCCTGATGGCCTATTTCGCTGATCATAAAGGATTGGCTTCTGGCTTGGCTATCACAGGTTTCGGGCTGGCTAAGTTCTTGGCATCACCCGCTATCGCATGGCTTATTGCGAATGTCGCCTTCCACAATGTGTTTTTCATTCTTGGCGCCGTCTATGCGGTCATAATGATTGTCTCGACTATCCTATTGAAGAAATACGACTTCGGCGAAGAGGTTCCGACTGACTTCAAGTGGAGATATATTCTTAAAAGCAAGGAATGGTGGGCAATTTGGTTCATGTTCGCAACGAACATTTCGTGTGGCCTATCAATCATTGCTCAAGAAGCCGCCCTCCTAGGTTATTTGGGCATTCCATTCATCGCTATCATTCTAGCATTTACGGCTCTGGCTAATTCTGGTGGCCGTTTAGGCTTTTCAACATTGAGCGATAAGATTGGAAGGAAGGCTTCTTACCATTTCATTTGTTCATTTGGTATTCTGGGTGCGTTGTTCTGCATTACGGGCAACCCAATCATGTGTGTCGCAGGTATCTTCCTCTGTGAAGCAGCATACGGCGGAAATTTCTCTTGTTTGCCTTCTTTGCTTGCGAAACGCTTTGGTATCTATAATGCTAGCAAGGTCCATGCGCTGACTTTGACAGGTTGGAGCGTTGGAGGTATCTTTGGACCTCTCCTTGCGGCTACTTTTGTCGGAACGAATCTTTACATTGTGCTCGCTGTGCTTTATTTCATCGCGTTTACGGCTATGGAAATTTTCGTTCGGAAATAAATAGAATATAAGGAGAAAACAAAATGAAGATGACGCTAGACGAAGCATTTAAAGAATTGAACAAAGCCGGTATGATTGCTGAAGGCTCAATGAGCTTGAAAGACAAGATTGCCAATGCAAAGCGCTTCAATGATAAAAATGAACTGGATGATATCCGCGAAATGATTAAGGATCTTAACAACGGTCAGTGCGGCGATTGGAAGTTCAGACTAGACAGTCACAGCTCAGACTATTATTCAATCATTGGCGAAAATGATGACTTGTATGATGACGAACAATACATTGACCAGATTGAATGGGTCTGGTATCGTGAAGACTGCCAGATTGACATTTACTATGGCAAGCAAAAGTATGGTGATGCTCTTGACAACGATAATGCAGAAGCCTTTACCGTTCAAGAACTAATGGATGTTATCAGAAACGATAAATACGTATAATGCTTTTTGAACACGCAAGACAAGTACTTAAGCGAAACGGCCTCCTCGTTGAGGCCGAGTTTAGCGACTTTATGAAAGGCGAGCACGGCGGAGAACCTTTCTATGATTTGGATAATGACTATTCATATCAAGACGCCCGTCGTTATTTTGCTGGAGCATTTGATAGCCGCATTAAACCCGGTTGTGATGATGAATTGCTAGACCGCGTATGGTTTACCAAAGTTAAGTCGAGCGACAAGGTAAGATTTGAACGCACATATAAGCAATTTGAGAAATATCTGAACGGGGAACCACTAATCTTGTATCGCGGCGTTGTCATGCATGATGGAAAAGAAGTAGATACAGAAGACGCAGGCGTTTGCTGGACCTATTCTCCAAGAACTGCCAAGAAATGGGCAGAAGACTCATTTGAAAAACAGGTTTACAATTTCCACAAAGATCCTGACTCAATGGAAATGTATGTAATGAAGGGCACAACCACACTTGATAATGCAAGATTGCCTTATTCTCTCTGGCTATCTGGAAGATTTGAAAGATCGGAAAATGAAGTGAGACTAAAACAGGGCATACCGTCCAACAGAATTACTCTCAAGAAGATACCGAAACCTGAATAATCATAACATACAGGAAAATTTATAGGTTCAGCATAAAACATGCTGAACTTTTTTATATTTTGTATCGTAAATAAATACACAAACATAAAATTAGGAGTAAATATGATTGAAAAGAGAAAGATGACCAAGTTCCAGCTTAAGACTGCATTTGAATACTTCAACGACCTGTTCATGAAGCCAGGTAAGAAGGCTGCATTCTCCGCATTCGTTTATGAAAACCATGAACGCCTTGTGCCGCACTACATCGCATTGCAGAATGCTTGCTATGATGAACACCGTGACCCGCAGTTTGCTGAATACAACCGCCGTCTTCAGGAAATCAAGTTGAAGTATGCCGCAACCGACGAGAACGGACGAGTGCTGACTCAGGAAAACGGTGATGTCAAGATTGACATGGACAAGAATGGTGATGCCGTTCGTGCCGACATGCAGAAGTTGAACGACGAGTTCAAGGACTTGATGGGTCGCTTGATGAATAAGCAGAAGACAAACGGCGACATCTATAATCAGGTCGTGGAAATTGAAATCTCTTCACTCGCCATCACCCAGTTCATTGATGAATGCCCGCCGTTCATCGTTGGACTATTCAGAACCGGAGCTATCTAATGAAATACTTTATCACTCATGGAGACTTTAACTGGGCTGACGAAATCAGCTTAGACGGTTTTAACCTTTGGACCGAAGAAGAACTGAATGAAGTCCGTAAAGATTTTTCTGAAGGTGGACAGTTCTATCATAAGAGTGTCAATGTTTATGTTGGCTCTAACGAAGATCAGGATGTTGAATCTGATGATGTGCTTGGCGAACTGCGCTGGCCGCGTGAAATCACTGAGGAACAGTATAACGCAATTAAGGCGGTTTTCGGAACGTCTTTTGGCAAGACATACTTCAATGAGTTCATAAACCATTTTTCTGGTGAGGATGAAGATGGCTAAGAAAGAAGAAAAAGATGAAAAGGTTGAACAGCCCGCTGACCCTAATCAGTGGGACACCTTTGACAAGAAGCAACAAAAAGATCACAACATGTTCCGCTCCCTTTCACAGGCTTTTGCGGACGCATTTGAGGACCTATAATGTGTAATCCGATTGAAGAAAAGGTAAAGAGCAAAATTGACTTATCAATGTTGATGACTTGCCCTGCTGGCGCTTGGCCGTTCAAGGTGCTTTTCGTATTCGGCGGAAAGCTGGCACCTTTGAATAAGTATGCCGAAGATCTGTCTGCTTGCGTGTCTGAAATTCAGCCGCCAAGCGTTTTCCCTGGCTACAAAGATATCCTTGGTCACGTTCATATCAACTTCCAAGAACGAGAAGGACACTTTGTCACGAAGTTTTTCAACACACTTGAAAAACTTTACCCAGCAAACGAAAAGGAACAGAAGAACTCGTATGTTCTTGTCACTTTGCAGCACTTTGAAAATAACAACAAGGAAAAGATTACTGCATCAGACTTGTGGCAGTGTGCACCGAGCGACGTTCAGATTGCTCCGTATTCATACAAGGACAAGGATCCTAACGGTATTATGATCAGCTGGGAGCTCGACGTTAAATCACATACAGGAGATAAATTGGATGTTAGTGGAGATACTGAAAAATCCAAGTGAGGAAGACTGGAATACCGTCAAGATGTTGGCGATGAACACGGTAGGTAAGACATTCGTTGCTGACAAGCCGATGTCAGAAGCCTTGAAGGAAAAGTACCTCAAGTCAGAACACTCACCTATTCGTGCACTTCAGTTCATCATCAAGATGCAAATTCCTTACTATGTATCAACACACCTGGTTCGTCACAAGATCGGCGTTGAACACTTTGTTCAGAGCCAAAGAAATGACAGACAAGATAAGTATGACCGAACAAAGGCACCTCAGGACTCAACCGTTTCGCATATCATGCTAATCAATGCACCAGCTTTGATGCAGATGGCTCGTATGCGTCTATGCGGTAAGGCCGATGTGGTGACCCGAACATTAATGAAAGAAATCGTTAAAAAGGTAAATGAATTGAACCCAGAATTTAAGAATGTGCTAGTGCCTAAGTGCGAGTACCTTCATGAATGCAATGAGTTCCAACCGTGCGGACGATATAAAACATTATGCTCACAGTGATATGTCTTACAAAGTCATATCGTCTTGAAGATTTTGCAGCCTGGTTTGATTATCATAAATCGCTTGGCTGCAATTTATGTATATTAGACAATGACTCAAAAGCAGATATATGCAGTTATGTTTCTGAACATAACGGAGATGGAATTTTCTACAAGCACATCTCCGGATTTCCAGATCAGTGGAAACTGTTTGGTGACATACTAAATGGAAAAACCGAATTGGAATTTAAGGATGACGAACTTGTTATGTTCCTTGATGACGATGAATACCTTTGGTTTGACAGAAGTAAGTATTCGTCCTTAGAATGCGCATTAAGGGCACATTTCAAACAGTTGAGTTGTCTATTATTGCCTGAAATTTTGTTGTCCACGCATCATTTAACGGCGGGTAGAAGCCAGATACTCCCACTTGCCAGTTATTATCGCAGAAATGATCTTGCGACACAAGGAAAGGCTTGTATCTGGTGGCAACATTGGGACAAGTATTCATATAATCATGAGAATTTTGAAATTGGGCATGTTCCGTGGATAAACAAGATAAGACTTTCGGACGTTGTAGGGTCCGATGTATCAAAGACAACTTATGGCTTGTGTAAATATGACGCTCCGCTTCGCTTGTATCATTATCACATCAAATCAGAAGAAGATTGGAAGATTAAGATTGAGCGCGGATCTGCGGCAATAGCAGCTGAACCCGGAAAAAACGGATCATACGATTCGGACATCTTGAAGAACAAGAAATTCGGTGGGTATGATATCCCGGATTTTACGATGAAGCATGAAATGGAAACTTTGTTAGGAAAATCCTGACATAGGGGTTTACAGGACGGGCAAAAATTGTTATATTTTAACTGTAAACAACAAACAACAAGGAAACAACATGCCGAATTTGAACATCACTGAACCCGACTATTACAAAATGGCAATGCAGGACTTGATGAAGCGTCAAGGACTTCAGTTTGAAGGTGTCCGAAATGACACTAGCCGTCCGTTTCCCATTGAAATGGACCGCAATGCTCCGGGCATGAGCCTTGTTGTGAAATTGAATGATCCTGCTGCGGGAATCCCGATAAGAAAGATTTCGGATTTTGGCTCTCGCCGCATGGTTGAGAAATTCAAATTTAACTCTGCCACAGGAAAGTAGGAGGAAGCATAATGACTGTTTGGTTTATCAAGAGCGCTAACGGAATTTGGCTGGAAAAGACATTCTTTTCCTACAATGACGCTGTGAAGAAAATCACCGCATTTGGGAAGGGCTCGGAAATTTACGAAGTGGACCTTGATACTCTTTCCAAGAAGCATCTTTGCTACACTTTCAGATAAGGAAAATTGAAAATGAAGACACTTTACATCGTAAGAGGACCTGCGGGTTCTGGTAAGTCAACCTATTGCAAGAACGTTCTTATCCCAAAGATTAAGGAACAGTTCGGCGTTGATGTTGTCAACCACGAGAATGACGCTTACTTCACCGATGAAAAGGGAAATTACAACTGGAATGCCAAGGACATGCCGAAGGCCATCGCCGTTTGCTTCGCAAATGTGAAGCACGACCTTGAGACGAAGGGCGTTGCGATTGTTTCCAACACCTTCATCAAGAGAAACACGATGAAGGAATACTACGACCTCGCCCATGAACTCGGTGCGACCGTCAAGGTTATCCGTATGGAAACTTGGTATGGCTCCGTTCATAATGTTCCCGCCTTCGTGGTGAAGAACATGAGAAACGGAATTGAACCGATTGAAGGTGAGGAAATTGTAAAATGACCTTGAAGCAGCAACTTGCCATTCATCGCTACTGGCAACTCATCAGACGAGCCATTGCGAGAACTGAAAAGCCTACTTTCCGAGAAAAACATCACATCATTCCGAAGGATTGCGGCGGTTGTGAAAAAGAGTGGAATAAGGTTTGGTTGACTCCTCGTGAACACATCCTCGCTCACATGCTTTTGGCAAGAGCAGGTGTGGCAACGAAGATGTATGACGAAAAGACAAACACAAGGCAAGCAGCTGCTATCAGGATTGCGGGCTACAGGTATAAGAATTGGGCAGACGCATTTGCGCCGACTTCAATGTCGTTAGTTAAGAAGATTGCGGTTTGC
>Ga0265298_10002515_pt1 | contig 25335 bp, 28 predicted proteins | sample AusTroGonzalo_MG_3_FD_193486 | JGI IMG/M metagenome (GOLD analysis project Ga0265298, IMG submission 193486) | Bovine rumen microbial communities from tropical cattle in Woodstock, Queensland, Australia - Gonzalo_01 | ecosystem: Host-associated > Mammals > Digestive system > Stomach > Rumen ...
CAAAATGGATTAAATGGATCCAAAGCAAGGACAATGAGGAGTGGACCAAAGAGGATGCCATGATGATTGAGGAAACATTGTATTTCATCAATGAGTTCCAAAAGTCTGATAGGTGCCTGGATGAAGGTGACATGCAGAACTCTGTAACCTGTGAGGATTGGCTTAAGTCGCTTCAAAACAAGACGGCTCCAAAATCACGCTTTCATTTCTCAGTGGGTAAACTAAGAGAAGGCCTTAATGAAGCCGCTAACGAATGGGACTCGAAGGCATCGTTTTCTCCATTATATATGGAAATGATTAATGGTAAACCAAATGGCGTTAAACAAGACGTCATCTCTCATGGCGATTCATTTAAGGCTGGTGTGGAATGGGTGATCAATAAATTAATAACACTGTGATTACAAAGGCTTTTTGATGATTAAATTAATGACTGCCGACACCGACTGCGAAGCTAATTTAAATAAAAAGGACTTATGACAACAACTGAAATTATCATCACTACAGGCTTCGCGTCGGTTATGGCAGCTTTCGTCATTGGCTGGATATATTTCGACAGGAAGCGCGAAAAGAACAAGAAGGACAATGAGCAGAAAGAAGAACAGAAACCGGAGGAATCACCAGCCGACCATGAACCTGAGCCTGATCCCAAGGAAGAGCAGGAGAAAGAACCTGAGCCTGCTGAGCCAGTGGTTGATCCTGAGACTCCGGCTGAGCATGAAGAACCAGTAGAGGAGCCTGAGAAGGAGCCCAGTATCGATGACATGCTTGAGGGCTACGTATTAAAATTCGCTCCTTACATTAACGTGTCACCTGGAAGCATGATCTACTTGTATCTCCAGGCGTTGTTGTCAGAAGCATTGGCACAGTTCAACCACAAACCTGAGTGCAGGCTTCCATACATCATCGCAGAGCAGAACTTCCCCAACATCTATAATTTCTATGGCAATAAAGGAGACGAGCAGAAGGCCTTTGACACTCTCATAGGCTGGCTGTTCGCACTTGTATTCGCAGAGCTCAGCCCGCTTGCCAGGACAAAGATCCTGAAGATCGGATATGAGATGGGAGGCTATGACAGGTATTCGGATATCTATGGCTACCAGTTCCAGTATGACCCCAATGTCATGCGTATCTGTGCGGGCGCCATCTATGCAGCCATGAGAGGACGGATACTTCCTGACATTGAGAGGATGAGAGGTGAGGTTCAGGGCTTCAGGTATTCCCAGGATCTCCACACGCTCAGATCCGGTGACAGGGGGAAGGTTGAGCCTAACGACTTCTTCACTGACTTCCGTGAGTTCATGCCCACAGCTCCAGGACCGTATGCCATCGACTACAACAAGAGGCCTGACAACACGTATCCTGGAGAGGAAAGGGATGAATACAAGAACCTCATGACCGACAGGAAAATCCATGAGATGGTGGTCAAGAGCTACAATCTCAGCAACGGCAACGATCTCTACCAGGACACCGTACAGGCAATCGCAGACAAGGAAGCTGACCAGCAGCACCTCTTCGGTACTGGAAAGACAGTTGGCGGCTTCCACTTCGATCCGGTGTTCGGCATGTCCACCATAGGGATGACCATAGATCCTGACAGCAACCTCGCATACCTGGTGATGGAGGTATTGTGGGCAGCCAGCAGCTCAAGGGGTATCCTCCAGAGCGCAACAGTCAATCCCAAGCAGTACGGAAGGCTGAGACCTGGATGTTCATGGACATACGAGGCAACCAAGAACGACAACAGCGATGACAGGAGGAACGTACTGGCCAACTTTAGCATCGAGGACGGTGATGGTTGTCCTACCGGATACTATGACCACAATGGCAACTGGACGCATCCCGACCAGGTAAAGTCAGCTAAGGACTATGAGAACCTGCAGAAGAGAAACCTGTGGGCGAACTCATATCCCAGCGGTCATTCATCAGGTATCATGGGTGGCGCTATGATCCTAATGGAGGTGTTCCCCGACAAGGCAGACATCATCCTAAGGAGAGCAAACCAGTTCGCCATCAACAGGACTATAGCAAGGTATCACTGGACATCGGACACCATCAACGGACGTGTACTGGGAACGGCCACAAATGCCGTGTGCCATGCAGCCAGTGACTTCGAGAAACTGATAGACAGCATTTAATCAACAAATAAACAGTAAAGAGTTATGGAAATCAAAATGGTAAAAAGAATCATTGTCAGCGTATTCGTTGACGGGTTTGTCTGCTCTGCCGGTGTGGGTGCGCTGGTGGACTACGCAAGGACTAACGACAGCATCCAGTTCGTGTTCGGCGCCACACTTATCGCTCTGGGAGCATTGAACCTGTGGCAGAGATTAAACAAGGTTAATGATGAGGAGGCAAAAACCTCCAACTAAACACTGAGAGCTATGACGAAAATTCCAAGAATGATGCTTGCTCAAGATGAGCCCATCAAGAACTTCCAGGGCAAGAACAAGCCTGGAAAGAACCAGGTGAAGCCTAAGAAGGTGGTGCGTCAGTTCTGCAGGCGCAGCAAGTAGAAAGATTTACACCAAACATTAAACTTAATTATTATGGCATGTAAGATTTATTCAAAGAAGGAGATCGAGAAAACAGTGATCGAGGTCTTCAACGACAAGCTGGGCGTAGATCCAGATGTCATCAAGTCGGAAACCGATTTCGTACAGGATCTTGGCGCGGACTCACTAGACTGCGTTGAGCTTATCATGGAGCTGGAGCATGAGTTCCACTTATTGATCGATGACCAGAGAGCAGAGGCAACACGTACCATCCAGGACGTTGTTGACCTGATCGCCGATACTCTGGCTGCTGAGGGTAACAAGATCGAGGACTGATATGGAGACGGTTAAGTTTTTGTGTGAGTTCTTCTTCGGTAATTTCTGGCACTGGCTGGGTATGTTCCTATGCCTCACCCTGGTGGTGGCGTGCATCTCCAGTGTCTTTGAGGATATAACAAACACCTTCAAGAAGAAATGAAACCGACTAAGAACAGGGTGATGTGTCCGGACTGCCGGAAGCCCAAGATGCTTTTCGAGAGCGAGAGGAAGGCGCTGGACCACATCAAATGGAACTCGGAAGGGATGGAGTACGGTGCGGACTCGATGCGCGCCTACTACTGCCCTTCCTGCTGTGGATGGCATATTACGCACAAGAGGCACAAGGATTCCTACGACCACCATACCGAGGAGCTGATCAGCGACTACAAGAAGAGCGTGAGCGCAGGGAAGAGGATGAAGATAGACAGGATCCTGAACCGCCAGTACGACATCAAGGACGCAGAGAGGATCTTCGGACTCATACCTGAGGAGGCGCTGGTGTCCAAGAAGAAGGTGCGTGGATGGCTTACCCAGTACTTCCTGGAGACAGGCACCGACGAGCGCCAGTGCGGGCAGCTGAGGTGTGAGATCTATAAGATTTGGGGCAGTTATACGTATAAAAAAGGAGGGGCAAATGAAAAGCGATGATACAAGGTCGGACCAAGGCTGTGATTTTGTGACCGATTGGTACATACCACCAGCTATTTTAAATAAAAACGGAAAGAAATGACAGTTAAATGCATATTGGATCTGACAGAGACGGCAAGGGATGGAAGGGTGTGTGAATTCAAGAAGGGCGAGCAGTACAGGATGAACCTGGCTGGGTACTACGTCCTGGAGAAGGATCGCGCCCAGGTTGTAATCAGGAAGCGCGCAAAGTTCTACAAGCACTTCATGATCATCGGATGAAAGGTTTTAATAGTTTTATAGGTTTATGGTTTATCTTAATATTAGATTGCACAATTTTTTGTTTTTGCCTGGCGAGGCTCTTGACTATACTCATTTTGAAAAAATTAGTTAATTAGGATTATTGTATTATAGACAATGGCCGCTGTGAAGCTCCCATCGTTTTACACTTAAATGTTGACAATATGTTTTCGCATTAAAAGAGTTATTATAGTTTTTCATGGTATTAATTTTCTTTGTTAGCAGGTGGTCCGTGAGGATAACCTGTTTTTTTATGACCCTGAAAGGAGCTGTACGTATTTTTCAATTTTGGTTTTCTTGACAGCTGGCAGTTCGATTCTGCCCAGGGTCACGTATAGCAAGATTCCGTTCCAGCGCCTGTGAAGATGCAGGCTACATTAAATGGTCGTAGTACGAAAATTACCTCGTGGATTCCGACCCCCTATTTCGGGGCTGGGATCCTTTTTCAGTTCAGAAATGTTACTATTTTTGGGGCACTAAAAACAAGTAGCATAAGAAATTTTAAAAACTCTTAAAACACTTTAATACACAGTATTTTGCGAGTACAAAAATATTTATTAATTTTGCTGGCGCAAAAATGACCCCCTATTATGGGAAATGTGCATAACTTGTGCATTTTAACATTTTCGGAAGGGCTGTTTGGAAGGTTGGCAGAGTGGTCGAAAGCGCCTGACTCGAAATCAGGTGAACACATTTCACCGTGTTCCGGGGGTTCGAATCCCTCACCCGACTTAATTTAACAAATTTTTAGTAGCACAAAAGGGCACTGAAAAGTAGTTATAATTAATTGAAAAACAGCCACTTACACACAAGGCGGTCTCTGGAAAAATTTGTATCACAACATCCAGAGTTTGGCATAATTCCAGTGTAAAAATGACGAAAATGCACATTTCATGCACAAAACTGTATCAAACAGGGGTGCAAAGTATGCGTAAGTAGTTGATTAACAGCAAAATTCTGTGATTATGGTAAGTGTAAGTTTTCAGCATTTCGGTAAAGGCTTTAATTTAAGACTAAGACTTTACAAAACAGGTGAGACAAGGTATGTATGCGTCACCAGGTATCTAAGAGGTTCTTTTTCCAGGAAGCACTGGAACCAGAAGAAGCAATGTTTCAAACCATCAGCTCCCATGTATGAGGAGAACAACAGGATCCTGGAGGAGATCCGGAAGCCGTACGATCTCCTTGCAAGGAACTGGGAAGGCTCTGTGACTGGCCTGATGCTTGCAGCTCGTCCAAAGGAGAACGAGGAAAGGAAGGACACGTTGAACTGGCTGATGTCCAGGATGATCGTTGAGAAGAAGATGGAGAAGCATAAGGACGGCAGCATGAAAGGGACCTATGCGATCTATGAGAAGACAGTGAAGCGCATGAAGGAGTACTTCACCAGACTTCACCAGAACTACTATGACATCCTCCTGGCAGACCTTACGGTTGACCTGGTGAATGACATGTTTGAGGACATGGAGGCCAATGGAAACGCTGGTCGCAGCAACTACGTGTCCCAGTGCCTGAAGGCTGCCCTCAACTGGGGAGACAAGATGGGAATGTTTGATATGACCAGACTGAAGGGTGTGAGGTGGCCGAAGAAGAACAAGGAGTCTGCCCACAAATACCAGACACTGACCAATGAGCAGTGCAAGCGTTTCATCGAGCTCAAGAAATCCGATCTGCCCACAAATCCCAGGAACGTCAACTATACCTGGAGATCCCAGCTCTATCATGACTTCTGTGTGTTCATCCTGTTCACATGCCAGTCGCCTTGTGATGCTATATGCCTCAGGTACGATGATATCCAGACTATTAACGGTGTGGATCATTTCGTTTTCAAGAGACGTAAGATAGCCGGTAAGCAGAGCACTGACTGTAGCGTTCCCATTAATCCTATCATGAAGGAGATCATGAAGCGCTGGAAGAAGAAGAGCAGGGACGGCTATATATTTCCAATACGAAACGATGAGAAGACGAGCAGATACAAGAATACCAACCAGGACATCAATAAGTTCGTCCAGCGCAGTAATCTGTGGCTGAAGAAGATTGGTCCGATCATAGGCTGCCCTTTCAACCTGCATAACTATGTATTCAGGCATACCGGGATCACGCATTATATAAGTAAAGGGGTTCCGATCATCTATGTGGCTAACCTGGCCGGTACGTCAGTGAAGAACTGCGAGTCGATCTACTACAACAACCAGGGAGACGTTACTTCCAGGGACATGGTGCTGGGTGCTGTTGATTTCTGATACAAAAAGATGCCCAGTCCATCTCGGATAGGGCACCTCATGGCCAAAAAAGAAATCACTTTAACTAAAAGATCTCAGTTACCACAGAATGTATAATAGAATCAGAATAAGAATCATCATGTTCCTGAAGCAGCCTGGAGGTCCTTCCCGGTTCCACAGGTAAATGTAGTACTGGTCGTTACACATCAGAAATAGATCTTGTCAGCGGCCTTGTTATTGAGTACAAGATAGCCGTAGCGGATGCAGTTCAAGCGTCTCAGCCATCCATTGAGGAATCTGGCCTGCTCGCCCTTAGCTATCCTCTTGTAGTAGTCCTGGCGTGACTTCCAGAGCTTTTCGAACAGTTCCTTCTGGTCAGGATATCCGTTGATTGCTCCGATGGTCCTGGGTCCTACTATGCCGTCATCCTTAACTCCAAGTACACGCTGGGGATGGATGATACCCCACTTACCGCTATTGTATACCCAGTCCACAAGTAGGTTCGCTATGGACTGGTCCTCGATCTGGTCAGCAAGCCATTTGTTCCAGAATCCCTGTAAGAATATGGTATCCCACTGGGCATCCGTTATATTCTTCAGGTCTTCTACGGTCTTGTTCTTACCGAAGAAAGATCTGAATGTGGCTATCGTTACGCCTTTGTTCGTTGCGCCACCACGATCTCCTTTTAGTATTGCAAAGCCTCCTTCCCAGCTTAGAATGAATGGCTTCAGAAAATGGTAATCTGCCATATATATTATATATAATGTACGCGCACGTTCTTATTATTATACATACCAGTTCATGTTTCCTGGATCAAGCTGTCTCACGAAATCAACCACAACGCTTCCAGTATAAGGATACTTCTCGTCCTCATCTATGCGTCTTGGTATCTTGGGATCCAGCCTGAACTTCTGCGCATCCCTGAGCCACTGGATTGAGTCGTTGTAGTCGTTTATGCGCACATTTGAGATGTTGGCTGGAGATATGAGTTTGTGGAGCTCATAGGTAGCTATTCTCGTCATGTGCTTAACCAGGTTGAGGTTTCTCGGATCATCCGGAGTGACGTTGACCGCAACCTGAGGCTCTTCACCATTTACAGGCATTACCGGATAGAATACATTGTCATTGTAAACCACATACTCATGGTCACTAACCTCATACTGGTAATCCTCAACATAGTCGCCAATCTGTCCCCAGTCATCTGATCTGAGAGGACTTACCGACTTATCCATCGTCTCAGGATCAGCGGTAGGAAGAAGCATGAAATACTCGTTCTTGTACCTTACGACATCATAGATATTGTATGAAAGATTAGCAGACCAATCATAGACCTCCAGCACTCTCCAGGCTACGACACCTGGGATCTGTATGTTGTCGAAATCTATGCCGTTTCCAGTAACACATTCCCAGACCGAGTTATTGTACTTGACCTTCTGCCCTGCCTTCCAGGTTATCATCTGGGAGTAGTTTGGAATAAGATCAAGGTCGCCAATCTCCTCAAACGAATCCATCTCTCTCCAGAATGTACGGAGATCCGGGCGCTTGAGTGCATTGATGCTGGTGAGGGTGCGGTAGATCTTCTCCTCTCCCCTTTCATCAATCCATGTGAAGAACACGTCAGGCGGGTATGTTATCTGCTTGTTGTACTGTGCGATCTTCTTGCCAACCAGAAGAGTCTCCTCTATGAGATAGTGCTGGTGGAGATAGTCAGTTATCGCAAGCTCAGCCGATTCCTCAGCCTGTATAACGCGGTCATGTCTGTCACGGATAAGCTGTTTCATGCCCACCTCAGTCATGGTGGACAGGTAATCGGAATCCGTCAAAAAGCGTCTGTATTTCATATATTTCCGTTTTTAATAAAATAGCTAATCAGTAGTCCCAGGAGTTCTGAACATCATATACTGAAACACCGTCTGGAACGGTTACGACTGGAGACGAGACATGGGACTTGTACTTGGAATACAGCTTACCGCAGAAATACGTTAGTCCATAATCGAGGTTGTCTGAGAGGTGTCCGTATTTCTCACTCTTACGCCCATTGTCATCAGCTACCTTTTTCTTCTCCTTGGTTCCATCCTCATTCTTCTTCTGGTAAACCAGGTCCTCGGTCAGCTTCCTGCATTTAAGATCAATGAGGATTTCCCAGCCATCATAACCTCGAAACATCTCATTGACGAACTCCAGTCTGGTAACCAATGCCGGTTGCTTTTCAAAGAGCTTGAGTGTTGGCCTGAACATATCCTTATTGAGGAAAGACATAATGATGGTATAGTTGTTCGTGCCATCTTCAGTCTGGGTTGATCTTGATTTACCTGCTGGGTCGCCTGATATTACGAGACCACCCAGATGACCCTCTTGTGTATATTTGTCATTTATAAATTTCGCAAGAGCTGGAGTGTTATTCAGCTTCTCCTCAGGCCTGCCGATTATCTCCTCCAGGACATAGAACTTCTTCCTTTCATAATCGATCTGGCATGCAAGCACATTCATGGCTGGGAAACAGTTGAAATCCCACAGGAGAATCAATGGTCTAAGCTTGCTGTATTTCTGTTCCTTCAGGTTTGATACCAGGTGCCTACTGCCGTCAAATGCCCAGTATGCAGCCTCCTTATTGGTATCCACGTAATCCCAGTTTCCATAAAGCAACCTCTCCCTGTCAGCAACGTTACGCATTTTACTAAGGATCGCAAAGTAATTCGTGCGAAAGCTGATACTCGGATTGTCAAAGAGAGTGAATGGGATATAGTACATGCCATCATCCAGCTTAGGAGGATTTCCATCATCGTCTGACACAAACACCCTCTTAGGCCAGTTCAGCGTCGGGTTACATGTCATCAGGAGCTTAGGAACGATAAACGTGTCAGTGATCATATAACGAAGACGTGAGAATATGATTTCCACAGCCTTCTCAGGAACTTCGGCCACCTCATCTATTGCGCAAATTGTGGCCTCAAGACTACCATAGCGTTGCCATTCAGGATCTTGAAGGCTGGGGCTCATCTCTATTGCTCGTATCGTACTACCATTGAAGAATGTAATAAGATTTGAAATATTGTTGACGTGGAAATTCTCATCAATCTTCAATCCCCATTGAGCCAGGACTTCCATAATAGTAAGCCACGTAGACTCCTTTAAAGACTTTAAGGTCTTACGTCCAACAAGAGCTCTCAATCCTGGGAATCTCAGACAAGATGATATCAACCAGCATGCAATTGTAAAAGTTTTTCCTCCGCCTGCAGCTCCGCCTGCTAAAATTTTTTGTGGTATATTGTCATTGCCACAATTGTCGCAAACTGCTTTATACAAAGGGTTTCCGCGATTATCTCTACCAACTACTCGTAAAGTTAATTTACCACCACATTTATTACAATAATTGGGCTGGAGACATTTCCAAAGCTCATATTGCTTTTCAGATGGCTCATACTGGATATGGAGTGACTTTGGCTCTACTAATTTTTTCATTTGCTATTTGCTTTATAATAGTCTTTTGCATACATCCATTTATAACCATAAGCAGTCTTATTCCTTCCAGAGAGAACTTGTGATATATTACTTGATGGATTCTTAACATTTGGCCTAAAATATCTGTCTGCGGCATCTATACAATAAAAATCACGAACATATTCACCATCTTTTGTCAGGCACACAACGGCTTTTTCGTTATTTAAAACACCATATATGGGTTTATCAAAATGATCTCCCTCAAGCCTAAACACATAACCACCAGCTGTTTGGTTATTATGAGCTCTTCTTGCACAAGCGGTAATCTGACCTATTTTAATGCCAGTTGCTTCTGCGGCCTCAGAAGCGTTTTTGTATACTGCTAAAATATCCCCATTAACCGAATATTGTATTATCTTTTTTCGTTTTTTATTCCAATTTTCCTTCATGGCCATCGATACACGAGCCCTACATGTGCCATAATTATAATTACATTTATTATCACACCATTCAAGGTTAATGGCTTTGTTATTTGTTTTATTTTCATCCCTGTGATTAATCTGGTCATAACCATGTGGGTTTGGGACAAATGCCATAGCAACAAGTCTATGAACCCTAACTGTATATTGTTTGTTATCTTCCCAATTCTTTAATGAAACCCTTAAATAATCAGAATCAACAAATGGAATACATTTAAGAATCTTTTTTGGTGTCTGTCTAAATTTGCCGTTTTTATCTAATTTCATAACACCAAGAGAACGAACTCTACCCATATCACTCACTTGGTAAGCTGGATATCCAGGCGCTGGTCTCCAGTTCTCGCCATTTAAACACCACACTTTTTGATACTTGTTAATTTCCACCATATTATTAATTATTTAATGTAATCAAAAATAAATAGTAATCGTAAGTACCAAATCGTTTATAAAACAACATACATTTTTTATTTAACACAAAAACTCCCGACCTTCACAGGCCAGGAGCTACAATAAACCTAAAACTATAAATATACTACTCTCTAATTGTCACTCTTTATTTGCCATCTTATCATATATAGTGCCTACGATTACCCAGTACTCGTCAGGATGGACGCTGCCAGATCCGGCTTCAATCGCCTTCCTGATATAGCCTCTCTCGTCATCTGAGAACTCGATCTCCTTGGGGTTCTCAAAGTCCTTCATGGCATCCCATGTGGCGCTGTTGTCCTCATCGTTTACCTTGAACCCCAGTTCGTTCTTCTCCTCGTCGCTAACCTGGATCTTCTCAGTGATCCTCTTCTTCAGCTGGAAATCAACCAGCGAGTTCTCCTGAGGCAATATGTTCCCCAGGTAGAACCTTTCCTTCAAATGCAGTTTTACTTTCATGTTGTCTATTGTTTGGTGAAAAATGTACTCTCTTAAGCCGTCCTACCTTCTCAGAGCCCAATGAGCTCAAATACTCGCTTGATTTTCTTCCTGCATGCATAAATCAACCATATTAATGCACACACCAGGAATCCGACACCTGAGTATGCGAACTTCTCCTTCCATGTCGGCTGGACGTATATTGTCTCCTTCTTCTTCTCGTCCTTGCTGTGGTTCTCGACCTTCTCCTTTATGCGTACGGTGTCATGGATGATAACCGGAGCCTTGAGCTTAGCGTTATGCTTTGAGTTCAGTGAGTGATGGAGGAACTGGCCATCCCAGCTTGCATCGGACTCATACAGGTCATCCTCCAGGTGTGACGTAGTATCCGGAGTAACGACAGACTGGGAAGATGCGGGAACCTCAACGAACACCGTGTCAGGCCTTGCATGTATGATTATCGTGTCTGTAATGTGTATGGAGTCCACCCTTGTTATGGCAGACTCCAGCGTCTTCTTCGAGCATCCGCTAAGGACGCACGCAACTACGAATGCCAGCTGTACTATCAGGATCTTCTTCATATCTTGTCTTATATTACGAACTCTCCGAACTCTTCCTCAGGACTCTTCGCATTAACGTCCCTCAGCGCGAGGATAGGGAAATACCACTCTTCCTTATCGTACTCCCCACCAAGTATACGGACCCAGGCTCCACTGTTGCGCTTCTCCCTCTTCACCAGTGAGATGACCATTCCTTCCATGCCAATGAAAGCGTCCATGTTCATCTCATGGAGTTCGTTGGAAGCCTCTACTATCACATGGGCCTTCTCCTTTATCCGTTTGTGTGGGTCAAAGTTATAGATCACTTCTTCTTATGCACGATTTCGAATTCGGCATCCAGTCTGGTCACTTTACTCTGGATGTCAATCAGCTTCTCCATGATCTTGTCCATCTCACCCTCGTTCTTCTCCTGAGCCTTGATATACCCGTCCATCTGTACTTCCAGGACGGCGATCCTGTTGTTGATCTGTATCCAGGCTCCAGCAAAGGTTATTGCCACTGTGATAAGTGCGCCAATAAACGTGTTCCGTAATGTCTTGTCCATTGCTTACTTGTTGTCATTGTTTAACGATGCCTCCAACTCAAGCTGCTCCTTGGTTTTCTGTGGCTTGTCAGGCACGATCACGTTGAATGTTACGCCATGATCCTTATTGTCGCCTTCGTCGCCATCATCTTCCTTGGGCTTGAGGCCTGGTGTAAGTTCCATGAGGGTCTTGATGGAATGGTTGGCCACAGAACGTAAGGCAGCAGGAGAAAGCTTGGTGCCTCTCCTGTCCTTGTATTCTGCGACTGAGCATTCCTCTATGATCGCAAGCAGCCTCTGTTTGAGGTATGCTCTCAGCGTTTCGCTTTCAAGATCCTCATCGACTGCCTTCCTAAGTTCCTTGATATATCCTTGGATCTCCTCACGTCTCATGAGCTCCTTGACATAGTGGCTGAGGAAAGGATCGTCAGCATCGATCTTCTCCTCCTTCGCTATGGTCTCCAGGTAGCACTTCTCAGGATTGCCTGCGAAATTCCTCCCGCCTTCAACAAGGAGGATGCAGAAATCCTGTTCGGTTTCTTTGAGACGCTTGTAGTATTCACTTGCCATATTATTTCTTTTATTAAAAATAGCCAAAGTGAATACATAGGGGTTATTAAAGCACTACCTCCCGCCGAGTATCTGGTCCATTATGATATTGTAAAACAGCTTCTTAAGACCCTCTGCGCACTGCTCTACATCGGCAGTCTCGGTTATGGCCTCCAGGTTGAACTTTATCTGGAGACCATAGCCTGCGATCACGGCCATCACCTTGCCGTTCGACTGATCGACTATCTGCATAACAGAAAGGTCAGACATCCTCCTGAAGGTCTCAGTTGGCTCATTGTCGTTTGCTGGGACCACTGTAGGCTCATCCTTCTTCTCCAGCTTAAGGAGATCGATCTGGTTGTCGCTCTCCTCAGTTGCCTTAGACTTCTCCTCATTGACCACCTCAGCACTCTTAACCTCAACGAAAGTCCCGGTATTCTTGTCAAGTACGTATGCCATAGCCTAAATCTTAAAGTGTACACGTTTCTTCTCCTGCTTGTTCTGCACAAGTCCGTTGGCATCTCCATCCTCATCACCGCCCGAATTGCGCATCCTGGTGGTGAATATACGAACGATGTCCTCAGTAGCGGTAACGTCAGAGTCAGCGTCATGGGCATCATCAATCTCAATACCCAGCGCCTCGCAAAGCATTCCAAGCGAATAGCTGGTGATGTTGGTCGTACAGAGGGCGAGGTAGGCCATTGTCATCGTATCCAGTATCAGAGGCTGAAAATGACCATAGAAATCATTCTGGCCCTGGACAAGTTTGGTAAACTCCTTCCACAGTCCGGCATACTCCAGGAACTGCTCTATCATACCTATATCAAACAATACGTTCTGACCGATCAGGAAAGGCTTGCCCTTTTTACCTGGTGATATGGGACAGCCCTTTATGAAATCGATAAGCTGCTGTGCCGCATCCTGGAGATCAAGGCCGTTGTCTCTCAGGAACTCAATGCTCAGGCCATGAACATTGTATGCTTCCTGTGAGTATGTCATAAGCTCTCCCACCCCGTTCTTCTCGTCCTCGATCTCATACTTGGTCTTAAGGCCTTTCTTCGGTGGTGCCAGGATACTCTCCTTCTTGTTGTAAGGCTTGATGTACACGTTGAAATTCCCAGTCCTCTCGAAGGTATCGAGCCTGACTGAATGCATACAGATCTGGCACACTCCGCAATCCTGGCTGGACAAACCACCAGTCTCGGTATCAAACACCAGTGCCACTGGTACTAACTGTTTCTCGGTTGCTCCCATAATCAAAGCTTCTTTATTTTTTCATACATATCCCTTAACTTCTTATAGAAATGCAGCTTCTTCCTGTTGTTGTTAATGGCCACGCGAACATTGAACTCAGGAGCTACCCTGTCCCTGTCCCTTGCTATACGCTCTTCTGAAACGCCGGACTTCCTGCGCTGGATCTCCGTCCTGATGATGTGGACTGGGTAGACCCTTATGTCATCCATCTTAATCATCTCATTGATTCCGGCTTCATCAACTACATACACAACCATAGGAAACATCGCATCTGACTTAAGCGCCCAGTACTCATATCCACCGTAGACCGTATATGCCAGCATCTCTTCCCTTGGTGGTACGTCCTTCACAAAATAGTGGTCAACCCCATCAACCTCGCCTTCACGCATCGGCCTGGTAGTGTATGAACAGATAACCGGAAGATCGTACTTCTTCTTGAGATACAGTGACGCAGCAGTCTTACCGCTTCCGGATGCACCGAAAAGGCATATTATCTTAGGTCTCTTATCACGAGCCCTGACATTACGCATATACCTCTGCTTCTTCTTGCGCATCTGCAGTTTGGTAAGCTTCCTGGGTTTCCTCGGCTTACCTTCCAGCTTCCTTCTCTGAGTACGCTTCCTCTCATACTCCAGGTATATCTCACGGTTGTTCTCGCGCCATTTCCTGACGTTCTCCTTTATGATATCCCTATGCTTGAAATAGTGAGGATTGCCGAGTTCGGTCTTACGCTCCTCAATCTCATCGTCTGGCTGCAGTTCCCAGCCGTTAGAAATCCCAGATTCCATTATTCCTGTCGTTTTTAAGTTTCTCTTCCTTTGCGAGCCTTCTTCTCTCCTTGGCCTTCTCATTCTCGGCCTTTCCAGTGACCTTGTAACGTTCCCTGCGCTTGGCCTTAAGCTCTTCCCTATGCTCGCGGTAATAGGAAGCGCAATAGTTACTCCTGGCGTTCTTGTCTTTAATCGGCATGATATCTACACGTTAGTTACAAATGAATTCTTGTTGATCTGGAGTATGTTCTTCTCCTCATAGTCGCTCCACTTTATAATACCTGCAAAGATGACGATTGAATTCTTCTTATGCATGAAATACTGCTTGACGTTCGTCCAGGCATCGTTCCATATCACAAGTGAGGCCATATCGATATTCTGCTGGAGGACGATCTTACCATACCACTTCTTCTCCCCGGTCTTCTTGTCCTTGAAGCTCTTCTCCTCGCACTCCGAAATGATTGCGCAGATACCCACCTTCCTCTCACCACCTGAACTGAGCTGCATGCTCTCCAGTGGAAAATAAGGATAGGCCGACATACTGGATGGCAGACCTTCATCGTTGAATATACGCTCAAAGTCGATATTACCGATACCGGCAAGATTGATCTGCTGCTGTGCCCAGAAATAATGCTTGTCTCTCAGTTCAGTAGGTACAAGCTTCTCGTCCATCTTAAATCCCAGCAGTTCAGCAGCCTCCTGTAGCAAAAAATACCTGTCAGTCACACTCTGGAGTGCTTCTATCCTGTCGAATGCACCTGAAAGAATCAGGTTCTTAACGGCTCTCGCATTGACTGGGCATCTCTTGTATTCATCCTCATTGTCCTCGTCATCGAAGCTGTTGTACTTCTTGAATTTGTTCTTGAAGATTCGCTTTATAAAATCCTGAAGATCTACGAAATCGCCATGCCTCTTCCTCTCCTTAAGAATGTACTCTACCATAGCAGCACCAACGAACTTGATACGAAGGATTGACCAGTAGATCTCGTTCTTCTTGTAGTCTGTCTCAAAGTCATCAGAGGAAATGTTGATGTCAGGATGAAGGATAGTCACGTTACCCAGTTCACGCATTTCAGAAAGGATCTGTACTATATTCTCGTCTTTTCCCCATTTGAGAAGAACAGTGTAGAAAACGACTGGATAGAGCGCCTTGATATATGCTCCGACATACGCGGTAGCACCATAAGAGGCAGCGTGCGACTTGTTGAATCCATAGGAAGCACCGCCTTCTATGATGCTCCAAATTCGGTCTGCAACATCCCCTGGACATCCATTTTTCTTTGCTCCAGCATAGAATTTGTCTTTAAATTTCCTAATTTTATCAACTTTCTTCTTGGAAATAGCCTTAACCAAGTTAACACCATCGCCCAGGCTCAAATTTCCAATTTTACGAGAAATTAATGCATAGTCTTCTTGGTAGCAATTGTGGACTACATGACCACCAACAACAAAACTATGATTTTGATCTATTGACAAATCATAAGTCTTTTCATATCCACCGTCTTTAATAGACAAAACTTGCCCCCAACAATCATGTTCTACATTAACACCATAATTTTGAGCAGTGCTGAGTCTACAATAATTATTTTTTCTAATCCTATAAAACTGATGCCGTTTCATCCTATCATTAATTGTTCTTGGATCAAAAGAATCAAGACATATAGATGGTATAAAATGACCAGACGGAAATGTAAATTGGTTTTTTTCTTTGAACTGAAACACTAATTTGTCCAGACTTGACAAGGCTATTGTATAAACAATATCGTCATTTTCGATATCTTCATAATAACTGGAGTGAATTCTTGCGGCTTGCGCAGCCATAAATAACTGCATAGCAAGTTTTGGATTTTTTATCCGAATTCTTCCGTTTTGAACACAACCATCACCCTCAAAAAATCCAGACAGCATCATCAAAGACCACTTTTTTACATTTTTATTATAACAATTCATATTTTCTAACCCAATATCCTTAAGATACTGTTTAAATGCATTTTGAGTGGACTCATAACATTTTTCGTTAACAAGACTAACATACCATGCTCTTGTGTGAAAATATACCCTGCAATTTAATCCAAAAGATTCATTAAACCTATTTGCAATAATGTGCGCATCATTTTCATTCCTACATGTAATACTTAATGTCTGACTCCAATTACCATTTGCAAGATACAATCCAAGACACCAGTCCTTCATATCCCCAAATGGCAACTCATCATCTGTCATCCAATAACATTTAATAAAGTCTTGTTTTGGGTTTAATTTTTCAGCCTCAACCCAACCGCGCTGTGTTAAAACCTTATGATCTGATGTACATTTAATTTCCATACCAAATGAAGTGCGTACACAAATTATTTGCTTGCGTTTTTTATACATGGATGCCAAAACAACATGATAAGAGCCATCTTCCGTCTGCACACAGGTATTTGGCTCAATATCTTGAATTTTTTCCAATCCATTATTTGTTTTTACTAACGAATCGTAAGCAATACACATAACACCATAAGTATTCTTTAAAATGTCATACGTTCCCCAGAGATATTCAGGATCTACAGCACCATTTTTAGCGTCAACGTACATTCCAGCTGCTCCTGAATCAAGTGTGGCTGGACGGAACAGTGCGTTTGCTGCGGTGATATCCTCAATGTTGTCAGGATGAAGGCTTTTTATGAACCTGGTCATTCCTGGAGACGATAGCTGGAAGATACCCTGCGTCAGTCCCTTGTTGATGATCTCGTACACCTTAGGTTCATCCATAGGTCCGGAAACGATACCCTCAACGCTGATATTGGCTCCATATTCCTTATTACATATATTGACCATAGACTTCAGCTTTGAGAGCTCTTTTGTCGCCAGGATGTCGCTCTTCAAAAGTCCAAGATCATCCAGGTCGTAACCTGAGAGCTCAGACACCAGAAGATCATCCATCTTGCGAATCGGTATGATATCGAAGCTGTCAACATCATCGCCCTTAATGGTGTCTGGAACTGTTACTACTGCAGAAGCATGCAAACCAGCTGCTCTTGGCTGGAACATGATATGCTGCAGTTCCTCAAAAGCGTCAAAGTGCCTTTCTATAAAGTCACGCACCTTCTTCTCAGTAAATGCCAGCTTCATGAGATCTGTGTAGTCACTCACCTCGTCTCCGATAATGGCTGTGATATAATTAGCCATATTAGGAGAAACACGATGAACGCGACAGACATCCTTGATAGCGGACTTGATCTGGAGAGTCGTAAATGTGCCAGCGGAGAAAACCCTTTGCTTCCCATCATGATTATACCGTTGTTCCAGATACGCTTTCACGTCTTCACGGCGATCACTGGCAAAGTCGATATCTACGACACTAGTCTGGAAGCGACCCGTGAGCCGACTTCCAGAACCCCCTTTCTACGAAGCAATCGATAGCATTTACCGACTTCGATTTCTTAAATTGTTGAACACCTAATACTTTCATATTATATCTCATTTAATGTAAATAACATATCTCTCCTATCCCATATAATATCGTCTCCAGCCTGCAGATCTGGCGCCTGGACAACCATCTCAGTTCCATTACGATTTACCATGAACTCAGCATTGACCGGGACTCTCAGCTTCTTACCTTCCATCTCAACATCTACATACTCCTTTACCTTGACATCATTACCTACGATAGTAACGTCTCTCGGCTCCAATCCGGCACGCTCTGGAAGCAGGAATCGCTCAAAGATAAGATTGAACCTGATCGGATCTATAAGTGTAATTCCCAGCACATAGAGAGTCAATGCACCGGCAGCACTACCACGTCCTACCCCAGTCTGTATTCCGTTCTTCCTGGCCCAATTCACCATATCCCAGGAAACAAGCATATAGTCAATTGAATCGGTCTGCTCCAGGATCTCAATCTCATATTCAAGACGTTTACGGTACAGCTCTTCCTGACCTGGAGGTGTGACGCGCTTAAGCCCTTCATAGCAGAGCTTCAGGAACATATTGTGAGTGTCGCCATACTTGATCTGCTCCTCCTCTGTCATGATGTACTCAGGCATATAGTTCTGACTGAAATCATACTCAGCATCACTTTCGCCAGCTATCAGTACGGTATTGTCAACCATAAGGTCAAACAGCCAGTCCCCATACTTGTCAGAGAACAGTGAGCAGTATTCGTCATAGAGCTGGGTAACGTCCTTGTAGAACTGAGTGTACGAAAGCTCATGTGTTACGCCAGTGCTGATCTTATTGACAACCACCTTATTCCTCCACTCGTCCTCATCGATATAGTAGCAGTCCTCGATAAGAACAGGCTCAATGCCAAGCTCCCACTTCTTGTTCTTGTAGAACGAATCAAAGAAAGCCTTCTGTGAATCAAGCAGCATGGAATCGATCCTGTCTGCCCTGTACTCGCTCATATCGACCTGGAAGAATACCCAGCCATCAAAGGCTTTCACAAAGTTACCAAGCAGCTTCTTGTTCTTGGACATCCAGCCACCAGTCCACTTGTCGAATACGATCACGTTACCATCAGCCCTGTTCAGCACCTCCAGGTAATCAACCATTCCGTCCTCACGATCCACGTTGATCGCCTTCTGGATTCTTAGCAGATTCCTAAAGCCCTTCTGAGTATGGACATATATCTTAGCGCCGACCTCATCCTCTCCTATCTGCATGGTAAGAGAGTAACCGAACACATAACCGATCCCGGCATTCTTGGTCTCCTTCTGAATCTGGAGAGTGGCTGCCATAGTGTTCTTGTCGCATATACCTATACTATTATGTCCCATCCACTTTGCAGTCTTCACCCACTCAGTGATGGCGCCTGAGCTGTTAAGAAGCTCGTATGGTGTATGGACTCCCAGGTTCACGTAGTTCCTTATGTAAGTCTCCTCACGCTCCTTGCGCTTTCCTACATGCCTGAGAGGGTTGAACTTGAAATCACTCCTGATGTCTGTATAGTAGAACTGGTCGCCGAACTTGAAGATGACGTAGAAGATATCGTCCTGCAACAGAAGCTTTGGAACCTCTATGCAGTCAAACTCAACCTTTCCAGTATCCTTGTTCTCCTTGAATATATGCTGACGCTTAGACATATCCTGGAAAAGGCACTTACCAAAACCAGGTATAGTGACAACATCCTTAAGGATCTTAGCGTCAATCATGTGGTCATCCAGCCACTTCTTCAATTCCTCTATCTCTTTCATAACTAACAATTCAGATTAAACTCAGCCTGTTCAAGCAAGCCATAGGAAAACGAATCATAGAGCTCCCACCAACTGCACTCGTCAATGTCCTTCGCCTCGTCTGTCTGGAGCTGCAACGCCAGTACGTCAAAGTAAGGATCCAGGTCTGCCAGCGTCTTGGTTATCGCCTTCTTACCGACATCATCCATATCGTAGGCAACGACAACCTGGGAGACGCCCTTCTTCTGCAGCAGTATCATCTGCGCCTGGGATATGCTCTTACCAAAAGTGGCAACCGGGGCGATCAGCTCATTGTCATACAGCTCGAACATCTTCACCAGCCTTATAGTGTCAAATATGCCCTCAGTCAGTATAACAGTCCTCGTCTTACCGGCAATCACGCTGTCATAATTGAATAACAGCTTGGAAAAGTCGTTCTCAGTTGAATTGAGGTATCTCCTTATCTGATAATGGGACCTCTCATTATGGGCATCGATAATCTCCTTGCTCTGGATATTCCTTCCTATGTATCCGACACACTTCCCGTCCATGATAACCTGGAATATCACATAATCGTCATACTGCCAGTTCAGACCTCTCGTTGTGCCGACTGGGAACTTGTCACACAGCTCGGCAATGAATCCGCGAGACTTGAGGTACTTGTTCTTGAATGTACGCTTCCACCCATCAGGCATCTTTACCTCAACAAGCTCGATATCATCCTCTTCATCAGACATGAAATCGATCTCGTCTCCATCTATATCCATGTCAAGGTCAGCCGTCTCCTTGATCTCCAGGTCCATACGCCCTATATCCTTCAGGAACTTATTGAAATTCTTCTGTGTATAGCCGCAATGGAAGCAGTGAGACCAGAACAGCTTCTTCTCGTTCTTCCCCACGTAAATTCCGAATTTCCCGCCTTTCTTGCCACAGAACGGACATACTGGAACGACGATATTCTTATGACCGCCATCCAGCCTTCCGTCAAGCTCAGCGCAGAGCTCACGTATGATAAGTTCCTTCTGTTCTTCTGAGATTTGCATAATTCCTTAAATAATCAACACACACATGAGGAATTATGCCTCTGATCATCTGTGGCGCAAAGGTAGTCAAAAATAACGTTCATTCCAATAGCTACCCTTGCGCCATTAACATTCGTTTATTATTCTTCATTCATGTTAAGTGTTCTCTCTCTTTCGATGAATCTCTCATGCTCATAGTCCGTAGCGACCTTGAACGGCTCTCCTTTTGGGAAGAACCTGGACTTGCAGACCGAAAGGCGCATAACCCTCTCCTTCCTCTCCTTAGATGTCTGGTTGAGTGAGATAAGGTGTGTGAGCGCCCATGAGAGGCCCTTAGCCTCTGAGCAGTTGAACTCAGTCAGGAAGAACTTCTCGTCCTCGGTCATCTTAGGGTCTGATATGTTGGCCTGGTATGTACCTACACACCAGAGATCGTAGTCATCAGCCAAATCCTTCAAGTCCTTTGATACCTGGATACGCTTGAAGCGCTGCCCCTTCTCGCCCCAGTTCTTTCCTGTAGAGTCTCCGAGAAGGTCAACCGAGTCAATAAGAAGGATGTCAGGATAATAACCGAACTTCTTCTTGAACTCCTCAACCGTATTCTTGATGTCTATGGTGGTGATCTCCTTTCCGAACTTTGGATAGCCACGAACCACCAGCGTACCTGAAGCCATATCAAGGGTCTCCTGGTATTGTCTCATGGCGTGCTCGGTTATCATTCCAGTCTCATACAGATAGGTGTCGATACCAACGATACCTGCAGAATAAGCATCCGTAGTCTCAGAGGTCTTACCTTCCAGCTGGATGTGGAGGACATTTGCGCCGCTGACATAACAGGCATTCATACCTATCCACCTTGCGACATGGGACTTACCTACTCCAGTCTGTGCAAGGAAGATCGTCTCCTGTCCTCTCAGGTTACGGCCATGATTCATCTCGTCAAGCTGAGGAATATAGAAACTGGTGATAGGCTTCTTCCTGCTGTTCTGCTCATGCTTCTCCTTATTATCATTATAGCGATCCCTGAAACTGCCGACCACATCTATGAAGCTCTCCTGCTTAAGCGTGAACTTCTCGATCTTGTCTGCCTCATGGTAGAACTTCTCAATCGCATCCATACCGTCTCCGTTCTGGTACACTTTTCCGATCTCCTTGTATGCACGCTGGAACATGGTGAGCTTAAGGTACTCCTCCAGCTGCTCCAAAAGGATATCGGGCTCCAGGTCCTGGGCATCATCGTGGATCTCCTCCAACAGCTCAGTAACTGAACGGCTTGATGAGACTGTCTGCTTTATGATACCATACTTAGGCGCGTCAGTATGCGCCATGAAATGCTTCTTGATCGCCTCATGCAGAGCCTGGAAATCCTGTGTAGGCAATAGCTCAGGCTCCATATACTGGCATACCGCAGAGCATACGAAGCTATTATTGATCGCTCCCCAGTACAATTGCCTGAGGTATTCAATCGTCAGTACTTTCTTTTTTGTTGTTGCCATCTTCTTCTGTCCTTAGTCTTAGTAATTCCGGATACCTGTGTCCGGTTGTCATCTTACATTCCTTAGTATAGTTGCACTCCTGGCACGCCCTCGATCCCGGACTCCAGCCCATCGTACTCGAAGAGCAGAGCATGAGACCGTTCTTGGTGTTGTGGAAGCGCCTCTTGATCATCTCCTCGCTGGGCATCTCGATATACTTCCTCCACTTGTTGGGCTTTGGTCCTGTTATGAAAGCGGTAACCTCATCCCTATCGAATCCGAGATCCTTGAGCCACTTGTCAATGTAGTAGTCGATCTTCGGATTACCGGCACCGAAATACTGGTTGTGGAATTTTTTTACGGCATTCTCACTGAAGCACCATGTGTACTGGAAATGAGTAGCCGCCACTCCAGCTATGTTGTCGGCATACCTGTAGAGCTGGTATACGATATAGTCTGCTATACGGTTGTCAGACATGCCAAGAGGAAACGACTTCTCCAGCAGATCAAGGCCTCTTCCGATATACGCCTCAGCCTGACCACCACCAGGAAGCCTGAACTTGTCATCTATGGACTTGACGATCCTGGTGAATATCCTAATCGTCCGATTCACTTTTTCTGTTTCCACCTGCTCTCATTTTTTGTATTACAAGCTTAAGCAGTGCGCTCTTGCTCGTGCCGTCCCTGTTTAGGAGCGCCTTGAGCTCGCTTCTGCACTGGAATATCCTGCTCTTGACCTTGCCCTCGTTCTTCTTGTCAAGGTGCCCTCTCATATACTCGATCTCAGCAATCTCCTTGATGGAGTAGCCCTGTACCTGGAGTATGAACGCAGAGAGCTTGTAAGGCTGGATCATGCGCATGGCAACAACCATCTCGTCTGGAAGGCTGTTGCTCATGTCCTTCACCATGAATGTTCCTGGCTGCATGATGTGTTCCCTCGCCACCTTGGAGGAGAACGGGTCATTGTCAGAATACTTGGAGTCCTGTTTGTAGCGCTTGAAATTCATCTCCTGGACAGTACGCTTTGCACAGATATGCAGCCACGTATCCAGCTTCTTCTCGCGCTTGTAGGACTGGATGTACTTGTAGAGTTCCGTCAACACGACTGCAAAGTTCTCCTCCACGTTCTCTGCCCTGTCCGTGTACTTCCTCACTATGGAAAGCACATAGTCGTACCTGGGCATCACAAGCTCATTGAAGAGCCTGTTATTGACGGCTGGGTCCTTTCCGTTCAGGATTGGCTTTCCTCCTCCGGTGTTATCTTGCTGGCCTTCCATTCGTCTGAAACCGCTTTCTTAAACAGATCCAAATACTTATCCCAGGTTTCTTTCTTGTAGGTCTTCTTGACATAACGCTGCCAGTGCCAGTCGAGGTACTTGAAGACAGCTGCGATGTCAGACTCACTCGGCTTGAAAGTACCATCATCGAAATACTCCGTCTCCAGGTCGAATTTCTCACCGTTGTCACTTACCATCTCCTCACCGCGAAGATAGAGGATGAACTTAAAGAAAAGGCGCTGCAGGCAATCATCCGGACGCAGCCTTGACAGCTTAACCTTCTTGCTTTTCTTTGCTATGTACGACATAATAAAAACTATTTGATTAATTGATTTGTATACAGATGATAGAAATAGAACCACACACATGCAGCGTCACAGGCATCGTCCCTTCCCTCAAAGTCAAGGTGGTAGCGCTTGATCGCCCACTCCAGCATCTTCTTCTTGTCAGCCTTCCCGTCTCCGGTAGTGTGCTTCTTGATGCTCTTAACATTGAAATAGCGTACTGGAACACCCATCTCTGCGGCAACAAGAAGCATCACGCCATGAAACTGGGCGAGCTTGATGGTTGCAAGCGCGTTCCTGGAGAAATTCAGATCCTCGACTGCAAGTATCCTTATGTTGTTGTCTATGATCATCTTCTCCAGCCAGTCAGCAAAAGCTATGTACTGGTCATAGTCGCCTCCCATGTACTTTGGCGCCTTCTCCCTGTTCGGGAACCACGCCACTCCATAGTTGTCCACACTGCTATAATAACCACAATGCTCAGCGATATCAAGGGCAAGCACCTGATTCTTCCTTACCCCTTCCTGGAGTACGTCATTAAGCTCCCTTGCCATCGCTGTCCAATGTTGAGATTCCACAACGCTTAGTGACCGTCAGTTTATGGGGATAGCCCTCCTCAGTCTTACCCTGGGTTATCATCATGACCGTTATCCCCAGCTCATTCGCCATCTCAGCCACAGACATGAGACCGGCCTCCTCACAACTGTCGAATATCTCGTCGATGCAGATAAGGTTCAGGCCTCCGCTCTGTGATGTCAGGTTGGTCATCCGCTGCATTGCCACTATGTTCGCAAAGATGATACGGGCACGCTCACCAGCAGAACACTTTAGGAAAGAACCGCAGTCGATACCGTCCTTGATGACAGATACGTATATCTTATCGCGTACCTTTCCGGTCTTGGTGGTAGTGTATCCGGTCAGCTTAACTCTCATAGGTGATTTGATGTCCTGGAGTACCTTGTTGGTGATCTGCGAAATCGAGCTGATCTTGGTATTGGCCAGGTGTGTCTTGAAGCTGATGAACCTGGATTCCTGTTCCTTTAGCTCATTCAGCTCAGCCTTCACAGCAGCCAGCCTATCGTCAGCCTCCTTCTTGATCGCCTCCTTCTCCTTAAGGGTCGCCTTGAGCTTGTCAACGTGATCAGTAACAGATATGCTCTCAAGCTCCTCGATTGATTTCTCATACACCTCGATAGTGGAACGTCCTGAACTGATGGAAGCCCTGTTAACCTTAAGGTCTCCCTCCAGCTTGTCGATCTCGTCATCAATGATATCGATGGACTCGGTTATCATGGAAGACTGGGACCTGGAGATCTCGTTCTCGATATACGACACCTTATTGGCTGACTTATTGATCTTCTCCTCCAGTGAGTTGTATGCATTGAGATTGCCGTTGAATGCAGAACGTAAATCCTGTCCGAGAGTGAAGAGCTTATGAAGGCTGTCCGCACGCTCACGCTGTTTCTTCTGCAGTCTGGAGATCGCACCGTTACGCTCTGTGATATCGTACTGATTAGCCTTCTTGTCAGACTCGATCTTCTCGTTATCACACTCGTATTTTCCGATAAGGTCATTGCTCTCCTGGAGTTCTTCCTGAAGCTCACCGATAGACTTACCATCATCCAGCGAGAACTTGTGATGGCACTTGGGACACTCTATGGCTCCGGATATGGAAGCCTCGATCTTGATGATGCTCTGCTTCAGGTTTGAGATCCTTTTGAG
>Ga0265298_10002517_pt1 | contig 25333 bp, 48 predicted proteins | sample AusTroGonzalo_MG_3_FD_193486 | JGI IMG/M metagenome (GOLD analysis project Ga0265298, IMG submission 193486) | Bovine rumen microbial communities from tropical cattle in Woodstock, Queensland, Australia - Gonzalo_01 | ecosystem: Host-associated > Mammals > Digestive system > Stomach > Rumen ...
GTGGTCGCGGGCACAATGTCGCGCCATGGAAATCGGAATCGGCGGGGGCTTCATCGTGCTCGCCATCCTGGAAGTGATGTTCCGATGGTGACGTTCAAGAGCATGCCGCCGAGGACGCAGTTGGCAATCGAACGGCTCCTGAAGGCCACGAAGTCGGAGGGAATCACGGCTTTCCAGCTCGGCTACAGCTTCGACGAGGAAGGCAACGTCGGCGGCCATGCGTCCGTGTTCGACGCAGACGAGAAGCAGTGGTTCTACTGGCTCGACGACGGCGAATGGCTCGCCGGCTCGGAGGTGGAGTGATGGGCGAAAACAGCAACTACCCGATGGGCGTCAACGGCTCGCACCCCTACTTCAACCAGCCCGATGCGCCCGAGTGCCCGAAATGCGTCGCTGACATCGAGCCCGACTGGGAGTTCTGCCCGTACTGCGGGACGCACATCGACTGGGCGGAAATCCGCGGCGAGGAGTGGTGGAGATGTTCGTAGGCGACTACAGGCCGACCAAGCGCGTCGGCATCGAGGAACTTGACGGCGCTCTGCGGATGCTCGTCGACCGCATCGACACGGCGTATGCGGATGCGGATGCACGGCTCCACTTCTACAAGGGCGCGTGGCTCGCCCTCCGCGCCATCAGGTTCGGGCAGTTCGAGTACCCGCGGGACTTCATGGCGGTCTTCGAGAAGGACATCGACTCGTACATAGAGGGGAGGGGCACATGGGACAGTGCGTACTAGTGCTGGGCAACAGCGGCTCCGGCAAGTCGACGAGCCTGCGCAACTTCGAGCCCGACGAGGTCGGCATCCTCAACGTCATGGGGAAGCGCCTGCCGTTTAGGAAGAAACTGCCCACGGTCAACCACGCCAACTACGGGACAATCCAGCAGGCGCTGAAGCGCAACGCGCTGCGCGCCTACGTTATTGACGACAGCGGCTACCTGATGCAGTTGGAGAACTTCAGGCGCGCCAAGGAATCGGGGTACAGCAAGTTCACCGAAATGGCGCTCAACTTCGAGCGCGTCATCGAGGAAGCGCAGGCGACCGACGACGACACGATCGTCTACCTTCTCCACCACTACGACGACCCCGACGCGAACGGGGTGCGCCGCCCGAAGACGATAGGCAAGATGCTCTCCGAGAAGTTCAACATCGAGGGAGCCTGCCCGATCGTAATCGAATCGACCATCCTGGACGGCAAGCACGTATTCGTGACCAAGGGTGACGGCTTCAACAGCGCCAAGGCCCCGATGGACATGCTTCCCGACGTTATGGACAACGACCTGAAGGCCGTCGACACGGCCATCCGCGAGTACTGGGGAATGGCCCCGCTCAGAGCAGAACAGACCGAAAAGGAGAACTAACCATGGGTTTTAAGAGCAACAAGACCAACTGGACGGAAGTCAGCGCGGCGGGCTCGTCGAGCATGCTGCCGGCGGGCGGCTACGTCGCCGTCATCACCGACGTGGAGGACTTCGACAAGAACGAGTACCTGCTTTTCACCTACGACATCGCGGAGGGAGCCCAGAAGGGCTTCTTCTCCGCGGACGACCGCGTGTACACGCACCAGTTCCGCCGCTACTACACCGCGAAGTCATCGGGCTTCATGAAGCGTTTCCTGGAGTGCATCGAGAACAGCAACGGCAACTTCAAGCTGGACGGCTGGGACAACGACCCGAACGACCTCAAGGGCAAGCTGGTGGGAATCGTCGTGCAGCGCGAGGACTACACCAACCAGAGCGGCGAGGACCGCGCCAGGATGAACGTCGAGGACTTCGCCAGCGCCGATGACATCAGGAACGGTCGGTTCAAGCTGCCGGACCCGAAGGACAGCCGCAAGAAGCGCGAGGGCGCGCAGGACGGCTCCGTGTACGACGCCGACATCCCGTTCTAATGCTCGTCGAGGACACAAGGCAGCAGCGCGGCAAGCACGGCCACAAGGCCGCCTACTTCGAGCGCGTGGGCGAGGGCGTGGTGCGCTGCGCCCTGCCCGTCGGCGATTACCAGCGCCCTGCGAAGGTCGCCGTGGACACTAAGAAGGACATCATCGAGCTGTCCACGTGCCTGAAGTCCGACCACGACCGCTTCGCCAGGGAGTGCAGGAAGGCGCAGCAACTCGGCACCGTCCTGGTGATTCTCGTGGAGAACGAGGACGGCGTGCGCAACATCGCCGACCTGGAGAAGTGGGTCGAGTCGGACGACTCGTACAACAAGCGCAACCGGAGCGGGAAGGCCAGGCGCTACACGGGCAAGTCGCTCGCCAAGGCCTGCCAGACCATGCACAGGGCGTACGGCGTGATGTTCGGCTTCTGCTCGCCCGAGGAATCGGGCGCCAGGATCCTGTCCATCCTCGACAAGATGGGCGGGTGATCGCGTGGGATTCAAGGAGACGTGGGGAGCGCGCCGCGACAGCATCGTGGACGACCCGCTGGAATACGGCGAGGGCGGCAAGACCAACGAGTTCAAGGCAAAGAGCGCCCTCGCCACGCTGTACGCTTCCGACTACGGGTACGACGACTGGAAGAACATCGGGATCGCGTTCAAGGCCGCAGGCGGCACATTATCCGACTGGCTCGCATGGTGCAGCATCGACGCATCGCGTTACGACGAGCACGCCGCCGCGCGGCTGTTCGAGAACGTCGACGAGGACGGAGCGATAACCGCAAACTCGCTGTGGAAGCGAGCCTGGGACGCAGGATGGGACTGGCACGAGCGGTACGACAAGCTCCCCAAGGTGCACAAGATACCGAAGCCGCGCGAGTTCGATGGCGGCGATGCCCAGGCCATAGCGCAGCTCGAAGCCATGTTCCTGCCGGATGAGTACGTGAACGTGGTCACCAAGGCCACGATGAACAGCAACGGGAAGTGGGTGCCGAGCGGCTACGGCAAGCAGATGCGCCGAGCCGACCTGTGCGACCTGATACGCAATGTCGGGCTTGAGGACGCCCTGGGCGGCTACAACCACGAAGCTGGCGTGTGGCTGCGCGTGAACCCCATGGACGGCAAGGGCATCAGCGACGGCAACGTGGCGTCTTGCCGCAACGCGCTCGTGGAGAGCGACGACATGCCGCTCAAGGACCAGGAGCGCATGCTGTTCGAGATGAACCTGCCAATCGTGTGCGTCACGAACTCGGGCGGGAAGTCTCTCCACGCCATTGTGCGAATCGACGCCGACGGGCGGAACCACTACGCCGACAGGGTCAGCTACATGCACGACGAGTGCGAGCGCACGGGAATGTCAATCGACAAGGCGAACAAGAACCCAGGGCGGCTCACCAGGTTGGCGGGAGTCAAGCGCGGGGAACATGAGCAGACCCTGATGCACCTGAAAATCGGCGCCCGCGACTTCAAGACGTGGGCAGCCCAGGAGAAGAACGCGAAGCTGGTCTACGACTACGGCATCGAGCCGATGGACATGGAGACGCCGCCCGTCCTGGACGAAGTGCTCGTCGACGGCGTCATGCGCCGCGGCGACAAGATGTGCGTGGCGGGGCCGTCGAAATCGTACAAGTCGTTCTGCCTGATACAGCTCGCCATCGCGATATCGTGCGGCACCAAGTGGCTCGGCTGGAAATGCAAGCAGGGGCGCGTGCTCTACATCAACTGCGAGCTACGCGGCGAGTCGTTCCGGAAGCGCGTGTGGGAGGTCGCCGGCAAGATGAAGGGAGCCGACCGCTCCCAGATCGCGGCCAACATGGACGTGTGGAACATGCGCGGCCGCACGCAGCCGCTGAAAACGTCCAAGGACCACATAATCGAGCAGGCCGACGAGCGCAAGTACGACGTGATAGTGCTCGACCCGATATACAAGCTCTTCGCAGGTGATGAGAACAGCGCGGAAGAGGTCAGCGACTTCATGCTCGCCATGGATGAGCTGGCCATGAGGCTGCACGCCTCCATCGTCTACTGCCATCACCACAGCAAGGGCGCCAAGGGCGGCGTCAGCGCCCAGGACCGCTTCAGCGGCTCGGGCGTGTTCGCCAGGGACTGCGACGAGCTCATCGACATCTCGCCGCTCGACCTGAAGGACCACAGCGTGACCGAGTGGGGGTACAAGGCGAGCGCGACCGCATGGCGCGTCGAGACCGTCATCCGGGACTTCGAGCCGAAGTGGCCGCTGGACGTCGTGTTCGACTACCCGCTGCACCACGTCGACGAGACGGGATATCTCGGCGACTTCAAGATCATGTCGCCACAGACGGTCGGCGGGAGCAAGCGCGGGGAGCAGAGGAAGACCGAGCGCGACGAGAAGGCCGCGAAGCTGGCGGGCTTCTGTGCAGACTACTACGCAGAGTTCAGCGAACCACTCACGGTCGCGACGCTCGCCCAGTATTTCGACGTCGAGAAGAAGACCATCGTCTCGTGGGCGAACCACGCGGAGGGCATCCACGTGGTCAAGATCGGGAACATAAACACGGTAGCTCTGATGTAGCGGGGAACAGCTTATTCCCCGCCATCGGGGAACGAACTATATGAACTGCGGAAATGATTAGGGAACTAGGGAACAAGCATAGAGCTAAATCCCCGAAAGGGGAGAGGGAACAAGCCCTTGTAATGGTTAACACCATTCCCTGACGGGAACGGGACGCCCCGTAAACGAGGCGTTTAGACGCCGCCTCGTTATCCGGTGCGTCCGAGCTCGGTCCCTGAAGAAGGAAGGAGCGAAATTGAACGAACAGAGACTGGCAACGCTCTCGATCGTGGCGACTGCTCTCCTGGTTTGCGTCACGATCGCGTTCGTGACGATGGTGCGTCCGGCGGAGGCCGTCGAGTTCACGTCGAAGCCGGACTACGCCTTCGAGGTCGACCCGAACGACGTGACGAACAACAGGGCGCTCGAAGAGATGCGGTTGGAAAAGCTGCGGCAACTCCACGACAAGCTGGTGGAAAAGTACGAGCAGCGGCTCGCCGAAGAGGAAGCGGCGCGGCTCGCCGAGGAACAAGCTGCGTGGGAAGCGGAGCAAGCGTACTACGCGCAAAGCTACTACGCGCCGAGCTACGGCGGCGGCGGGATATACGTCGCGGAATACTCCGACGCATACAACACTGACGGCCCTAGTCGCTCAATGCCTGGATGGTACGACGGGTATTTGGAGACGTACTATGACGCGAGCCGCCACTACCTGGCATCCACATGGACGGTTGACTCCGAAGGTTTCTACCACGACGAGAACGGGCGCTACGTCATTGGCGTGGACGTGAGCCACATCGATGAAATGCCCTACGGCACCGTCGTTGAGACTGGTAAGGGTGAAGCCGTCGTGTATGACTATGGCAGTGGCGCGGAAGTCCACGATTTCGCCGTTGCTGGCGCTCCGAACAATTAGGCGGTGATGATCGTGACGATAACACGCGACGAATACGCCAAGGCGTTCTCGAAGCGCCTTAGACGCGCAGCGGTCGAGCGCGACATGACCAACAAGGAGATAGCGTACAAGGCCGACCTGCACGTGGGCACCGTGTCGGCGTACCTGAACGGCAAGGCGATACCGACGGCGTTCGTGCTCGCCAAGCTGTGCGTGGCGCTGGGGTGCGACGCGAACGTGCTTTTGGGGACTACGGGGGTGGTGAAGCATGTCTGATTGCAGCACACACGCCTTCGATGAGTACCCAGGCATCATGCGCCTGGAGCGCGTCGAGTTCGATGACGGCAGTATACGACGTTTCGACTATCCGTTCGTGGCTGTGGACAAAGCCATCGCCAAGGTGGTCATCGACGGCATCGAGTACGTCCAGGCTGACAAGCTGAAAGCGACCAACGGCGAGCTGTGCGCGGAAGTGAACGAGCTGGAAGCGCGGATAGCGGAGCTGGAAGCTGGCAGGACGTGCCAATTCATCATCGAGGACAACATGAACGAGACGGATGGCATGGGTGATGTTTGGTTCCGCTGCACGAACTGCGATACATGCTTCGACTACTACGCGGATGACTGGCTGATGAAAATGCCGTACTGCCCGAACTGCGGGGCGCGAATCGTGGACAAGCACGAGTTGCTGAGGGGTGATGCGTGATGGGAACCACTCACACATGTGACCGTTGCGGGGTTGTCCTGCGCCACGGCGAGATGTGGACGGTCACTGAGAAGCGCGTGGGCGCTGCTGCCGAGCGGAAGCACCTGCTTTGCGGAAGTTGTCTCGCAATCGTGGCCGCTGCAATCAACATGGCTATCGACGTTGCGAAAGACGAGCTGAGGGGTGATGCGGAATGAGCAAGGTAAAGGCGCTGGACGAGCTGCGCGAGATTGCCGCTGACATAAACGCAAGCGAGATAGTTGACCACATGAAGCTGTATCCGAGTTGCGTATTCGATGGTGCATGGTTGGACGCATGGCATGATGAGTTTTACCGCGCAGTCGATAGACTCGAATCTGAAATCGCCGAGAGGTTTATCGAGTTACCTGTCGGAGATGACGGCGAAGCCCTCGAAATCGGGGACGAGCTGGAATGCCTGGGCAAGAGGGTGCTGCTCAACAGCCTGATATGGGACGGTAAGGACTGGTTTGCGACCGAGATCGTCATTTCAAGCATGTGGCACGAAGCCTGCAATTGCCGCCATGTCAAGCCCCGCACGCTAGAGGACGTGTTGCGCGAGTGCGCCGAAGCGTACGCGAGCGGAGCCGACGTCGACTTAGGCAGCACGGGCGCGATGTTCTCCAAGTACGCCGACGAGATACGCGACCTTTTGGGGGTGGACGAATGAAGTTCCTGACTAACGAGGAAGCCCAGATGAGGGACGAGTACGAAAAGGAAATACGCGACCTTAAATGCGAAATAGCCAGGTTGCGAGGGCAGATCGAAACGCTCGTGACAGTTCTCGAGTTCGAGGGCGTCAAATACAACCTGGATGACGAGGGCAATCAGCACTTCGACTATAGCAGGGTCAAGGAATACCGCGCCGAGCAGATAGCCGAGGAAGTGGCCAAGCGCCTGTCCGAGAACTGGAAGGACGTTCCAGCCAATCCCAGCGGGTTCGGCATGAAGTTGACTGATGAGGAAATCGAGGGAGCGGTGGAGGCGGTGAAGCGATGAGCGGGATGCTGACAGAAGAGCAGGTGCGCAAGGCGATCAGAAAGCACGCGCACGACGATTCCTGTTACATCTTCGAAGTATACGGCGAAATGTGCGGATTAATCGCTGACGAGCTGAATGCGGCGCTGGGCGGCGATGACAAGAGCCGATGGGCCGAGCTGTTCGGCACGCCCGAGCGGGCGGCGCAGACACTGGCTATCGGGGACAGGCACGCCGATTGCAGCGAGTGTGTCATCCGTGAAACATGCTATTCGTCAGACGTGGGATGCTTGGTTGAGGAGCCTGATGTGCTGCTCGAATTGCTGAGGGGTGATGCGGAATGAGCGCCGTTTGCGGAGCACGTTGCCCTTGGATGGACGACGGGAGATGCCATACCAACTGCATGCTTTTCGTCACGGCGGTAGATGCGGACACGGTCAGCGGCTCGACAATCGAGGGCGAGGGGCATTGCTCCATCGCCATAGCCGCGTCCCATATCGCAAGCGAGAAGCATTACGGCGGCAACTACCTCGTGAAGACGGTGGCCTACAACGATGAGGCGGTGAGCGAATGACCGACAACCAAACGACCGAGCTGCTGTGCAAGCTGCTCGATGAGCGCGGCATCGAGTGGAAAGATGGCGATGCTGCTTACGAAATCGAATGGAGTACGCCTGATGGACGGCATTGCTCCGCGATGTACTGGAAACCGACGTTCACCGTGCTCATAAGCGGCTGTACGCCCGAACAGGCTATAGCCGCGACGCTTGGGAGCGGTGCGCTGACGGCCGATGACGTGTTAAATGCGGTTTATAAGCATGGCGCACGTTGGCAGGCAATTGCCGACGAGCTGAACGCCGAGCTGGGGAGCGGGACGTGCGAGAACAAAGCGAAATCATGGGGCGAGTTCGAGTGCTCAGAGTGCGAGTTCTGTGCAGACTTCGGAAGTGACTTGCATCGAGTTCGCTTATGCCCTGATTGCGGAAGGACGGTGAGAGCATGAACAACCGAGACTGGCTTTTCTCGCTGCCGCTCGAAGAGCAATACGCATGGATGAACGCCGAGCACCAAGAGCCGAACCCCGACTGCTCAGCGATGCTCTACAAGACGTTCACTGGCAACATGTGCAGCCACTACGAGCCGAAAGACGGTGTGGTTGCGATTCTGAGGGAAGCGGCGAGGAACCTATCCGACTATCACGATGCTGGCGAGGCCCTGCGTCGATTGACGGACACGACGAACGTATACCATGCGCTCGAAACACTTGCTGACATGGTCGAGCGCGATTATGTGCGGAGGGAATCCATCGAGGAGGTCATGAACAACGACCGCGCATTGGTTGATGAGAACTCGATGTTTGCCAGGGAATTGCTCAAGCTGAGAGTCGAACTTGAAAAAGCCACGAACAACCTCAACTCTGCAAACGAGGACTTCGAGAATGCGAGGGCAGAGCTGGTAGCCGAGCGCGACGAGTGGAAGGCAAAGGCCGAGTCGCAGAGCAACCTGGAATGGCTCTACGGGTACGACGACGAGCTTGCTGGTTACATCGACAGCTACGTTGCGGATGAAGGGTACGGTTACGCTGAAACGCTTGGCTTGGCGCACAAATGGCTCACGGAACCGCACATGGACGATTGCGGACAAAACTCGGACATGCCCGATGCCTGCGAAGATACGGACAGCGCCGTATGTGTCCAAAAGTGTCCAAATGACAGCCGCGAAAAGCTGGAAAACGACGTGTGGTCTGGATGCGACCACCTCACGATGCTCGAGCGCGGCACCGTCCTCGTTAACGTGCCGTGGGGCAGGCTACTCGGATGGCTCGACCGCCAAGCGGAAATCACTAAACGTGAGTGGTGTGATGAGCAAGGTTTTTGGAATTGTGCGGAGGATGCGGTCATGTTGTCAGCTCAAGTTGTTCAGCTGATTCACGAGCGCGACGAGCTGCAATCCAAACTCGCAGAGTACGAGGACAGGTCGATGCAATTCGCGAGTTTGACGGGAGGGACACTCTACGTTGGAACAAAGGCGCTCACCGAGCGAATCGCCGAGCTGACAGCCGAGCTGGATGCAGCGAAACAGCAAATCAGCCAATTCGATGCACCGAAATCAGTGGAAACTTCTGAAAACCCCGCATCGAAGTGTGAAATAAGCGACTTCGATGTATGGAGCGTCGCGTACGAAATCTACTGCGCAGGCGGCTATGTGGACAACGGCAACGAGCCGAACCCGCCGACCGATGGCATACGCGAGCTGCTCGACCGCCAAGCGGCAATTACAGCCGAAGAAACCAGCAACGCATGGGAAGAGTACAGGGATGCAACGCAGCGTGAAATTGCGAAATACGAGCACGACTGCGAGTTGCTGTTCGATGAGAAACGCGAGCTGACCGCCGAGCGCGACAAAGCTAGAGAAGAAAGCGTCGAGCTGTATAGCGACCTCGTCAAAGCGAGCGACGAGCGCGAACACTACCGTGAGAAGTGCAGCAAGATGGCAACGATAATCCACGACGCTCTGATGGTCATGGATGAAGGGATGGCATAGCATGGCAGAAGGCGATGTTTTCAACAAGGACAGGGCGCAAGGGGCGATGAAGGCAGTCATCGAGCTGTTCGCGGATCGCGAGTTGACAGCAGCCGAGGCGATTCACGTCATCAGGTGCCTTGCGGCGACGTTCAAGGCCAACTATCCCGACGCTTTCAAGGTGATGTGGCCGAAATACGGGGGAGAATAGCCCCGAAACGAGAAAAAGCCCGCCGATTGGCGGGCTTTCGTCTTTTCTAGGACTCGGACTTTGCCAACTCGACACCGATTCTGTGCGGAATCTCGGTCACGAGGGCGTTTCCCATACAGAAAGCCCTCCGATTGTCGCTCATGCCCTCAGTCCAGCCCTTCGGGAAGCATTGCAGGGCGTCCAGCTCGTCGGGAACGAGCCTGCGGAGCCGTCCAGAGTCACCTCTGACGACGTGTTTCATCCTGGAAGGGCCAGAACCGCCTTCTGATGTGAGAATCGTGCGAGAAGGCTTGTCCAAATCGTCGGGGAAGGCGACGGGGCCTTCGGAATAGACGTACTCGAAGCCGTTCTTCGCCTTGCGCGGCTCCTTCTTGGCTCCTTTGAGGTACTCCCAGCGTTCCAGGGACTCGGGTGAGATGAAATACTGCCCTGGAACGTCGGAGTCGGACACCATCACGTCTCGGATGGTGCGGTGGATTCCGTCGAAGCGAGGTTTGCAGTCGGAAGTCCATACGTAACCTCCAGCCATGCGTCCGTAGCGCATGAACGGACTCTTCTTGGCGTTTCCGAACGTCTGCGAGGTCTCATACGGGTCTTTCGGGATGTCGAACTCGACCGATTTGCCGTGCAGCTCGAACGGAAACGCTTCGGATATGCAACCAAGTTCTGCCATCGCGCTCCTGAGCCTTGCAAACACGTACACGCGCCTTCTACGTTGCGGCATGCCGTAATCTGCTGCGTTCACGACCATCCACTCGACCTCGTAGCCGAGTTTAGCAAGGCAGGAGAGCATGATGGCGAAGTCGCGGCCACGTTTGGCTGTCGGTGACTTCAACAGGCGGTCGACGTTCTCCAAGAGCACGTACTTCGGCCTTTTCAGGTGCAGCATGCGCTCGATTGACCACCAGAGCACACCTTTCTTGCCCTCTATGCCCTTCGCATCGGGCGCTGGCTTGCTCACGCTGTAATCCTGGCACGGAAAGCCGCCAACGAGCAGGTCGAAGTCGGGAATCTCGCAGTTCCCAACCTCGAAGTCGTCGAGAACGTCCTCGATGTTGCGGTTGACGCAGGAACCAGCTCCGAAACGCGATTCGTAGCATCTCCAGGCGAACTGCTTGCCCTCTGTTCCTGGAGGTTCCCACTGGTTAGCCCAGACGGTCTTGAAATCGCCAGCAGGGGGCATGTAAAGGGCGTCACCAGGCTTCCCGTAGCCTTCCAAGCCGACTCGGAAGCCTCCGACGCCAGCGAACATCTCTGCGACGCGAATCATTGGCATCGCTCCTCTCGTTTGCTATTGAATTGATGGTATCAGATTGTCTTCGACGGATCAAACGCTTTAATGGCGCACTACGCGCCCTAATTTGCGCCTTCCATCCTGCTCGTGCTCGATGTGGAAGGTTCTCGGCTTCTCAAGGCCGATTATCACGAGCGGTGCGGTCAGGAGCATGCCCATAGGTCTGAGGAAGTCGATGTACTTCTCGTAGGTGCCGCATGCTCCGTCGAAACCGCCCGCAACGCGCATTTCCTCTGTTGCCGTGACGATAATCCCGATGTCGGTCTGTATCGCCTTCTCAACGTGGTTCAACTCGCTTGCCAGGGTCGGTTTGAGCAGGTTCCAGGGCGCGTCGTTGCCGTGGTTGAACGCAACCTCGATTGACATGGGGCCTTTGGCGAAGTCCAAGCGGAATATCCTCACGCCGTCAGTGTAGCGGGGTTCGGAGAAGATTGGCGACTCCGCTTTCCACCCGAGGGACGTGAAACGCTCCTTCAGCAGCGAGTTCACAGTGGATGAGATGGATTTCTTGGTGCCCTCGCCGTGGGCTTTGAAGTGGAGGACGATTTCCTCCTCCGACACGGACTCTATGGCGTGCTCGACCTCCGCCCAGTAGGGAGCGTACTCCCTGACGTTCTGGGCGAGGTAGTCACCGTGTCTGAACCCGTGTATGCGATACTCCATGAGTGGAGTATATCAGTCGATGATGATTGCGTCCTTGGGAACCTTGTCTTTCGGCACGGCTACAAGCTCGTAATCGAGGGCGTTGAGAATCATCTTTGCGTTGTCAACTTTCGGCAAACTGCCCCTGATTTTCGCCCCGCCGATGTACCTCGCACCGCGACCGAGCTTTATGCTGAGTTTCTCTATGCTGATGCCCTGGTCTTTCGCCAACCAGTAGACCGCGTCGTAAAAATTCATCTACCCATCGCTCCTTTCTCCGTTGGATCTATTATACCGCATCAAGTGCGGCCGTTGTCGTTCAATCTTCAGTTATCTGTACGCCGTCTCCCACGTAAGGAGCTTCGTCACTCCATCGTGGCAGATTGGTTTCCCAGCCATGATGTCGAGCAGCACTTCGGTGTAGCGGTCTCTCTCAGCTCCCTCGCAAGCGCACATGGCTTCCAGGTAGAACGAAGCGGCCATCTCCCTGCTCTGCCACACCTCGGCCTGGTTGTAGCAGACGACGACGACCTCGCCCTCGGCGGTGAGGTTCTCCAACGCTTCAATCGACAGGTCGATTGCCTTCTCAAGCAGCTTCTCCATGATTTCCTCCTATGGATGGGTTACAATTCGGGTGTCGGGGGACGTGGGGACGGCGATGAACCGCCCCACGTCTTCTGGTTTTCTAAGCGGCTACGAGCACGGAGCCACCGTGCACAGTTTTCTTCTTCAGCTCTGGGAACTTCTCGGCGATAGCCGTAGTCAGCTCGCTCTCCTTCACGAGCGGGTAGTCCGTGTTGGCAAGCGCCTTCTTGTAGTCGGAGAACACCCGCTTCGACGTGAGGTTCACGAAGTCCAGGAACTTCTTGTCGGCGAGGAAGAACTCGACGCCATCGCTTGCTATGAGTTCCCTCACAGGCTCCGCTTTCGGCTTGTCGGTTTTCTTGCCAGACTCGGCGATTGCCAGGGCGATAAGCTCCAGCTCCTCGTCGACCTTCAGGTTCATGAGGTTCGCCGCAACGTAGCTGAGTCCGATTCCAGCCAGCTTCAACGAGCACACCCTCTGCGCTTCGCTCCAGAGTGGGCACTTGGCGTTGCACTCGCAGCCCGAGAACGGGCACTTCGGGGTCTTGCTGCCGTCGTCAACCTTGATGATTTCTGCCATTTCTTCATCCTCCATCTTTCGTCCTTGCCATTTCAACCAACGCTCGACAATCTTCTGCTCGTCTGGGACGTTGCCCCTGAACCGCTTGGTGATTACCTTGCCGTTCTCAAGCGTTGCGCTGCCGATGTAGGTGTTGGTTCCGTCCACCCTCTCCAGGGTGCCGTTGTCGTTCTTGGCGACCATGCCGCCGCGTTGGATGCTACCCACGCTTCTTCGCCTCCTCGTATGCTTCCTTGGCCGTCAGCTTTCTTTGTGGCCTGCCGTCTTTGCCAGGTAACAAGGCCCTCCCGAGGAATATCGAAAGGGCCTTGGTGCTGGTCGATGTTGTCTGCTGCTTACTCATTCGTCCTCCTCAATCTCCTCGACTTCCAGGCACCAAGACGTGATGCCGCCGTAGGTGTAGCCGCCGTCGTGACGCAGGTAGACTTCCATATCCTCGTCAACCGTGCGGGCGATGTGCGCGAACGTCTCCGCGAGTTCGCCTACCGTCATCGTCTCGTGCACCTGGCTCGGCTCGTAGCCAGCACGCTCTGCGTCGATGAACAAAACTTTCATGCTTCCTCCTTGAATATGTTTCCATCTGACCAGGACTGGAAGGCAAGGAACCTGTCGACCTCTGCCTTTCCTCTCGGCGATAGCAGCTCGTAAGCTGCCTGCTGCGCTCCAATTTCGCCCCGTGTGCGGCATACCCTCCCGACAATCGCATCGAGCGTGACGTTGAACCAGTCGGCGAGGTTGATTGCCGTGACCATCGGGATGTGGTTCGGCTTCTGCTCGTACCTCGCGTATGTGGTCGGCGGGATGCCGACCGCCTCGGCGAACTCCCTCGCCGTCTTGAAACCAGCGGCCTTCCTGGCGTCCTTCAGGGACGGCCCTCCGTACGTGATGGCGCTCATGCTTCCTCCTTGAAGGTCTCGATTCCAAAATCATCATCGGTTAAGTACAGGTATGCCGAATACCGAAGCCCGCATTTGCTACAGCTCAAGCTGCGCTCTTCCTGGTCGTACCCCTCGAAGCACTCGTCCCAAGCTGTATGCTCATGACCGCAGTATGGGCAAATCGGTGCGTGGTTTCTGCTCATTACGTTTCCTCCTACCAATAGCCGTTGAACTCTACGACCTTGTCGCCTGTTTCGTCACAGATGTACTCGTTGAAAAGAGAAGCACCCTCGCTTGGTAGGGTGCCGTCGTTCCAGCCGTTCGTGAGAGTCTCGATTGCTTCCTCGAAGCTGTCGGATTCTATTTCGTATACTCGCTCGGCGATTTCCCGCCAGATGATTGTGTGCTTCATGCTTCCTCCCATTCCGCATATGACTTCTCATACTTGTATATCTGCGTCACTTCGGCACCGCAGTTCATGCACTTGAAGTGCTCGAACACCCTGCTGCCATCGAAGTCGGGTGTGAACCAGCTATCTAGCTGGCCGCTCTTGCAACGGGGGCACCAGCCGATAGCGTGTGTTTCCTTGAACATGAGCATGTCTATCCCTCCTTATGTTCGCTCGGGAACATTAGGGCGTGAACGCCACCCCATTGGGCGTACTGTGCATCGAACCAATGCCAAATCTCGTGGATGTTAGTGCCGCACTCCCAACCGCACCATGAGCTGTCAATGCAGTCGTCATCGTCCCTGTTGCAGTTGCCGAACTCGCTCCACATCAGCTCGATGGTTTCCCTTCGCATCTGCGGCTCGTCGTAGTCGTGTTCGTAACCGCTCGTCATGTACGTCATGTTTCCTTCCTATCTCATGTAGTGGATTGACCCGTCATCCTCGGTGACTTGCTCAAGCTCCGCTATCAGATCCTCGGTTCCTTCCTCTTCTACGATTTCCCACATCTTGTCGGTTGCTTCGTCCTCGTCGTTCGCTTCGACCTCGACGTACTTGTAGATTTCGAACAGATACGTTGCCATGCTTCCTCCTCAGTACATTTCCCAAATGTCGATGTCGTATCCTTCGTCGGCTCGGATGCTCGGATACAGGCCGGGCCACACGAGTGAGCAGCCGTATTCTGCGAACAGGGCGTCGATTTCACGCTCCCTTTCGCACCACCGTTCCTCGATGCGCTCCTGCTTCGCAGCCATCCTTGGGTTCTCCATCCATCGGGGGTCGTTGTCCCGTTCGCAGTTGCGTGCGTTGTCGTTGGCGAGCCTGCAAAGACGCCAGACGAGATGGTTCGCAACTTCTAGGTCGAAATCCGATGGGTTCTCGTACATCCTCTTGGCGAGGCGCTTCGCCATTTCCCAGCGCCATTCCGTCTTGGTCTTCGCCATGACCTCTCCTTTCCTCTGCGCCCGACCGAATTCATGCAGCCGTCGCGCAGGCCCTCAAGTCGTGCTCTTCCCCGTAGATGACCATGTGCTGCAACGGCTCGTTGCCGTCGCCCGCATAGGCTATGAAGTCGAATGCGCTGTCCCAGCACTCGAACGCCGTTCCGAGCAGGTCGTGCGGGTGCTTCACGTTGATTGCCGTAACACATGGGTGCATGAACGGGTTGGGCAGCCACCCGCTGCCCCAACTGCCGTTTCCGTACAGCTCGAACGGGTCGTAATCGTCCTCGACCTCGTTGCAGTCGAAGTGCCCGAGCAGGTACCATCCCTTGCCGTGGTTGCCGTACATCCAGAGCAATGCGTCCATTGCGTCCAGCATCGCCCCTTCGCATTCCTCGTCCTTGTACTCGATGAACTCGATGAAGCACTCGTTTCCTTGCCAACTCATGTTGCCCTCCTAGTTCTTCCTGATTGCTTCCAATCGTTCGTACAGGTTCTTCTTGTCCGTGAACCTGTCGATTTCGATGCCCGTCATCCTCTTGATGCGCTTCCGAATGTCATCGGGCATCTTGTAGAGCTTCTTGTAAGGAACCGTGTACCTGACTGTATGCGCCACCGTCGAGACGGTGACTCCGAACTCTTCGGCAATGTCCTTTCGTTTTGCTCCGTCGAGCCAGCGTCGGTAGATTCCGAAGTGCCGCTCATCGACGATGCGCTCGTCGTCTATGTGACTCGCTGGATGAAGGCGCTTGCCGCACTCGTGGCAATACTTGTCGGTGTCCTCGACTTCGGCTCCGCACCTGCTGCATTTGCCGTCGATGATGAATGTCCTGCAATAGCTCATGGAGGCTCCTCTCCGTCTAAAAGAACAGCGGCCGCAATCGCGGCCGCTGCAACTACCAATGTGATGTTCATTACCGTGCTCGCTTCGGGTCGATGTACCAGCCCTTCTTGCCCCAGCGGAATCCCATGCCGACGAGTTCCTTCTGGGTTTCCTTGTCGTCCTTGCGAACGCCGTACACCCAGATGCAATCCTTGCGCTCGGGGTTGACCTGGTCGGCGACGAACCCTCTCGGCACCGCCCACTTGCGAACGGAGTCGATGGTCAGCTCGGTCGCTGCGACCTCGACCTTCTCGGGCGTTGGCTTGACGGCCTTGAGTTCGGCAAGCTCGGCTTCCAGCTTCTTGATGCGGTCGAGCAGCTCGTTGCTCTCTTTGGCGGGTGCCTTCTTCTTCGGTGCCGACTTCTTCGTGGCTTTCGGAGCGGATGCCTTCGGCTTCGCAGGTGCCTTCGGTGCCTTCGGCTTCGTGCTCTTGGCCTTGGTGCTCTTCGGCTTCTCGGGCAGCTCGTGGTGCTCGACCTCGGCTATGACCGTCACCTCGTCATCCTTGACGGCTGCGATGGTGTAGTCCTTGCCGCCGCACAGGTCGATGAAGCGGTTAACCATGTCCGTGTACTTGTCGAGCTTGATGAGGTTGGAGAAGTTGCGAACCATCGTCGGCGTGGTCGCTTCCTCGACGGCCTTCGCCCTCGTCTCGCCAGTTGCAAGGCGCTGACCAGTCATCGGATCGACGACTCGCCAGTTGCCGTCCTCGTCGTGGTAGACGTACATCTTGTACGTCTTGCCGCCGATTGCGAAAGCGGTGAACTCGTAGCCGTTGCGCTGCTTGACGGTGTGACCGCCCTTCTCGCTCTCGACGACGGACTTGAAGGTTGCCTTGGTGTAAGTGGTGTTGTCAGCCATGCTGTCTCCTTAGAATGGGGGAGGGCACCCGATTGGATGCCCTCCGAATGAAATGGTATGTCGTTCTCGCTATCGGTATTCCTGCCTGATAAGCTCTCCGTCGAGCAGCATCCGATAGCAGTCTCCGTCCTGCTCGTACAGACCCGCTTGCTTCGCAGCGTGAATCGCGTCGGACTCAAGCCAGAACCCAGGCTTGTTGTACGAGCGGAAGGTTGTCGAGCGTCCGTTCAGCTCGACCGTGTGGGTGCGTGCCCACCGATAGCACTCGCTCACAAATCACCTCCCAACGCTTCGAGCACGAACTCCTCGACTATCTCCATAGCCGAGATGCCCTCTTCCTTGCACCGACGAAGCAGCTCGTCCTTGAGGAACTCCTCGTCGTAGATGCTCCGCTCGGCGAGGTATTGCAGCAGCGCCGTAGTCCATGCCGCCGTTGCCGTCAACCTCGCTTCCTGGAGCTGCGATGCGTAGGGTTCCATGAGCACGAACTCCCCGTTCTCCGTCATCGTCCACATTCCATCCGTTGCCATAGGCATCAGCCCTTTCGTTCTATTTTGCCATCCAAACCAAGTCTTGAATAATCTCCCATCCTTCCTCGGTGCTCCGCTCCTCCAACGTCCTCCTGAACCTGTTGCTCAGGATTCGGTCGATGTTGTCGTCGGTCAGCTCCATGCCCTCATAGGCCATCATGTCTAGCAGGTCGGCGATGCACCACTTGATGACGGCGATTTCCTCGTCCAAGTCATGCTTGCCATCGTAGTTGATTTCATCGACGTAAACAGCCACGTTCCCTCCTTAATCCGTCGTTCGCCAGTAATACTCAAGGTCAGCGCCCTTAAGGTTGTCGTAGCACCACCCGTTGACCTCGTAGTAGAGGTCGGAATAGAGCCGTGACAGCTTCTCGTCTCCCTTCTCGTAGTGTTGCCAGCATTTCCAGTTGAGCACTAAGGACAGCTCGGTGACGTATACAACGTCGCTGCGCCACTCCTTGAACGCCCGCTCGAACGTGTCCTTCACGGCATCAGCTCCGAAGTGGTCGGCGATTGTGAAGTCCATCCAAAACGTTGTCTTGAACTCGTAGTCCATGCTTCCTCCTTAAACCATGCCCAACTCGGCAACGGCGTACCCGAACGCCATTACCTCCCTGTCGCTCATGATAAAGTCCTCACGAGCCTTGACGAACTCGCTCACGAGTGGGTGATGCTGTTTTATCAGCAGCTCGCCCAACTCAAGAGCCACCCTGTAGAAATCGACGTTGTCGTACCTGTCGTATGCGTACTTGTACGTCTCGTTGAACAGGTTGACCAGCTTGGCCATCTCGTCGCTGACCTCCTTGTCAACCATCCCGTCGCTGCCGCCGAACACCTTGATGATTCCCATGTTTCCTCCTTAGTCCAGGTCGTATACCTTCGCCCAAACTTCCTCTTCCTTTTGCTCGACGGGCCAATCGAGCAGCTCGTAGATTTCCTCTTCGGTACAGGCATAAGCATCGGCGCACGTCGCAACCGCTTCGTACTCGGAGCCGCACCACTCCATGTATTCGGCGCAGTCGTAGGCGTTGGGGCAAACCTGACATGCTTGGTATTCCAACTGGCTTATCAGCTTGTCGATGTTGCCGTATGAACTGTTCTCGAAGTAGGAGTCGTATGCTTTCGACCATGTGCTCGTGTAGCTCGACCAGTTGTACCTCGTAGGCAGGTACGAAGTGTTCGAGTAGAACACTCCGTCATCTTCGGTGAACTCGCCGACGAGCATCATCTCGCCAGCGTGGTTGATGATGGCCAGCTTGCTCTTGCAAGCGCCCTTCAACAGCTCGTTTGCGTCGTCCGAGTACATGAAGCTCGGATGCATCCTCGAAAGCGGGGCGACCACGCAAGCGATGAAGTCCATCGTGTCGCTCCATCCGTCGTAAGTCGTCCGTCCTTGGATGACTCCGTTGTGGGCGATGCCCCATCTCGATTCGATCGAGGTCGCTTGCAGCTCCTTCTTCTTGTCGCTGATAGGGAACGGATGGCAGCAGGCTGGTTGCGTCTTGCCGCTCGTCGTGATTCGGAAGTGGAGGACAACGGCCGAGTCCGTGTAGATGCGACCAGCATCAAGCTCGGCATCGAGGGCTTTCTTGAAGTCCTCCCACTTCATGAACCCCTTGCGGATGTGGACTTGCTTGCCGTCGCTCCACATGAAGCCAGCGCCGTCAGGGTTGGAGACGAAGCACTCCTTCAACGTCGTGTCGTTCGGAATGTCTACGCCAGCGGGAACAGCTACGATGATGCACATATGCACCACTCCTTTCGTTTGGTTTTCTATTGAGGGGGGGGGAGGGGCTACTAGCGCAGCCCCTTGTTGTCGAGGTAGTTGACCAGGCACTCGCGGGCGAAGTCATCATCGACTCGCTTCACTACCTCGTCCATGAGGTCGTACCAGTTGACGCTCTCGCACCAGTACGAGCCGCGCTCCTTGACTGTTCGGCACAAGCCATCGACCATTGCGAGGTTCGCGTACATCGTCTCCAGCTTGAGCGTCCCTCGGAAGATTCGGAACTCGATTGTCGAGTCACGGAAGCCTACGCATTGGCTATGGAACGAACGGCACGCCGCGCTGCTCGCCTTGTCGAACACGCTTGGTTCGCTCGTGTGGGGAAGAATCTTCACCACGTCGTCCTTGGCCGAATAATCGACGCTCGTGTTGTAGTCGCACCAGTTAGTGCTCGTCCGACGCGAGAAGATGTGGAACTTGCGCTCGTGCCGTTGCATCAGGCGAAGCAGGCGGAAGTACGCGTTCTCCCGTGCTATCCGCGTCTTGCCGAAGAAGCTCTGGTTGACGTGGATGTGCTGCCCGCACCTTCCTCCGTCGTGGCTCCCGAAGCCGTAGCGCAGGGCTGTCTGCCTGATTTCTTCGTATACCGAGTGCATCTGCACCTGATACTTGAGCGTCATCGGGTGGCCAGTGATTTCCACGCCGTTGCTAAGGCTCGAATCCTCGGTCATGTAGAAGTGGTCGGCGAACCTCTTGTTGCCGATATGGATTTCGTGCAGCTCGTCGCAGTAGCGCCCTCGTTTCGCGCCGCCGTCCGTCTCAAGCTCGATGCCCGTGTACAGCGGGTTGTCCTCGCCGACGTTGTAGAAAATCAGCATCGGCGTCCAGGAGTAGTAGTGCAGATGTGAGGAGGAGCACTCGCGCTCGTAATCCTCCATGCAGCAGGAGCAGAGGTTGTCGCCAGTTTCCTCGACGTAGCTGACATCATCGCGTGGGTAGTATTCCTCGCAGTTGTCGCAGTACGACGCTTCGTAATCCCTGCAACTGTTGCACCACGCTTCCTCGTTGCCGTAGTTGTAAACGGTACGGGCTTCGTCCTCGTAATGCCAATCGTTGCAGTTCTCGCATCGGAACAACCCGTAGTTGCGGGCGCAACGCTCGGAGCAGAAGTCGCCGATGTAATCGACGTGAATCCCATCGCTTCCCTCGAACCACTCGTCGCACTCTTTGCAGAGAAAGTAGCCGTCGTTGTTCGCGCAAGCGGAGTCGCAGTAGGACTTTCCGTCAATCTCTACGACAGCCTCGGGGCGACGGAAGACCCTCTCGCAGTTCGCTGTCACGTAGCCGATGGTTTCGCCGCAGTCCTCGCAGTAGATTTCATCTACGGCATAGAGAGCAACTTGGATATTCCAATTCGAGTTGCTCTCGTAAGTACGGAGGTTGTTCAGGGCGACCTCGGTGGCAACGCGGTCGAACGTACCGTCAGAACGGCGATACCAGTTGCGGATACGGGTAGAAATACGGTGGAGTTGCTCGGTCGTGTACGGCATGGTACACTCTCCTTCCAGGTCGTGAGGGGTTGAAGTTTCCTAGGCTCCGTAACCCCTCGGCTTATATGGCAGCGCCCCTTCGGGGGCGTTGTCTACTTCATGGACTCGGATACGTCTCCCAGCTTCTCGCCGTTATATGGACGGCACGAATAGTGGACGTACCTGCTGCAAGGCATCTCGGCGAACGCTTCGGGCATATCCTCCAGGCACTCGCCGATTGCGACGACCTCCTCGGTTGTCCCGCCGTCGTCATGCTTTACAACGAAGAACAAGGTGAACTTCATCGCTCGCTCCAATCCTCGTCTAGCGGCCAACGATAATCCTCGTCGACTTCATCGTTCCTTCTCTTGATAATCAGCTCGAACAGATACCTCAGCGTTTCGCTTTCTTCTTCGCCGAAGTCGGCATCCTCGAAATCTTCGCAGAGGGCGATGAACTCGCCATCAGTGAGCCGTTCCTCGCCTTCGAGCCATTCGGCAATCCATTCTTCCATGAGGAAACGCTTGACGTTCCAGTAGATGTCGAACTCTTCGCGGGTCGGCTCGTTCAAGATTGCGTATCCGTTCACATAATTCTTCCTCGGCATGGCGCTCCTCCGTTCAACCCAGGTTTTCCCGCAGTCCTCGCACTCCAAGGACTGCCATTCTCCTTGCTCGTCCACACCAGATGCGACGAGCACTCCGTTGATGTGGTCGCACATATCAGCTCCTAACCAACCGCGCACAACTCGCGGTATGCGTCACTGACGCGCTTGCGAAGCTCGGTGAAACGGGACTCGTAGTAGTCCCAATCGACTTCGTCGCCGTAATACTCGAAAGCGTGTTCGGCTTCGGCGTACTCCTTGAAAACGCTGTGGAGCTTGTCCAAAGCGTCATCCAGCTCGGCGTCCCAGTAGTCGGAGTCGTTGCCCAACTCCTCGATGACAAGGTCTTCGACCATGCGGTCAAGGACACGGCGCTCACGTCTGCGAAGCGTTTTAAGCTCGTCGCGGTAACGCTTGCGGCATTTCGGTGGCATGCCGTACCACTGTTCGTTCATCTTGTACTCGTGGCTCATGCTGCGAATTTTCATGTCGTTCTCCTTCTCTAACTCAACATTCCAGCGTGGTTGTCGCGCCATACTGCTCGGCGCATAAGCTCGGCGATTGCGCCGCCGTCAACGGCGATTACGCTTGGCACTCGGTTGCGCCAAACGGTCGTTTTGCCACCAAGAGCCTCGACGGAAACGACCGTCGCTATCTCGCTGAGGTTCTCGGCCATCGTTTGCGTAAGCTCAATAAGCTCGACCTTATGGGTGGTGTTGTTAATCGCAAGGCACTCGACGTACTTCATCGTTCGCTCCTTTACTTGGTGACGAGCCAGTTAATGAACGCTGGTATTACGAACTCAATCGCGATGATGGAAATGACCGCGACAAGGCTAAGAACTGCAAGCACTCGTGCTCCTTCCTCTAGTATTTCGGGAACACGATGGCGAACACGATGGTTGCTATGATGTAGGGGACGACGCTCACTGTGGCTCCTCTCCGTCGTCATTTGACGGCTCCTCGGTCTTGGCCGATGCTGGTCGGCCTCCATTAGCAGCGGAGTCCCAAGCGATGCTCAGGACTCCGATGAAACTCGATGCAATGCAAGCGCCGATGAATTGGCGCCTAGTGATTGGCTCGTTCATGGCTACATCAGCTCGAACAGCGACTCTGCATTAGCAGCGCCCTCGAAGTCGATGATGTCGAGGACGGCCCTAGACCAACCGCGCTCATCAGGGGTTGACTTGCGGCTCCAATCGAATTGCGGCTCGAACTCTAAGCACCCGAAAATGTTGAGCTGGCAACGTGCGTCCTCTTCGGCAAGCTCGACGAACTCGATAAGCTCGTCGCGTTCAGCAACCTCGTCGGAAATCCGCAAGTCGCGCATGACCTCCAGCTCGCCAAGCGCATACATCACGCGCTCCATCTCGGGGAAGCGTTCCCACTCGGTTGCGTCATCGCCGTCCCATGCTTCAAGCTCGGCGTCGAACTCGGCAAGCTCGCGCTTCAGCTCGGCGATAGCGGCAAGCTCTCTCATCTCCTCGTAACGGCGCTGGTTTTCAGCCTTGCGCTCACGAGCCAAGCGGCGTTTCTCGGCTTCCCACTCGGGGTCGTAAGGCGTCGGCCTGTCGTCGATTACCAGGGTTCCGTCGTTGGTCATGTACAGCATTTTCTTTTCCCTTCTCTCGGGGCTGATAGGATTGATGCAGAACGCATCAACCAAGGCGCTCGTAAGCGCCCTGGCAGGACGTTCTGTCCGAGTGGCCGTTACCCGACCTTGTAGAATCCGCCGCTCAATTGCGCAGGAGACTCGCCGATGGACTTGCGGAACTCCTTGCCATCAGCGCCGACGAGCCAGATGCTCGACTTGGTGGAACGCACTACTTTGAACGACTCGGGGCGTTCGCCGTCCCAACGGACATAGAACGAGCCAGCCTTTACCGCGCCCTTTGGCTTGCTCGGCTTCTTGCCCGACTTGCGGCTCGGCTTCGCTGCCGACTCGGGCTTAGGCTCGGCGCTCGACTTAGCCTTCGGCTCGACCTTCGGCTCGTTCGCCGATTTCTCGATTTGGCCGATGATGCGGGAGACGTTCAGCGTCCAGAACTCGGCGCCGTCCTCGAAGTGGTAGCGCCAACCGCCCGTCTTGTACTTGATGGGCTTGCGGTCTTTGCGGGTGAACTCGCCGCGCAGGGTTGCGACGCTGTCCTCAATCGTGAGCTTGATGCGACCCTCGGACGCGTTTGCAACAGCCATGCCAATTTCGTACTTCTTCATCGTCTTGCTCATTGTTCGTCCTTTCTCCAGACGGTTTCCTTAGTGGCCGAATTGCCACTTAACCGCCTACCGCGCTTCTCACCTCGCGGTAGGCAGTCACTAGCAATTCGCTAGGCTCCATCGAGTCCCTGTGTTTCCCAGCCGCCTATTCGTATGGCTTCGCCGTCTCAAAGCGTGCGCATGGCGTCGTTCCGCCTATGGCATAGGACATACTTGCGCCGATTTCTCGGGGCCTTCCGTCGCCTATTGCGTGCGCCCTTTGTGCCGTGGCTGGGCTGTTCGGGGTTTATCCCGATGGGGGAGCGTTTTCCCATTCGTCATGGACTGCCCTAATCGCCCGTCTGAGCCGTCGTCCTCGGAGCGGCTTTCCCCAAGCGAGCTGCCATACGCTCGCCTTAGAGGGGTGCTTCCGAGCTGGCTAGGCTCATTGCGTTTCGTCGCTCAGGCTTCCGAGGATTCCAAGCATGCGCTTGGCTCATAGGGGGTTTCGAGCAGGGGTCTATCGACCCAGCGATTTACCGCGCTTACCCACTGGCCGTCCGAGTTTTCGACTAGGCTCCAGGGAGATCGCCGGCTCAGGGCATAGTTCACCCTTGGCCGGGTTTCGTCGATGGCTCGGTGTGCCTTTAGGGGGATTATTGCGCTAGACGCAAGCCAACTATCACGGGGCAATGTGGCGGTTTTTGCATGCTGATTGACCGCGCTATCATTGCCCCGTATGGGCATGCAACCCGCGCCCCGTTGCTCAATCGGGGGCGGGGGCTTGTCGCTCGAATGGGGGGCTATATCGACCTAAGTACCCCGCGCCCCCTCAAACGGGGGCGGGGCGTAGGCGTTAGGGGCTTGTGTAGGCGTTAGACTATGTCACCGCGCTATTCGGTATGCATCTAATCCCACGGCTTCACGCTATGCTATTCCGTTGCACTCGTGATTAGTTGGTACTAGCCCCGAAACCCCGCGCGGGGGTTTCGGCGGTGACGTTTTGAGCCGCTTAAAATGGCCTGTATCGTCACCTGTTGGGGCATTAGGTACAGTGACCGCGCAAGTATTCAAATTGACCTTTAGAAACCGTTTGAGGGCTTTATAGGCCATTTGAACCGCGCACAACACAAGCCCATAACGGGGGGCACGTGGCAGAATGTCACATACCCGCCTGTATGGGGTTGACCGAACGCTTGAAGCGTTAGGGGCGGTTACGGGGTTAGGGGGTTACGCGCTGATAGACTATTGACGCAACCCCTAAAGCGGTACCCGCCTATAAGCCTACAAGGGGGGCTTGTGGGCTTATGGGCGGGTACCCCTTGCGGGGTACCCTGTAGGGGGGTTAATCCGTGAGGTCGTCAATCGTGATATAGGCTTGCCCGCGCTTAGGGCTATACCTTACGCCTGTAGACTTGCAAGCGGCCGCAAACACGGCAGTACGACCATAGCCCTTTACAGTGTGAACGGGTTGCAACCAAACCCAATCACGACGCATGTATACGCGGATATCACACATAGCCGCTTGTGCTAGGTCATGCGCAAGGGCTTCAATCTCATGAATTGACGTAAACAGGGCGGGGTTGACGTAGTTCTTAAGGGCGGGGTCGACAGTCTCGCATGCTTCAAACATTGGAAGAATGACCGTGTATGAGTTGCCCTGTTCGGGGGCGGGGGCTTGCTTGCTTGCTCTGTCGGGCTTGTTTGGGTTGTAGTTGGTGACGGGGGCGGGGGTTTCGGGTTGCGCGTTGTAGCTTGCGACGCTATCAACAGACAAGCGGGTAATAACTGCGGTCAAATGCTGCACCGCTTCAATGTTGCCCTGTTGGCTGAAAACGTCAATCATCCGCGCAATATCCGCAAGGGTATCAGTGTAGACGGGGGCGTGGTCAACGGGGGCG
>Ga0265298_10002518_pt1 | contig 25331 bp, 21 predicted proteins | sample AusTroGonzalo_MG_3_FD_193486 | JGI IMG/M metagenome (GOLD analysis project Ga0265298, IMG submission 193486) | Bovine rumen microbial communities from tropical cattle in Woodstock, Queensland, Australia - Gonzalo_01 | ecosystem: Host-associated > Mammals > Digestive system > Stomach > Rumen ...
CTATCAGATCCTGCAGCACATTGATCCGGTTCTGCCACTCGTAATACGCATCTTCTGGATCGAAAGGCATGGCCATACGCCTTACCCCCATATAAATGATTTCTTATGCTCACAAAATACCATCTTTATCTGACCAACAAAATCAATTCTCCCGTGACTGACGGGAGTAACCCGAACAAGTTTGACGGAAATGCCTATACCGCTTCCTCCCTGGGTTTTGTTCCGCAGATCCTGTCCATCGGCCTGGATGAGCAGGCGGATATTTCCGCCCAGCTGATGGATCTGCTGGCGGATATGGCCGCGGAAAGCCTGAAGCTGATCCCGGACGATGCAGGTTCGGATCATCCCTCCGTCAAAAACACGCGGAGCAAGATCGCCGTTCTGAAGGCCTGGGCGGAAGAAACGGGGAAAAAAGAATATGCTCTTTTTGCAGAGGAACTGACGAACAGGCTCGCAAAGTAATTCCTCCTGATCCATCGTTTCCGGCAGGGATTCGTCCGGATCATCTATCCCATCAGGTTCGAAAGGCATTGACACAGTCAACTGCCTTTTATGCCTATGATTCAGCGCTCCGCCCAGTTCATCTTCTCTTCAATCAGCTGTACAAGCGCCTCCAGCCATACCTGATCTTCCGGGCGGAAGCGGTTCTTCACCGGACTGTCGATGTCCAATACAGCCATAACCTGCCCGCCCGCATGGATCGGGATTACGATTTCGGATTCCGAAGCACCATCGCAGGCAATATGACCCGGGAATTGATGCACATCCGGAACCACGACGGTCTCATCCCGGGCAACCGCGGTTCCGCACACACCCTTACCCGGGGTAATATGGATACAGGCCGGTTTCCCCTGGAACGGTCCTACAGTCAGTTCTCCGTTTCTGAAAAGATAAAACCCTGCCCAGTTCAGATCCGGCAGCGTAGTCATGATCAGTGAAGAAATATTACTCAGTGCGGACACAAACCAAGGTTCCACCTCCAGAATACCCTTTGCCTGTTCAAACAGTAATTCATACTTCATCATTTGTCACTTACGCATCCTCTTTCTTGTCCGGATCATCATTCTTCCCGGTACTTTTCCATCATTGCCTTGAACAGCTCCGCTGTGGACGGGGGCGTAAACGTAATCGCATTGGCTCCGGCCTCAATGGTCCTGGCGATGTTCTCTTCCGTATTCCCCCCGCTGGCAATCAGAGGAATCTCCGGGAAGCTTTGCCGGATCTTTGCCACAACCTCCGGTGTCTTTCCTCCGCAGGCCACATTCAGAACAGAGGCGCCCGCGGCCAGCCGGGCTGAAATATCCGTGCTCTCCTGCGTCACGGTAATGATCACCGGGATGTCCACCGCGGCAGCCACGGCAGCCAGATTCAGATTGTTGATCGGCGCGTTCAGAATCACGCCCATCGCGCCCTGGCATTCCACGTCCTTGGCCAGCGCAATCGTCCTCAATCCCCTCGTTGTTCCCCCGCCGACGCCGCAGAAAACCGGGATATAGGAAGCCTTGATAACGGCATCGCTGATCGCCTGCTGCGGCGTAAAAGGATAGACCGCGAACACGGCATCCGCGTCACAGTTCCGGATGATTGCCAGATCGGTCGTAAAAACAAAGGTCTTGATCCGCCTGCCGTTCACGATGATCCCGCTGGCAGAATAGCAGGCTTCCGGCATCTTCAGAATATGATGCCGCAGCGAACTCTGGATGTTCGGAATATAGTTCTTCTCCATATTGTCTGCACCTTTATCTCATCTTCAGGCCCAGTCGCTGCCCCAGATCTGAACCGCTCCGGTCTCCCCGTCTTTACGGACCCACCAGATCAGATTCTGGTCGACCCGGACATAGCAGGCCTCCGTCCCGTCTGGCATCCGGTCCAGAATTTCCTCCGGAGTGATTTCCCCGCCATAGGGGGACTGGATATAGATCACAGGCTTCGAAGGTTTCTTTGCGGCTGACTTGGCTGCAGCCGGTTTCTTCATCTGTTCCGTCTTTTTCATCTGATTTTCCTCACAGATAGCTTAATATAATAAATCAATGCAAAATACTCTCTATTCAAAAATAACATTAAAACTTGATTTCGGCAACAAAAAATAACTGCCACCCGAAGGCAGCAGCAATGTTCCGCGTGCCGGCATCGGTGGGCGTTACTGTTCCGTTCATGTTACCTGTCGGTATTGCGCCCGTCCAGAGTTTTCCGGCGATCTCCGGAACAGAAGCGTTCTTTCAGTCCCAGCTCCATTGGATCAACTCCTTTCGGATGCTTCCGGGAAAGAGAGAAAGATAATCCAACAAAAAACACCTCCGACACATCGGTTCTGTGATATATTGTTCTGGGGTTCAACAACCTGATTTGGAGAATGAGACGAAATGGAAAAGAAGTTCAACCGTTTTTCCGTACCGCTGGGATTGCTTGATTACGTCAATCCGATCCTGTATACCATTACCATGATCGAACTGTTCCGCCACTGGTATCCCCAAATGCAGCCGTCTTATGGGATTCTCTTCCTGATCGGGGCAGGTATTTCGGTCTTTTTCGGCTTGCTGATCCCGACAGGCAAGGTTCTGGTCGGGCTGAATGTGATTAAGTTCCGGATGCCAGTCACTCTGGTTTTCTGCGTAAATGCCGGAATCCTGCTGTCCGGGCTGATGCTCTTCCAGTCTGTGATGAACATCCGGCCTTCCGTCCTGATCTTTCTGATCCTGGTGATCATTGCCAGCCTGGTCTTTCTGTATCACCAGACGAAGAAAATCAATACCATCGCCGTGCTGACCGGAGCGGCCGGCTATCTGCTGACCTATGTTTCCCTGATCACACTCTCCGCCTGCAGAAATATGGTATTCCCGATTGTTCTGTATGCCGTGGCCATCCTGTTGTTCATTATGCTGTGCGGAATCGGCATCAAGGCGGATCTGAAAAACCCGAAAGTTCACTGGGTCATAGAGGCATCCAATATCCTTTGCCAGTTGTTTGTTGCTGTCGGCACAATCCTCCTGTTCCATTCCTGACAGATAGAAGGGCGAATCATTCCGTCTCTTTTTTCATTGACAGGATGCATCCTCCGTTTCATAATATCAATTATCGGCAGCCATTTAACACCATTCCGGAGGAAAAACATGGGACTGACAATCAATGATATCCTTGCCGCAAAAGAACGGATCTCCGGCTATACAGTATGTACGCCACTGCTCCGGCTCACAAATCTTGATAAATATCTGGGCTGCGAAGTATTTGCCAAAGCTGAATGCATGCAGATCACCGGCTCTTTCAAACTGCGCGGAGCCATGAACAAGATCCTTTCGCTGACAGAAGAGGAACTGAAACACGGCATTGTTGCCGCATCCTCCGGCAATCACGGAAAAGCAGTCGCCTATGCGGCGAAGAAAATGGGGATCAAAGCGACCATTGTCCTTCCTTATACTGTTGCAAAAATCAAGGAGGACACCATTCGGAGCTACGGTGCGGAGATTATCAAATGCGACGTGAACGAACGCTTTGAAGCAGCTGAAAAACTGTGCCGTGAGCGCAATGCCACCCTTGTTCCGCCCTTTAACGATGAAACGGTCATGGCGGGCCAGGGAACGGCCGGGCTGGAAATCATGGAGCAGTGTCCTGGTCTGGATACCGTGATTGTCCCTGTCAGCGGAGGCGGTCTGATCGGCGGCGTCGCTTCGGCAATCAAGGCAGTTTCACCGCAAACAAAAGTCTTTGGCGCAGAGCCGGCCAGTCTCCCCCGTTATTCCGCCAGTCTGCAGGCCGGAAAGCCGGTAACGGTAGACAGAAAAGCAACCATTGCGGATGCTCTGGTCACTAATATACCCGGAACCGTCTGCTTTCCGTATGTTGCGTCAAATACAGACGCTTTTGCCGATGTGGATGAAGAATACATCCTCAAAGGAATGAAACTGCTGCTCCTTGAAGGCAAACTGCTGTGCGAGCCCTCCTCCGGCATCAGTCTCGGTGCGGTGCTGCAGGGATTGATTCCCGTTAAGGCAACCGACAAAGTCTGCTTCTTCATTTCCGGGGGCAGCGTCGCTTTTAATCAACTGGAAATACTGGACAATATTACAATATAACAAAAGTATCTACGAACAACATCTGAAACTCCGTGAGATTTCCCTGCATCGGATCAGCCGTCTTCGGTCATGGGCAAGATGGCATAAGTCAAACGGATCTCTTTTCAGTCATCAAAAATAATCCCGAAGGATCCTTTCTTCGATTTATCTTGATGTTTTTTGTTTCTCAATATATGCATCATACAGGAACTCGCTGCACCGGGTCATTTCCCTGCACCCGAAGAGCGGGCAGGATGTTCGTTCCGGAAGTAATGCCTGCCCGGAAAGCAACGGTCGACCCTCCCCTTCAGCACCAGCCCGACCTGAACCGGCACGGCCTTATGCGCCGCCCGGTCCGCGCCGGGCTGCCGCCATCCATGCTGAGGAAACTGCAATCCCCCCTTTGTGATGAAGAATAAGTGTGTTATAATTTGAACAATCTCACAGAAAAAACGGAACCGGTCGGGCGAAGAAGAATGAGCCACCGGAATACCCCGTACCGGAAATAATGTGAATCAAAACAGCGAATAAATGTGAAAGGGGTCACTCTGGGAATGAAAAAGATACTCTCTTTTCTGCTGATCATCGCGCTGCTGGCAGGCTGTTTCACCTTCGCGGGAGCAGAATCGTTTCCGGAAAAGGATCTGATCATCCTCTACACCGGCGATGTCCACTGCGCAATCGACAAAGGATGGGGCTATGCCGGCCTGTATGCTATGAAAGAAGCCCTGGCGAAAGACCATGATGTGCTCCTGGTCGACAGCGGCGACCATCTCAGCGGGGAAACGCCCGGAATGCTGACCCGCGGATCTGCGATTATTGAGATCATGAACACCCTCGGATACGACGCTGTAACCCTTGGCAATCATGAATTCGGATACGGGCCGGATCGCCTGGCGGAGTTGGCCGGAATGGCAAACTTCCCCTATGTCTGCTGCAATTATCTGAAGGAAGGGGAACCGGTGTTCGCTCCATATGTCATCAAAGAAGCCGGATCAAAAAAAGTCGCCTTCATCGGCGTAACGACTCCGCTGTCGCTCATGTCTGCCGTTCCAAAGTATTACCAGAATGATCAGGGCGAATATATTTATGATCTTATGGGGGATCAGACAGGGGAAAAGCTCTGCGCCGCAGTGCAGAAATCTGTGGATGAAGCCACGGCTGAAGGCGCGGATTATGTGATTCTTCTGGCGCATCTTGGAAACAATGATTCCTGCCGTCCCTATACCTATGCCGACGTGATTTCCGGCACAACCGGGATCACCGCCGTGGTAGACGGGCACAGCCACGATATTGACCAGATCCGGATGAAGAATAAGGACGGAAAAGAAGTCGTCCGTACAGCCTGCGCCACTCAGATGGAAAACATCGGCGCGCTGACGATCACAGCGGACGGAAAGGTATCCTCCGAACTGTTTCCCTGGGCGACGGCAAGCTTTTCCGCGCCGGAACTTCTCGGGCTGGATAATCCGACGGAGACTACGGTCGAGGAAGTTCTGAAGCGCCTGAACGAACAGACTTCCCAGGTCATTATGCGTATTCCGGTGGATCTGCTGCGGATGGATCCCGGTATCAGGGATGAAAACGGCAATCCGATTCCAATTGACTACTCCACGGAAACCAATCTTCAGGCGCTGGTGGCAGACGCGTACCAGGCCTCTTCCGGCGGGGCGGATTTCACGCTGACCGCTGCCAGCAGCGTCCGCGACGAAATACATGCGGGGGATCTCTCCATGGGCGACGTTCTTAGGGTTCTTCCCTACAGCAATACCCTGACGCTGGCCGAATGCACCGGGCAGCAAGTGCTCGACGCGCTGGAATGGGGCGCTCACAGCCTTCCGGGAATATTCGGCGGCTTTCTTGAGGTTTCCGGGCTCACTTATGAAGTGAATCCGACGATTCCCTCCCCCTGCGTTCAGGACGATCAGAACCGGCTGGATCATATTGACGGAAACATGGCACGGCGCGTCGGCAATGTCCTTGTAAACGGAGTTCCGCTTGATCCGGAAAAGACCTATAAAGTGTGCATGACGAGCTACCTCTTTGAAGGCGGTTATGGTTATTCCATGTTTGAAGGCTGTACCGCGCTGCTGCAGGATATGGCCGCCGACAATGAGGCTCTGATCAACTATCTCAAATCCCTGCCTGACGGCGCACTGCAGGAACGCTACGGCGATCCCTATGGAGACGGCCGCATCGTGGCGGTTGGCGAAAACCGGGCTGAATAAGAGTACTTGATAGGAAGGATGCAAGAGACCTATGAAAATCGCAGTCAGATATTACACAAAAACAGGAAATACAAAACGGCTTGCAGAAGCAATAGCCAAAGCTGTCGGAGTCGAGGCAATGCCGATTTCCACTCCGATCACAGAGCCCGTCGACATCCTGTTCCTGGGCAACTCCTACTATGCCTTCACCATTGATCCCGAGGTGAGAACATTTGTTTCATCGCTTGACAAAGAAAAAGTTGGCAGGATTGTTAACTTTGGATCAGCGGCGATGATGAATTCCACTTGGAAAAAAGTCAAGGCTGTAGCTGATAAGACCGGCATCCCGATGGACGAGAGAGAATTCCACTGTAAAGGTGAATTCAAGGGTGTCCATAAAGGAAAGCCTGATGAGACTGACCTTAATGCAGCAGCAGAGTTTGCCAGGAAGATAGTGAAAGATCCTGCAGGATATTAACCTGTGCTTTGCCTCAACGCTTTATCGGCACTCCGCTGATCATCGTCAGCAGGTCCAGGTAAAACGGCCGAACATCATGCTTATGCATAAGGCCGCCCTGCAGCCACATATGATCTCCGTTCAGCACCGGAAAAACATTCCACATGCCATGTTGGACCTGTTCCCGATCCAGCGGTTTCGCAGGCGCACCGTCCGGAGCCATGGCGGAAATCGTATTAACAAGCCCGTCGTTATCCCGCCAGCGTTCATCAATCTCAATACCGCCGGCGGTCTTTCCGGTGTATGCGCCGATCTGGCAACTCCGCGCATAAAACAATGGTTCCATTCCCCGACCGGGCCGGCAGGTTCCGTCCGGGGATTTTTCCGTAGCCCGGCATGGCACAGAAAAATAATATACCCCCGGCAAGGTACTGATTTGTTCATTCATTTCCCTTGCCCGGTCCAAATGCATATCATAAGCAGCATAATCCCGGATGTCACGCCCGTCTTCCCTGGATCTTGCGCCTCTGGACATCACACTCGCCCAGTATTTACTCCACTGCGGCACCTTGACACCGGCCGGATCAAAGCCCGGATCCTCATGAAGATCATAAGCTGTAGCGCCGTTCATCGGGGAAGCCAGCGTCACAATGCTATGGACACGTTGTTCCATTCCTCCAGCGAAAAGCGGAGATAGATCATCCGGATCGGCGGACCCGCGTTCTTCCTCATCCCCATGGGCCATCAGGTCGGAAAACACTCGGACCGTTGTTCCGCCAAAGGAATGCCCCAGCAGCACCAGACGGGTATCATCATTCCAGTCGGCAATCAGCGGGCAGGAGGAAAAATCGCGGCCATACCGGTCATGCCGGTATATGCCGCTGTGAGCTTTACCGTAATCCGTCCGTTTGCCGGCCAGCTGGGCATACAGTTCACAGGCACGGTCCCAGGCGCTTCCGGTCGGGGAAACAGAGGCCGCATAACAATCGAAGCCCTTTACCCTGAGAAAGCCCATCAGGTCCCCGCCGCGCATACCCCAATAGGGCAGCCTGCGGTATGCCTTATCATAACTGCCCCATCCGGACAGGCCGTGGACAAATACAAACTTCAAGCTGCTCATACCGTTTTGGTTATCCTCACTCCGTCCGCATATCAATCACGTCAATCAGATCCTGCAGGACATTGACCCGGTCCTGCCACTCGTAATATGCGTCCTCATTCCTGTCCGGATCCGGTTCCCAGGTCATCATCTGATCCAGTGTTTCCTGGAGCTGATCCCGGAAATCCACCATTTCCTCCTGATCCATCGTATCCAGCAGGGAATCATCCAGATCATCAATCTCTTCAGGCTCAAAAGGCATGGCCATACAGCATATCCTCCATTATTAAATCATTTCTGCTACTGACAAAACATCATTATTCCCGACCCACGGAACGGTCACTTCCGGACGACCAGCACATTCAGGTCTGTGTAGTATGGAACCGTGACGATCGCACCTTCCGGCATATCTCTGTAAGCATATTCTTCAAATGGAAAAGACCGACGGAGGGCACTCATGATCGCATTTTCTTCTTCTGTGTGCTCTGCTGCCTTTTTCTGTTGATATGCTTTCAGTTCTTCTTCACTCATCGAAGAAATACCATCCCTGACCATTCCCTCTGATAGTCCACGGGTCCAGAACACAGCGTCCACATAACCCTGAGAAAGCACAAGCGCACGGCTCACGCTGTCCACCTGTACCAATTCAACATTAACCCCTGTACGAGTGCCGATCTCAGCCAGCACGGCTGTATTAAAGCCTGCCGGGATGCCATAAGGAGTCATATAATCCATGGGCGGTATAGCTCCGGTAACACCTATCCTCACTGTCTTTGCGCCTTCAAACACAGGCATTTCGATCGGCACAGCATCTTTACCCGCAATTACATCGTCTATCTGCTCTTTGATCAGGCGGTCCAGGGCACCGTCTGTCTTCATGGCGGAAATAGCTTCATTGAACTGATTCCGCAGTTCCATATTCTCTTCCAGCATCATAAATGAGTAACCGCTGCAGAGGCAATCCAGCAGATCCTGTGAGAATCCCTGTGCCTTTTCCGGATGATACAGAACGGCCTGTTTCACTTGATCATTTACTGCGCACATATATCTTGCCGTGCAGCTCGGTACATCCATGGCATTGATTTCACCGGTCTGCAACGCCATAAACAAGGCGTCCAGCGAATCATAAGCAATCATCTTCGTTCGATGACTTCCCCGGTCGACGGATTCCAAAACACCATGTTCTTCCAGATAATCAAACGCAGGCCGTTCAGCTTCATGCCTTGAAACATAATCCGCTTCTGTCATACTTAGATAAGATAAATAGCCGTAGGCACCTCCGTCATTCTCCCCCGCAGCCATTGACGGAACCGTCAATATGCTCATTGCCAGCAGAAGAACTACGGTTAATGAAAACAGTTTCTTCATCGTTTTGCTCCTTTTTCCTTTTCATTTTTATCGGAAACGCCTTCCGGCACAGATCATCCTCCGAAGCCCTCACCGAACACCAAATCAGGGCTTTATCAGTTCTTCCAGCGTCTTAAACAGCGTTTCCGGCTCCACAGGCTTGGAAAGATGGGCATTTAAACCGGCCTGCATGCTTTGCTGAACATCCTCATCAAAGGCGTTTGCCGTTAACGCTATGATAGGAATTTTCTTTGCATCAGATTTGTCAGCAGCCCTGATTCTCCGGGTCGCCTCCAGTCCATCCATCTCCGGCATCCGCATATCCATCAGAATCGCATCATAATAGCCTTCTTCGTTTTCCTCAAACATTTCCAAAGCAATGCGCCCGTTTTCCGCATGGTCGGCCCGAATCTCCCGCATGGAAAGCACCATCATCATGATTTCGGCGTTTACCGTGACATCTTCCGCCAGAAGCACTCTGCGCCCTTTCAGCTCTGCCGTTTCCCGGACAAGCTCCGTTTTTTTCTTTTTGAAAGCTTCCCTGAATTCATCCAGCACCGCCCCGGCAAAGAGCGGTTTCGCAACAAATGTATCAACGCCTGCTGCCCTGGCTTCCTCCTCAATATCATCCCAATTATATGAGGTGAGTATAATTACCGGCGTTTCATCCCCCACGGCATCCCGGATTCGGCGTGTCGTCTCCACACCGTCCATGTCAGGCATGCGCCAATCCACCAGAATCAGGTTATAGGGTTCCCTCCTGGCATAGCGCACTTCCGCCATCTGCAAGCCTTCCGCCCCGGAGAACGCTTTTTCACAGTTCACGCCAACCTGCCCCAGCACAAGCTGTGCATGTTCACAGGCGATCGGATCGTCATCAATCACCAGCACGCACAGTTCTTGGGGATCCAGATCATTTTCTTCTTCCCCGGCGCTTTTGCGATCGCTGTCGATCAGTGTAACCGTAACGGTAAACGTCGTTCCTTTATGCTTTTCGCTCTCCACTGAAATCGTGCCGTTCATCAGTTCAACCAGACTCCTGGTGATGGCCATTCCCAGACCTGTGCTTCCAAAGCGGCTTGTTCTGGATGAGTCCTCCTGGCTGAACGCATCAAACAGCTTCGGAAGATACTCCTGACTCATCCCAATGCCCGTATCGCTGATGATAAAGCGCAAAGTGGATTTTCCATTGAATCGTGCGGTTGATTCCACAATAAATGTGACAGTTCCGCCTGATGGTGTAAACTTGACTGCATTCCCGAGAATATTGATCAAAACCTCTCGCAGCTTCATATCGTCACCGATATAATAATCGCCGACCGAGCCATTCACACGGCACACATACTCAAGGCCCTTTTCTCTGCACTGGCCGCTTATCATCGTATTGACCTGGGACAGCAGCTTCGCGAAAGAAAACTCTTCATTGTTCACGGTCATACGCCCGGACTCGATGCGGCTCATATCAAGAATGTCGTTGATAATGCTGAGCAGATGCTGCGCCGACAGCCCGATCTTCTCAAGATGCTCCCGTGTCGCTTCAGAAATGCCGGGATCATTCAATGCAATTCGGTCCAGACCGATGATCGCGTTCATAGGCGTGCGGATTTCATGGCTCATGTTTGACAGGAAAGCTGTTTTCGCCTTATTGGCCTGATTGGCGTCTTCCAGCGCAACGCTCAGCGATTCACGCTGTTCTGCCAGTTCCTGCATCATTTTCTTTTGTTCTGTGATATCCATGAAAACACCTATGTAGGTGATAGGAGAACCATCGGGACGGCGAGTGGGTTTGCCAACAGCCCGATACCAGCGATATCCTCTGTTTTTTGTCCGCAGACGGTACTCCACATCATAGGTCTTTTGCCCGGTATAGTCGGAGATCGTTTCATTATACTCCTTCAGTACACGCTCCCTGTCATCAGGATGTAGCAGGTCGGACCAGGATTCCAGTACATCCGGAAAGTCATCCATGCCATGATACCCGATCATTCTTCGAAATTCATCGCTCCAGGTTACCCGGACCATCGCACCGGTTTCATCAAAATCCATTGTCCATTTGCCGGATCCGAGCATTTCATGAATGGTGTTGAGAGACGCTGCTTCGTTCTGCAGTTCGACGTACAGAGCATCGTGCTCCTTCTCCTTGGTGATATCAATCGTCACGCCTCTGTACTGTAACGGTCTGCCTTCGGAATCCCGACTCAGCTTCCCCTTGCTGCGAAGCCACCGGATAGAACCGTCCTTTTTGAAAAAGCGGAAATCATATCCCGCTGTTCTCATGATGCTTTCATCAAAAACATTGGTAGTAATCCCTTCAACAAAAGCTTTCCTGTCTTCCGGATGAATCCCCTGCACGAAGGATTCCAACTCATTCGGAAAATCATGCCGGTCTTTATAACCCATCAGTCTGCGGAAGCCATCGCCCCATTGTACAGATGCCACAGAACCGTCCGGTGCATAGTCGATCACCCAGCTTCCTGCTTCTGTTAAATCAGTCAGCAAACGGTTCGTAGCAACCAATTCTTCAATTGTATTCATGTCCTTTTCTTCATTTATTAAGTTCATAAAGAGCTCCCTTCATACAGGCTTCCGTATGGGGAACAACCCCTTCAAGCACCAAAGACATCAGACCGTAAGCTTCGCCCAGCGCCGCGATGGGCAGATAAACCTTCTTTCCCGGAATTATTTGGTTTTCTTGTGGAAAACAATGACCCGGTCATAAACAAGCTCATAATAATCAGCTCCCACCCCTGTTTCATCCAGATAGACCCGAAAGAGGATAAAGACTGGACTTCCGTTGTCAACGCCGTAATACCGTCCCTGTTCGTTGCCGGTGGCATATGGAATGACGGCTGTATGTTCGTCCATGGGCGTGCGGGCCATTTTGTAAACATAGTAGCCTTCAGCCTCATCCTGATGCTCTCCGATATATTGCGCGGCAGAACCCGCCAACATGGAATCATAGATGGTGCAGACCCCGTTTACCATAGGACGTTCATGAAGCACCGCGTTGAAATAATGAGCCTTCCCGGTATAGGCATGATTCACACCGTAAACCACCACAAAATCTTCATCGCTCTTCAGTTCAAAATCGCCAGAGATCAGATAAGCCGCGTCATGCACATCGCCCTGGGCATTCATGTCGTTCAGGTAGGAAGTGATCCCGTCATAGAAAGGAATGGTGGTGAAAAACTCTTCATAGTCGTACTCATCCTTGTACTGATCGAGAATATTCCTGCGGATCGTATCGAGGTTTTCCGCCGCATTGACAAGCTTTTCGGTTTCATGGTGCCCCGAGCCCCGGGCCTGCAGCGGCGCCACAGGGAACGGCGCCTCTTCCACTTCCTCCTTCGGAGTCACCCGCAGGACGGTCGCGTTCTCCGCCAGGCCTTTCATATATTTCTCATAGGCTTCCCGATCCTCCGGCTGGGAGATCCGACCGAAGAGGCTGAAGGTATCCCGGCCCTTTTCCAGGCCGACCCTGTAAACGCCGGAAGGAATTTCCATCACATTGACGATATCTTCCGGATATCCGGCCTCAGCCAGCTGTTTCAGCACGGTATCGAGCACCGTGCTGTTGGCGCAGATCACGATCACCGTTTCCGTACCGAAGGGGCTGTCTCCGTCATGCTTCGCGTTCAGCAGGTTGACGGGAGATCCGACAGAAGCAAAGATCGTATGATAATCCCCGGACCGTTCGTTGCCGACCTTGAAAAAGCCCTGGGTAGTGGAGTAATCCTTTCCTTCCATCACCGCCGAGAACATGTCATAGACGATGAAGGACCAGTATTTGCAGGGATCCGGCAGTTTGGTAATCACCACCACCGCTTCATCCTGACGGAGCTTGAAGTGCATACCGGCAGGAGCAAAATAAGGATTCTCCGGGTAGTTCTCCACCTCCGGATCATCATAGGCAGTGGGCATTTCGGGATCCCAGTTCCGTTCCGCGTCACCGGGAGCCGCATCCTGCTCCGGAGCCGGAGGCAGATTCAAGATCACATAGGCGGATCCGGCATTATTCCCGAAAACCGTCAGCACCTTCCCCTCCGACGCCAGCCGCAATGTGTCAAACTCATACAGAATACCGTCCTGTACCAGGAAGCCGGCATTTTCCAGGTTTGTCCGGGCATCTGCCGGCGACCGGTCCTCCGCAGCCCCGACTGAAACCGCCAGGCAGGCAATCAGCAGCACAGCAAGTAACAGAATCAATCCCTTTTTCATGATCTTTTCCTTCCTTTTACATGTTAGTCTGCTCCGGAGATCACAATGAAGTCCATTCCAGAGCTGTAGAAAACCGACTCCATCTATATCTGAATATTCGCCAAAAATGAAAGAAGCCCTGCTTCCGAAGAAGTAACAGCAACTCCAGTCAGGTCCGGAACCCCTTCATCTTATTCATATCCGCAGATCCTCCGCCTTCAGTTGATCAGAAACATGTCATGTGATCATCCATACTCATTTTAGTGTAGCCGTCGTAACATTAACAAGGTCTTTTCTTTGTCCGCAAACAAAAAAGGCCATGATCCGAAGACCATGGTCACACTGCCTGTCGATACATTGACGTTCATTCAGCTAATCTTTACTACATTCTCTGCCAATTCGGAGCTGTTATATATTTCATCCGAAGGAAGATCCGGCCGGTGAGCCTGTCCGTCCGGATCAGATGGCTTCAGGCGGCATCGGCGGTTTCGGACCGAAGTATTTCTCCATTTCCGCATTGCTCAGGCCGAAGGCTTTTTTCGTAAAATCCCACAGCTTTGTCGGCCGTTTCCGGATCACGTTCCGGAGGCGTTCCACTCGCTTCTGCCAGTATTTGTAAGCGCCTTCCGCCGTCCTCGGCGCTTCGGAAATGATGTCTCTGTCGTTTTCCGGTCCCCAGCGGGCCCAGTGCCGCACCATCTCCGGTTCTATCAGCTCCACCAGTTCGTCCAGCACTTCCATCATCGTGTCCGTTGTCAGTTTTCGATAGATTTCGCCGTATACGGTCAGGTACCGGTCCTTGTATTCCGGAACGGTCAGCAGTTTCCGAAAGATCGTATTGTCGAAATTGAGCTGACCCATGCCGCTCTTCTTGGTATAACTCTTCGGACTGTTGAATCCGGAGTTCCACAGGCCGTAATCCAGATCGTTGATCAGCCATTTCCATTTGCTGCCGGGAGCGTTCAGGCGGTAGATGCGGAAATTGCCGATATCGCTGTTGCCAAAGAACATCTCGAAGCCCATAAACCAGAAATAATTGTCCACATCGACGTTGTCCAGGATGTACTGCAGATCATCCTGTTTTTTGGCCGGATTGCCGGCTTTGATCTTTTTGATCATGGCCTTGTATTCCGTATTGGATCCGTTCTTCGCTCTGCTGCTTGCCTCCAGCAGGTCCATCTGGTCTGCATCCTCCAGGTCCACCCCTTCAAACTGTGCGATCATATTCTCGTCCACCCGTTCCCGCAGGTTCATATGGCCCCAGTACTGACCGTTCAGATATACCACATAGGGTTTCCATGCCTGATGGGCCACGGTGATCCCGAACATATCCATCAGCCGGCTCTGAAACCCGTCCTGCAGTCGGGTCCACATGCAGTCATTCCCGCTGTTCCGCAGCACGAAGCTTCTATATTCCTCATAATCCCGGTCCGGAAACAGTTTTGCTTTGAACGTTTTTTCACCGTATTTGCTTTTCGCTCTGAATTTGAAACTCTTCTGGGGCATGTCCAGCGAATAGTCGCCGTTCAGGGAGATATCCGTACCCTGACTGACGATCCTTTTTCCCGCGTCGTCGTACATCTCCACAAAGCTTTCATATTTGACCCCGGAGTTCTTCACTTTTCGGTAAACGGTGTTTTTGAAGGGCAGACCCTCTTTTTTGTTGACGCCCTTTCCAACGGTCAGCATTCCCCGTTTGGGATTCCACAGGTCGTCCGGATCCACCGTGACGGATACCACCGGCAGGCTGTGATCCGCATTGATAAAGAATGTACCTGTGAGCGTATCGCTGGGCCGGACCGTCTCCTCCGCGAAAGCCCTGGCCCGAATCACGGTCGTAGCGGAAATTTCCAGCGTTTCCCCATCGTAATGCGTGGATTCCCGCGTCGGCTCCGATCCGTCCAGGGTATAAAACACCTGTGTGCCTTCCGGGACGATTATTTGCAAATACTGGGCTGAATCATAAAAACCGGGCTCCGCCGAAAACGACGGCGCCACGGCATATCCCACAAAGCCGTCGCCGTTTGCCGCAAAAGGCGTAGGCGTGTCATAACAGTACAGGTCGTCATCCTCCGAACTCCGTCCGAAGGAGATATCCGTCTTCATTTCAGGAAGCATGATCCGGTCATGCTCGGCACCCTCCGCGTCAGTCAGGGTAATTACCTCTCCGCTCTTCCGGCTGATCGTGAAAGACGCATGCAGCTCCGCGTCGCTGCTCTTTTCCGTGTCCTTGTCGCACAGAATGACCCTGTATTCCCCGGGACGAATCGTTGTTCCGTCGGGAAACTGCCATTTCAGCGGCTTTTCCGGATTGTCGCTCAACCCCCATCCGCTCAGATCCACGGCAGCATCTCCGGAATTGAAGATCTCGACCCAGTCGGTATATCCCGCATTCGGATAAGTAGCGACCGAATCATTGCTGGCCATCACTTCGCTGATCACAACCGCCGGATGAGGTTCTTTCTCCGCGATTGTCACATTCCAGGCCATCGCCGTCAGAAGCAGGACCGCTGCCATGATCATGAACCGCTTCATCCTTTTTTCCCTCCGTTCATCGGTTTTACTGCCTGAATGAACTCATCAAAAAGTGAATTACTTTCGAGACAGATTATACTATAATTCAAGAAGCTCGAACAATCATTTTTTGTCAACCGAAAGTTCAGCATGCTGCCATCGATCATCAGGGTAATATCTTTGCTGACCTGTCTCATTTCGCACTTCGCATAATTTGTTGCTTGCCGGTTCCATCTGGTATATAATCCACATATCAACAATTGAAATTTACTCAGGGAGGCAGTTTAAGCATGATCACGGCAAGGAACAAAGCCCTTTTGATTTTATGCATTCTGTTAATGGTATTGTTTGCCGGCTGCGCATGGGCAGAGCAAACAAATGTGACCATTGAAGCCGGCGATCCCTATATGACTGAAGCAATCAGTGAAGCCCTGGATGGGATTTCGCAGGGGCATGGCGGACCGTTTGGCTGTGTGATTGTTAAAGACGGGGAAATCATCGGCCGGGGGCATAACAGGGTTCTGGTCGACAATGACTCCACCGCGCATGGAGAGATCGTTGCGATTCGAAACGCAGAGCAGCAATCGGGCAGCTATGATCTGTCCGGATGTATCTTGTATACCACAGGGGAACCCTGTCCCATGTGCCTGTATGCCATCCTCTGGGCAAACATTGAACATGTCTACTATGGCTGTACGATTGAGGATAATTCTGATATCGGCTTCCGGGACGGGGAGTATGCCCAGTTGGACAGGATCAGAGAGACACTGTCCGATTATATGACCTGCACAGATCGTGACGCATGCCTGAAACTGTTTGAAATATACAGCCAAATGGAACACACCATCTATTGATAAATTCCGGTTGATAAACACAACGCAAAAAGGATGTTTGATCAGATGATCAGAAAAGCTGTCAATCATGATGTGTCCAGAATTGCTGAAATACTGGTATTCGTCAAAAGAATCAAATTCCGTCCGATTTTTCAGAACGACGATTATTCCTTTGGTGAGCTGCAAGTGTTACCTGTTGCTAAGGAATACTCGAATCGGGAAATACTGGATTATATCTGGGTATATGACGATCATGGAATTGTTAAAGGCATGATCCATATAGAGGGAAAAGAAATCAAAGAGCTATATGTCGATTATTTCTTTCAAAACCTGGGGATAGGGTCTGAACTGATCGAATTTGCCAAGGAAAAATATGACGTCCGTTTTTTATGGGCAATTGAAAAGAATACAGACTCAATCAGGTTTTACGAAGCGCATGGTTTTCATCTGACTGATAAGAAAAAGTTCGAAGAAGGAACTACTGAGTATCTTGTCATGATGGAACGGTAAAAGAAAGATATTGTCCGGCGATCTCCCAGTCAAAATCATTGTAAAGCTTTCCGGTATCGACCAGCAGGGTCGTGCCGGATTTTTTTATCTTCACAGGTTTCTTTGAGCCCGGGTGCCGCATCCAGCCGCCGGGAAAGGGTGATCAGGGTGTTGTACTGCTGTAGTACGCTTCGGTCTCAAGATAAACCTGACATCTGAATCTTTCAATTGTTTCTGCCGGGTGCATGGATAACTTTATCAGTATCTGCCGGATCTCGGATTCTCACAGTCAGCGCCTCCTGGCAATAAACTATTGTTGAGATCATCTGGAAACCGTCTTCATCCACATCTGAATATTCGGCAAAAAGCAAAAAGCCCTGCTTCCGAAGAAGCAAGGCCACTTACCGGCACTGCCGGCGCATATTCACTTATCTTCCCAGGGTTCATCATATCCCAGGGCCCTCTCGCTGTCCCCGACATCCGCAGTGATCGGATCCACAATGACCCCGATCATGCCTGGGTAATGCGGTTCGTTTTCTTTCTCCAGTTCCCGGACGCACGCACCCCATCGCCTGGTGGGTCATGCTGCGGCTACTTGTCCCCTCAGACGTCCGGGTATAAGTAAACCGCTCTACCGTAAAGGCGGAGCGGCTGAATTTCTGGTCCATGATAGCATTTGTTGTGTCCATCGAATCACCTGTATGGTATAATGCTTTGTATGTGTCTTGAAGTGAACTGGGCAACATCCCAAACTTTGCTGAGGTAAAAGCCATGATTATTCATGAATACGGCGCAGATCAAAAAGATACGATTATTCTGCTCCACGGAGGCGGATTATCCTGGTGGAATTATCGGGAAGCTGCTGAACTCCTCCAGAGCGAATATCATATAATTCTTCCGGTTCTGGATGGGCACGCAAACAGCGATCGGCCGTTTACAACGATAGAAGATAATGCATCCGAGATCATCTCCTTCATCGATGAACACCTGAACGGATCCGTTTTGCTGATCGGCGGGCTTTCGCTGGGAGGGCAGATTCTGCTGGAAATGCTGTCACAACGCGGAAATCTTTGCTCGTTTGCCTTAGTCGAGAGTGCAGCCGTCATCCCCTCAAGGATGACAAACGCACTGATTGCACCGTTCTTCGGCAGCAGTTACAGCCTGATCAGAAACAGAAGATTTGCCAGGATGCAATTCCAATCTCTGCACATCAAGCCGGATCTTTTTGATGATTATTACCGCGATACCTGCCAAATCAAAAAAAGGGATATGATTGCCTTCCTGAAGGCAAACACTTCTTATAAGCTGAAGGATACAATCCGAAAATCATCTGCAAAGATACATATTTGCTATGGGGAAAGAGAAACCGGAGAAATCCGAAAGTCTGCGGAAGCAATCTGTCGGGAGATTCCCTCCTGTAAACTGCACAGCCTGAAAGGCCTTTATCATGGGGAGTTTTCAATGAATCATGCGGACAGGTACGCAGACGCCATCCGTCAAATCATTCATGAAGGATAAATCCCGTTTTGATCATTGAATGTTGAAGGGCAGATGAAAAAGCAGACCCTGATTGTTTCAGGATCTGTTCTGACAAGATAAAGATATTTTTTATTTTGGCTGATACTCATCCCCCAGCACTTCCTTCAGGTGTGTCTGGTCTTCCTCAGTCGGTGTATATCCGGCCTCGAGGGCTTTCCGGTACCATTCCGCCGCTTTGTCCAGGTCTTTCTCCACACCATGGCCCAAATAGCAGCAATCTCCCAGGCCGAACATCGCGTTCGGCATACCCTGTTCAGCCCCCTGAGTGAAGTATTCCAAAGCCTTGTCGTAATCCTGCTCCACACCAAGGCCATATTCATACAGATATCCCAGGCTTGCCAACCCAGATGATTCACCCAGGTCCGCGGCTTTCCGGTAATATTCAAACGCTTTGCCGTAATCCTGCTCCACACCGAAGCCATATGCATACATCGACCCGTTGTTAATCAACGCTTTTGTGTCGCCCTTGTCAGCAGCCTGCTGATAATACTCCTGTGCCTTGTCATAGTCCTGCTCCACACCCAAACCCCATTGATACAGATACCCGATGCCTCTTAATCCTTCGGCATTGCCCAGATCTGCCGCCGACTGATAGTATTCCAGCGCCTTCCCGTAGTCTTGCGCGTAGAAAGCATCCAGACCGGCCTGGCGAAGGGAGGAGGCCAGCTCATTCATTGGTTCCTTCAACTCAGACGTTATTTCAGGATCCAGTTCCGATGCCTTTTTGTAGTACTCTGCGGCCCTGGTCAGATCCTGATCGACCCCTTTGCCATAGCGGTACAAATCACCGAGGCTGGCATTCCCGTATGCATCATCCAATTCAGCAGCCTGCTGATAGTATTCCAGCGCCTTGGCGTAATCCTGTTCCACTCCAAGGCCTTCTTCGTACATACAGCCAATATTGTTCAGCGCCGTCGCGTCGCCCATGTCCGCAGCTTTCCGGAAATATTCGAACGCCTTCCCGTAGTCCTGTTCCACACCCTCGCCAAGGAAATACGTGATTGCGATGTTAAACATCGCTTTCGCGTCACCCTGATCGCCTGCCCGCTGATAGTATTCCAGCGCCTTGTCGGAAGACTGTTCCACTCCAAGGCCGTCTAAATACAGATTCCCGATGACTCTCCATGCTTCTGCATTACCCTGGTCTGCCGACAGCAGATAATACTCCATCGCCTTCCCGTAGTCTTCCGCGGCGATCGCTTCCCCGCCGGCCCGGTAAAGTTCCTCCGCGGTCATCTCGGCCGCAGGTTTCTCCGCTGCCGCGACTTCAGCAAAAGCGGATCCGCCGAAAACGGTAAAACACAGACAAAGGGCCAGTATGAACAGTATGATCTTCTTCATAGGTTTTCCCCTCCCTGATATGTATCTGATGACTTTGCTGCATCTATCATATCCAATTGAATCTTTTCAGTCAATGAAAAATCAGAGAAAGGGTGAATGTCTACATGCTTTCAAAGAAATGGCACCTGCCGATATCGATCCCGTAAAGCCCGCTGCCCGCTGGTTGTCGATATAGACCTCCACGCCGGCAGCCTACGGCAGGATCAGTTCAGCCCGTTGATGATTTCCGTCAGTTTTTCCCGGTCATAGAAGCTGGAAATGTGAGTCAGATAAATATCCGGATCGATGCCCTGATCGATATCATAGAAGGAGCCGTTTTTAAAGAACGACATCCGGTTGAACCCGGAAATCTGGAAGGACGATCCCCATGCGGTGCTCAGGGACATGATGGTACAGCTGCCGCCGCCTGTCGTGCGGCCGATGAGCGTCGCCTTCTGGAAGTTTTTGAAAACGGCAGGAAGCAGATTGCCGCAGGAGAAGCTCAGCGGGCTGACCAGGCAGAATATGGTTTTGTCTGTCAGCGCGTCTCCCCAGTTAAATTCCCGGTCCAGGTTCACATCGGCACGGTACATCAGGTTGGACATAGCCCCGGTAAACGTGTTCTTAATGCAGAAAGAAGTATCCCCGAGGACCCAGCTGATAATAAACAGCGCCGCGTCCACCGATCCCCCGCCGTTGCAGCTCAGGTCAAACACCACGTTTTCAATAGGGCTGTTATCCCGGTAAATCTGCCGGTGGGCGTAGATTATGAGGTCGATGGTGTCTTCTGGAATTTCACCTGGATCAAGCGTCTCATAATAAACATTCCAGTCATCGTTGTCGAATTCGTCAAAGGTAATGTAGGCGGTATTGCCCACTTCCATATAGTTGGCCGGCGGATCACCCAGATACTTTTTGCGGACGGCGGTATATTCCTCCAGCGTCATGTCATACCAGCTGTTGGCGGGACCACTGTAGCTGTTGATTTCTTTTTTGGCGTTCATCCAGGAAAAGTCCATAAAACCGGAATGGAGGTCATCCAGATAGACATTGATGAAATCGGCTAAGGCGTCGTCCGCCGTCTGTGCATCGGGACTCTTCAGGTCCTCATCATAACCGATCTCCCACAGAATCCGGTCAAAACTGTCGATATCGTGGATCTCCTTCAGCCCGTAAAGACAGTCCATTGCCAGGCACAGTTCGTGATAGCCGTATTCGGCCAGAGCGCTGCTGCGCTCACAGGGCTGGGCCGAATAGTAATATTCTCCCAGAGGTGTCCGTTCTCCCTCTTCCCCGAAGCTGTCGCTGTTGGCAAAAAACAGCGCCTTTTTGTTGTAATAAGCGCAGATGCCGAATTGCGGAGAGAGAATAAAATCGCTGATCATCTGGAGAGGAATGTATCCGGTTCCGTCCACAAAGGGCAGAGAAATGGAATAATCCGACAAGCTCAGAACGATTACGGCACCGGCCCGCTCAAAGGAACCGAATCTCAGCCGGCTGAACAGCTCCGGCTCCCCTTTCTCGCTGAAGCCGCTGCCGGACAGCATATCCATCTGGGAGGATTCCGAGGAGTCATGCAGGAACAGATCGTAATCGCTGAAAGCAATCTCATCTTTATCGAAATCGATTTCCATAAAAGATCCGTTCTCGCGCCCCAGCTTGACGACGGTCCCGTTTTCTTCCGTCGTGATTTCCAGTTCATAGTTCTGATCGTTATTATATACCCCGTAGAACAGGACCAGCAGCTCACGGAGGTCCTCCGCCGTGATCCACGGAAGGTCATCAACATGGTCGAGCAGGCAAATCGACAACTCGGAATCCGCTTCCATGGAACCGAAGTATGCCGTCACCGTCTTCCGCTCCACGTTAATTTGATCCGCCGCGTTTTTCGATTCTGCAAAAGAGACGGAAGTGCTGATGATCATCATCAGAACCAGCAACCAGGAAACCGCTTTCCGCATTGTTTTCATCATAAATGACTCCTTCTCATTGTATTCTGTTTACCTTCTGCCAAAGTGTATTCATCTGGACATTCAACAAAAAGATAATACCATACAAACAAAAACAGGGAAAGAGCCAATTGATATGATCTTTTCCCATTCTGCGTTTATATGATATATTTAGTCTGATAATCCGGTACGACAGGAGGCCCCCATGAAACTGTTTTCAGATTCACTCCCGTTTTATAAAGCAAACTTCCACTGCCACACGACAGAATCCGACGGAAAACTCAGTCCCTTATCTGTCGCAGAGTTTTATCAACGAGCAGGCTATGATATTCTTTCGATCACGGACCACCGTACCGTGACGGAAATCAACAGCAATCAGATTCTCCTTATTCCCGGAATTGAAATTGACTACAATCTTCCCGGACAATGGGTTCATATTATCGGTCTTGGAATGAAGCGCACAATCTCTGCGCTATGGAACCGTTCCGGAACGCCACAGGAAGGAATTGATTTAATCAGGAGTCTCGGCGGTATCGCCGTACTTGCTCATCCTGCATGGTCCTTAAACACACCTGACTTCATGAGTTCACTTACCGGTTTGTCAGGAGTGGAGATCTGGAACTCTGTTTCCACACTTCCGCTGAATGCCGACAGGGCTGATTCTTCTTCCCTGCTGGATGTTACATGGGCTTCCGGAGGAGAACTGATCCCGGTCTTTGCCAATGATGATTCCCATCCATATAAATCCGAGGCCGGAGTTGCCGCCACGATGGTTCAGGCAGAAGAGCTGTCATTTTCTGCCGTCATGAATGCGCTGAAAGGAGGTCGTTTCTACGGAACCACCGGACCGTTAATCCATCAGATTGAAAACCGAAACAATCAGGAGATTATTGTCCATTGTTCCCCTGCGGAAAGCGTTATTTTCTACTCCAACTCTCCTTGGGCGCCGGGAAGATCTGTCATAAAACATGACATAACGGAATGCAACTACTTTGTTCAGAAGAACGAACGCTTTATTCGGGTTGAGGTTCGTGATTCCGCAGGCAAAAAAGCCTGGTCAGCACCGTTCAAAGTCTGAAAACCGGCACACTATAAAAAAGGCGGACCGGAAAGAGTTGCCCCCTTCCGGTCCGTTTTTCGTGCCTCTGCCTGGAAATACAGGCGTTCCGGCTGTTATTTGCCCCAGGTTTTCAGGCGTTCTTCCGGCTTCACATACATTCCGTCGCCTTCCCTGACGTCGAAGGCTTCATAGAATTCGTCCACCATCTGAACGTTGACGTTGACCCGCAGGTAGGCCAGCGCGTGCGTATCGGCCAGCAGTATCGGCATGAGTGCTTCCGGCACGGCATTGGCATAGAGCTTCGCGTTTTCACGGAAGAAGGCCTGCAGGTCCAGTCCCTTTGTTTTCGCCAGCAGGGCGGCCGCTTTCATGCCGGCCAGATCCGCCGTGTTTTCCACCCGCAGCAAGGTGCCGTTGCAGTTTACGCCCGGCATGACGACGATGGCGTTGTAGTAATCCTCCACCGCTTTCACCTTGCCGAGGAAGATCTCCCGGTCCGCTTCGGTCAGGAACGCGATGCCCCGTCCGTAGGCGTCGCACTGGCTGCCGGCATAGTCGAAGGCGTGGCTGAGCTCATGGGCGATCACGGTTCCGATGCCGCCAAGCATCTGATCTTCCGTGATGTCCTTCGGGCAGTTGTAGGAGATCACGAAGCCGGGAAGAATATTGACCGAGTTGGAGAACGGATCATAGAAGCAGTTCGGGATAGTCGGGCTGCTTGCCTTCCAGGCCATGTCCGCTTTGGCGGGTTTGCCGATCCAGCTGTTTTCCTGCTCGTTCAGGTAGGCTTTGATGGCCAGGTAGTTGGTGAAGAGGCTGCCGCCCTCGGAGGAGGGAGTCAGCTTCAGGCCGGAGTAGTCATAATACCCGCCGTCCGGCTCCAGGATGCTCAGCCTCATATTGTCCAGTTTTTCCATGGCCTTTTCCCGGCTTTCCGCGCTGAGCCATTCCGTTTCGTTCAGGAGTGTGCGGTAGGTCTCGACCAGTTCCTTCGTCATGGTGGTCAGCTTTTCTTTCAGCCCGCTTCCCAGCACCTGCTCCGCGTAGAGTTTTCCCAGCAGGTGGCCGAAGGTTTCAGCCCGGTTGCAGACGTACCACGGGTTGGTCGCCGCGTCCAGGGGCGCCTGGCCGCTTTCAGCCTTCATTTCATTGATGCCATCGGGGCTCAGGAAAGGATCGACTTCCATCAGAACCTTGTAACGGGTCAGGAGTTTGAGCTTGTCGAGGTTTTCTTCGGTCCAGAGGGAGTCCAGAGCCTTCAGCCAGTCCGGATACAGCACGATATAGGCCGACGTCTTGTCCTTCCCGAACTTTTTCAGCGTGGCGGTCAGCGGGAAACGGCTGCAGAGGCCGTCCAGCTCTTCCGGGGAAAAACGCTGCGGCGCGTCGGTGATATAACCGTAATCCGACACGGCCGAGGTCGCGTCGCTGAAGGTTTTGCTGACATAGCTGACCTCGGTGTTGAAAAGGTCCAGGATAGTGCTGCCGAGTTGATCAGGCTCAACGCCGAGGGTGGTCAGCGTACTCCTTGAGTACTGGGTACGGTCCAGGGAACTGACCTTCTGCGAGAACGCGGCCGCGTCTGCTGCCGGTTCGTTGTAGCTGTTCATTCCGTTCGAGAAATCGGTGGTCAGCGAAAGGGCGGGCATGATCCATACGCCGTTTTCCTCGTTCAGGGCCAGCGGCGCCGCAATCATAGTCAGATAAGGCGAGAAGGGAAAATCCTCCGCCGTCAGCACCGCGTTCAGTTCCTCCAGGGAGGCGGCCGCGTCGATGCGCTCCAGGTACGCGTTCACCTCGGAATACCCGGAGGCACGGAGTGCGTCTATGTCCGCAGCCTGCTCCCAAAAGATTTTGAGCTGGGCAATATCGTCACCGGCCGCGGAGCCATCCTGCAGGAGCGCCGTGACAGCCGCCTCGACTTCCGCCGGGCCGGACATCATCGGCATATACGTGCCGCCCTGGTTAGCCGCCAGGGCATCGTAATTCACAGCGGTATAGAAATCATCCTTCAGGTCCGGCGCAGGCTCCGGCAGGTTACCGGTGACCATGCTGTTGACCCAGGGAGAACCGAACAGCTCAGCCGGCTCCTCGACGGGCAGCGCCTCCGCGAAAGCGCCGACGGTCATGACCAGCGCCAGAACCAGCGCTGCCAGTGCAGTAATCCAGTGTTTCATGTGTTTCATTGGCATTGACTCCTTTTCTGTTCGGTTGGTTTGCTGAGCCTGACAGGAACCGGCAAACATCCGATTACTTTTTTGTAGTGTACGT
>Ga0265298_10002519_pt1 | contig 25329 bp, 29 predicted proteins | sample AusTroGonzalo_MG_3_FD_193486 | JGI IMG/M metagenome (GOLD analysis project Ga0265298, IMG submission 193486) | Bovine rumen microbial communities from tropical cattle in Woodstock, Queensland, Australia - Gonzalo_01 | ecosystem: Host-associated > Mammals > Digestive system > Stomach > Rumen ...
GTCAAGTTTTTTAATCAAACCGACGAGAAAAATGCAAAATAACGGCAAAAATAAGTGTGCAATACACGTTACAATTGCAGTAGTTAAGAATTGGAATCTCTCCTTACTTAATAAACGGCGAGATGCTGAAACAAGTTCAGGATGACAGAGAAAGACAACGACATTATACCCCGACCCTGCGGGCCGCCTTTCCTGCGAGATGACGAGCGGGAGTGCGGCCCTACCTGGCCTACATTTTATTGTCGGCCTGACGGCTAACCTACAAACTGCATAATGATTTGCTACAATATAGATATGGATTTCGCACGTACCATCGCTACCCGTTATCTAACACGCCGTCAGGGCTTGTTTGCCTTTATCACTACGCTTATCGGCGTGGCGGGTGTGTCCGTCGGCGTGGCCGCACTCATTACCACATTATCCGTCATGAACGGCTTTCAAACCGATATCAAAGATAAGGTCATCGGCGCGCAAAGCCATATTCTTATCTTCGGACGGATGAGCAAAGACGCTTACCAAAAAAATTTGGAAATCGTAGAAGCCGTTGACGGCGTAAAAGCCGCCGCACCCCATATTTACGGGCAAGGAATCCTCTCCTACGGCGGACAAAGTTTGGGTATTGTATTGCGCGGGTTAGACCCCGAACAGGAAAAGAAAATCAATAATTTGGCAGATTCCGTAGTAGAAGGCACTTTCACGCCCGCGTGGGAACAAGATGCCCCGCCGCCTTTGGTACTCGGCACGGAACTTGCCGCTAGCATGGGGATAGATATTGACGACGAAGTCGTGCTGATTTCCCCGCAATCTATTTCCACTTCCGCGGGGATGTTCCCTAAAATGAAAAAATTTCGCATAAGCGGCCTTTTGAAAACGGGTTATTACGAATTTGACAACACCATCGCCTACACTCTGCTGCCGTATGCAAGTGATTTTTTGGGGCTGAAAGAAGGTACCACCGGGTTAGCGGTAAAACTGCATAACATCAATCAAGCGGAAAAAGTAGCGGAAAATATCCGCGAGGTGATCGGCCGCCAATACGCCGTACGCACGTTTGCCGAAATGAATGCTACCCTTTATGCCGCCCTCAAGTTGGAAAAAACCATGATGTTTATTATTCTGTTTTTGATTATCGGCGTGGCTTCCTTAAATATCGCAAGTAATTTAATTTTACTCGGCACCGAAAAACTGCGTGATATCGGTATCATGCGCGCCATCGGTGCAAGCCCGAAAATGATTCGCCGGATTTTTATGTGGGAAGCCATGGTCATCGCTACGCTAGGTATTTTATTAGGCGTGTTGTTGGCGTGCTTATTGTGTTGGATAATTGCCACATTTAATATTGTGGAACTGCCGGGCGATATTTATTATCTGACAAAAGTACCCGTGCGGATGCAACTGTGGGATATTGTAGCCGTCATCGGCGGCAGTTACCTGATTTGTTTTGTGGCAGGCTTATATCCGGCGGTAAAGGCCTCCCGCGTACACCCGACGGACGCTATACGGTACGGTTGATATGATTGAACTGAAAAACTTAACCAAAATTTACGGCCAAGGTAAAGAAAATTTATGCGTGCTGGAAAATGTATCGCTGCGCATCGCACTCGGAAATTTTACGGTGTTGCTCGGCCCGAGCGGTTCCGGCAAAAGCACGCTGCTCAACTTAATTGCTATGTTGGACGTTCCTACTTCCGGCACGATTTTGATAGACGGGCAGGATATTTCCCGCTTAAAAACGGAAACTGCACGGTCGGCCTTCCGGCTTAATAAAATAGGTTTTGTGTTTCAGTTTGACGGACTTCTGCCGGAATTTTCCCTGTTGGAAAACGTCAATATGCCCGCCGTCATGCGCGGCGAAAAGGACAAAAAAACCGGTGAAAAATTGTTGAGAACATTGGGCCTAGGTGCCATGATGCATAAACTGCCGGCTGATCTGTCAGGCGGTGAAAAACAACGCGCCAGCATCGCGCGCGCGTTGCGCAATAATCCCCCCATTTTACTTGCCGATGAACCTACCGGCAATTTAGATGCCGAACGCAAAATACAAGTCTTTCAGGATTTTGCCCGTATGAGCCGTGAACAAGGGCTTACCATTTTAATGGTAACGCACGATGCCCACGCCACCGATTACGCCGACGTTGTACTAACGTTGCAAGACCGTAAATTGATACAAACAAAATGACAGAACCTCTCCATACCGTTTGGGCAGTTATCACCTTATTTGCCGTCATAGCGGCGTTGTGGCTCTTTTGGCGGAAATACCGTTTTAATCCCTTAAAAGATCCGCGCTACCAAAAACACATAGACGACCCCGCCGTCCAATACGAATTGGGGCGTTTTTACACGGAAGGAAAAAGAGTGCCGAAAAATGAAAAAGAAGCGTTTGCGTGGTTTTCCAAAGCCGCCGCACAAAATTATGTGCCGGCAAAAATTGCACTTGCCGGGCTTTATAACCAAGGCAAAGGGTGCGAAAAAAATCCAGCCCGCGTGTTTAGTCTTTATCAAGAAGCCGCCCAAACCGGCAATTTTGAAGCCCGCATCAACTTGGCCGTTTGCTATTTACAGGGCATCGGCACGGAAAAGGATGAACGGAAGGGTTTTTGTCTGTTAAAACAGGCCGCCGAAGATAAAAGCCCGCTTGCCCAAACCTTAACGGGCGATTTGTATGAACGCGGCATTGGTACGGAAAAAGACGAGCGGACCGCCCTGCGTTATTATTTGTGGGCCGCCCGCAAAGGGGAACCTTTGGCCCGGCAAAAAGCGGAAATTTTGGAAAAGAAATTATCTCAAAAAAACGCCAAATAAAGGCCGTTTTTAGTATTATTATAGTATGACTGTCTTTTTTATCGTTTTATTTGCCGTTGCGGCAACAGGTTTAATTTGGCAAGCCGGTACACGTTCCGCTAAATTGAGAAGCGTGGCTAAAATGCTGAACATCCGTTTTGACAGGACACGTGATACCATCACCACCGATTCTACCGCCGGACACTTAGAGTTTTTTGCCCGTTTTTTCCGCCTCTATTTTAACGTATGTACGTTTTCCGACGCGTTGGCTTTTATGCGATTAGCCGACGTACACGTCTTTTTGGATGAAAACCCCAAAAGCAAACCGCTCGTCATGACCGTTTTTACGGCCGAAATGAAACGAACCCAATTCCCGGGACTTAAAATCGTTCCGCATAAATCCCCTTTTGCCGCTTGTAACTATACATTCGCTTCTAAAGTGTCCGCACTTGAAAAAACGTACCGCATCTACGGCAGTTGCCAACAAACGGGCCTATTACTCACGCCGGCCATCGTCACGTTCTTAAAAAATCATCCCGATACTTATATAGAAGCCAACGATAATGCATTTATTTATCATGAACACCGGCTGATAACGGTGGAAGATTTCCAAACCTTCCGGCTGCGCGCCTTACAAATACTGCACGAAATGGAACGTGCCATACAAACGGCCCAACAGACCGCCGCAGCGGAAACGAAACCCGATACACCGCAAAATAAACCGGAAGATAAAAAGGATTCGTTCGACCAAGCCGAAGCCATGTTGGCCGCTTTAAGCGCCGGGCATAACTCCCCAACTGAACCGTCATCCAATAAATGGATGGGAGCCAGTATTGTCATACTGCTTGTAGGGGCTGTGGTTCTTTCCATAGTGGCATGGGCGCTTGTACACCGTTTACAACCTTAATTATTTGCTACAATAAACATATATGATCGCGTACTTACAAGGTAAAATTTTAGAAACAGGTGAAGACCGCACCGTTATTGTTTGCGGCGGTGTCGGTTATGAAGTCAATCTCCCTTCCGCTTCCGCACAAGAACTCGTGCAAGGCGCGGAAGCGACTTTATTTATCGCGGAGTCCTTTTCCCAATATGACGGAACCGTTTTGTACGGTTTCTTACGTAAAGAAGACCGGGAACTATGGGACCTGTTCCGCACCGCCATTCCGAAAACCGGTGCCAAAAAAGCATTGGAATACCTCAATAAAGCCCTGCGCTCCGTGGCAGATTTCCACAATGCTATTTTGAAACGCGACCCGAAAATTTTAACAGGTATTTTCGGCTTTACCTCTAAAACAGCCGATAAATTGATTGATTCGTTGAAAGATAAAATGGACGCCGTCACACTGCAGGGTGAAAGCAAGATTAAAGTGTTAGACGAAGCCCCGTATATGTCAGGCGTATTGGAAGCGTTAACGGCTCTCGGTTATTCCCCCGCCGAAGCGCGCCGCGCAATAGATAAATTATATACCGAAGGCGTCAATCTCAACGATAAAATAGAAAATATTATTACAGAGGCCTTGCGGGTACTGAAAAAATGAGCAACCAAAACGAAATTTTAGACGTTTCCCAATTACCCGACGAAAACGCCGGCTTGGAAGCCGCGTTGCGTCCGACTTGTTTGGACGAATTTGTCGGGCAAGACAAATTAAAAGAAAATTTGCGCATTTTTATTGCAGCGGCCAAATCACGCAAAGAGGCCTTGGACCACTGTCTTTTCTATGCGCCGCCCGGCCTCGGGAAAACAACCCTTGCCAATATCTTGGCGAAAGAATTGGGTGTTAACATTAAAGTAACATCCGGCCCCGTGCTCGCACGCCCCGGAGACCTAGCCGCCATGCTGACAACCGAACTTGCCGAAGGGGATATCCTGTTTATTGATGAAATACACCGCTTAAACCCTGCCGTGGAAGAAGCACTCTATCCGGCCATGGAAGATTTTACGTTTTTTATCAACACCGGCAAAGGCGCCGGCTCTACCACACTGAAATTGGCCGTCCCGCGCTTTACCCTCGTAGGGGCTACGACCCGTTCCGGATTGCTTACCGGCCCGCTGCGCGACCGTTTCGGCATTGTGTTTAATTTGGGCTTTTATGAAGTAAGCGAAATTACTGATATTTTAGCACGCTCGGCACGGTTACTGAACATAGAAGCCGACCGCGAAGGGCTCACCGAATTAGCCAAACGCTCTCGCGGTACGCCGCGTATTGCTAACCGCCTGTTGCGACGGGCGCGCGACTTTGCCCAAGTTAAAGGCGAAGGCGTGATTACGCACGCAATCGCCACTACTGCCATGGATTCGTTGGATATTGATTCGGAAGGGTTGGACAGTGTAGATAAGCGGATTTTAGAGGCCCTTATTGACCGCTTCGGCGGCGGGCCTGTCGGCGTAGATAATTTGGCGATTGCGGTATCGGAATCGGTAGATACGTTGACGGATGTAATTGAACCGTTCTTAATTAAAGCCGGTTTTATTGCGCGCACCCCGCGCGGACGGATTGCCACCCCCAAGGCCTACACGCACATGGGACGGAAACACGATACGGATTCTTTATTCTAGGAGGCGGCTGTGAAATTTTGTCGCACACTTGGCGTAATTCTTCTCTCGGCCCTTTTGTTAACATCCTGCGCGGCGCCTTCCGCACGCACGGACACCGTAACGCCTCCCGCACCCGCCGAAACAGACACGTCCCCCAAACCGATGGTAGCGGAAGAACCCGTCGTGCCTACACCACCTACCGAAACACCTGCGCCCGTCACAGAAACCAAAAAGCAGACGGCTCCGGTTGTACGTATTTTGCTTGGTGAAAACCAACAGGAAGTTTACATTAAACACACCGGGCGAATTAACGTCTATACATTGGACGGCTCTAAAAAATATAAAGTTTCCCAAGCAGGCACGATTGCGGCAAAAGCCCTTTCCGGCGGCAAAGTACAGGCAGGCACGCTGCAAGCCACCCAACCGATTATTATTGAACCGGTCAATGCCCAACTAGAGTGGAACAAAAATACGTATGTGGGTACTTTTTATATTTTTCCTCTTTCCAACCAACGGTTTAATTTAGTGGAATTTATCCCGTTAGAAAATTATTTACAGGGCGTACTCCCTTATGAAATGAGCCCCTCTTGGCCGGTGGAAGCGCTGAAAGCACAAGCCGTGGCCGCACGTACCTATACACTCAAATCGCTCGAAAACGTCAAAACGAAAACATTTGACTTATACAGTGACGTGCGTAGCCAAATGTATAAAGGAACCGGCAAAAAATACGATAACGTAACCAAAGCCGTCAATGAAACAAAAGGGGAAGTATTAAAATACAACGGCAAATTGTTTTTTACGTATTACCATGCTAACTGCGGCGGCGGAACGGATGACGTACGCAGTTGGAATTTTAAGGCAAACGCCCTGAAAACGTTAGAAGGGGCCTCGTGTAAATTTGATGCCCACTCCAAGAGTTATACGTGGAGCATGGATATTCCGCGCAGTAAAGTGGAAAAATACGCCCAAAGCGCCGGGTTGAACGGTAAGTTGAAAAATATGAAAGTGTCCAACAAGACAAGTACCGGCCGCGCCACCCATTTAACCATCAGCACCAATAAAGGGTCCAAAACGGTCCCCTGCCCGCAGTTCCGTCTGGCCACCGGCATCCGCAGTTGCAAAATCACCAAAATTTCCCTGACGTCCGGCTATGTACATTTCCAAGGGAAGGGCTACGGCCACGGTGTAGGGATGTGCCAAGACGGTGCAAACGGTATGGCCAAACAAAATTATAACTATAAACAAATTTTGAAACATTATTATCCCCACTCTACCCTGACGAAAATAAAATAGGTTTCTATATGGCTTTTGAACGATTCAAACAGTTGGATTTAGACCCGCTTATTGCAAAACAACCTGCCACGCCGCGCGATTCTTCACGCCAAATGGTACTCCACCGAGACACACACACGATTGAACACCGTATTTTTCGCGATATTCACGAATATTTTAATGCGGGGGATGCACTTGTAATCAATAATACAAAAGTTTTCCCCGCCAAATTATTTGCCCGCAAACCGACCGGCGGAAAAGTGGAAGTATTACTTGTGCGTCCGAGTACCAATGTGCGTACATGGGCGGTTCTTACGCGGGATTATAAAGAAGGCATGACGCTCGATTTCGGAGACGGACTTTTGGCAAAATCCGTCGGGAAAACCGATAATAACGAAGTCCTCCTGGAATTTAACCAAGAGGATATTTTGCCTTTTTGCCACGCACACGGGCTGATGCCTTTACCGCAATATATTGAAAAAGCACGCAAACACAGCGGTCTTTCCGCAAGTATTGAAAGCGACAAAGAGCGTTACCAAACGGTTTATGCCAAATACGAGGGTTCTATTGCCGCACCGACGGCCGGCTTTCACTTTACGCCGGAACTGTTGCAAAAATTAAAAGACAAAGGCGTACATATCTGCTACATTACGCTGCACGTCGGATGGGGAACGTTTAAGCCGTTACGCACCGAACCCGCACAACACAAAATGCTAGCCGAACTAGGTGAAATTTCCGAAGAAACGGCACGCACGCTGAACGAAGTACGCGCAAACGGAAAACGGGTTTTTTCGTGCGGAACTACTTCCACGCGCACCTTGGAAAGTTTTACGGATGAAAACCATATTACCCACGCGGGCAAAAAATGGACGGACTTGTTCATTTACCCCGGCTATCGGTTTAAGGCCATTGATTGTTTGATTACCAATTTTCACTTTCCCGATTCTACCCCTCTGTGCATGACAAGCGCTTTTGCCGGAGAAGATTTTATTTATGAGGCCTATTTGCAGGCCGTAGAAAAAAAGTACCGCTTTTATTCCTTTGGCGACAGTATGATGATTTTATAGAATTTTTCTTTCAAAATATGTTATGCTGAAAGTAAGATGGGGAGTGTCCCCCTCTTCTTATTATTTCCGAACTAGGAGGTTTTTTCTATGCGCATGTTGGACGTGATTATCAAAAAACGTAACGGTAAAACGCTTTCACAGGAAGAATTTAATTTTGTTGCACAGGGAGCCGCAAAAGGTACGGTGCCCGATTATCAATTATCCGCTTTTTTAATGGCCTGTTTTTTGAATCCGCTTTCCGACAAAGAAACCGCTATGCTTACCAAAGCGATGGCACGTTCGGGCGGACGGCTTGATTTTTCCCATATTAAATTGCCAAAAGTAGATAAACACTCCACCGGCGGCGTAGGGGACGGGATTTCACTCGCGTTGGCGCCGTTAGCCGCATGCGGCGGCGTGGCAGTCCCCATGATGTCCGGCCGCGGGCTTGGGCACACGGGCGGAACATTGGATAAATTGGAGTCCATGAAAAATTTTGAAGTACGCGTACCCGTTAAATTGATTTACCGCCAAATTCAAAAATTAAATGTATGTATGTTCGGGCAAACGAGCGACCTTGCCCCCGCCGACCGCAAACTCTATTCGTTGCGTGATGCAACCGGCTCGGTGGAAAGCCGTCCGCTGATTGTGGCGAGTATTTTATCCAAAAAGTATGCCGAAGGAGTGGACAGTTTGATGATGGACGTAAAGTACGGCTCGGGCGCGTTTATGCAAAAATTGGAAGACAGCCGCAAATTGGCACGCGCACTTGTGAGTACGGCCAAACAACTCGGGCTTAAATGCCGCGCATTGATTACCTATATGGACCAACCGCTCGGACGCGCTATCGGCAACGCCAATGAAATGCGGCAAGCCGTAGAAATCTTAAAAGGAAATAAAGACCTCGCACCCGACTTTTACGAATTGTTAATTGAAGAAGCCGCCACCATGCTCGTTATCAGCGGTGCGCAAAAGGATATGAAAAAAGCACGCGCACTGATGGAAGAAAAAATTGCAAACGGAGAAGCCATCGCCAAACTGCGCGAAATGATTAAATGGCAAGGTGCCTCACCCGAGGCCGTAGATCATCCGCAAAAATACTTCAAAAATGCGCCGCTGACGGCTATTTATCAGGCGCAAACAAGCGGTTATGTGGAACACATTGACGCGAAAACCGCCGGTGTAGCCGCCGTGCTTTTAGGCGCAGGGCGCAACACCATGGAAGACCAAATAGATTACGGTGCCGGCATTTGGCTAGAGCGTAAAGCAGGGGAACCCGTCAAAAAAGGCGATACGGTGGCTATTTTGTATGCCTCGGATAAAAAGCGGCTAGCGGAAGGACTTACTTTATTTGCCAAAGCGGTAAAAATCAGCAAGAAAAAACCAGCACCGTATAAGATTGTAAAAGAAGTAATTAAATAAAGTGAAAACCCCCGCTTTTGCGGGGGTTTTTTATGTGAAAGTGAAACAACGGGATTAAGAACCGCTACCGCCGGAATCGAACTCCCAACAGTAGTAAGTCCCGTCAAGGTCATAGCCGGCCGACTTGAATACGTCACAAAATGCTGTCTCTAGTGGATCTTTGTCGCAATATCGGCACTCTTTGGTTCTCCAACCAGAATTGTCACGAACAGAAAATACGGAAACATGTTTGCCACCTGTTCCTATCGGTACATAAAAACTGACATAACAAGCTTCCTCTCTTATACAGAAGGCACGCTGATCGTCTGCTTTAATCTTATCCCAAGGTATATCAATTGAAAAATCGTTTTTATCTACGTTGCCAGACAATGTAATAATACGTCCCGCTTCCAAAATAGACAAATCTACTGCTTTTCTCGCGGTTTCTGATGCATGAAGTATTTCCACCGCACGCGCCTTAGCAACCGCTTTGCGGTACTGCGGTAAAGCCGCCGCCGCTAAAATACCGATGATTAAAACCACTATCAGTAATTCAATTAAGGTAAAACCGTTTTTATTGTGTTGCATAAGAAAGTTCCTCTGTATAAATGATATTGCACTGCCCCCACACCACCACGTCAAGTCTTTTTATTTTTCCCGTCGAGAAATGCTAAAGAAAAATATATAAAAACTTCATTTCAAACAAAAAAATGTCATTCCGTACTTGATACGGAATCTCTCCGCATTTAATAACAACGAGATCCTGAAAATGATAGACCCTATATTACAATCCTGCGGGGCACCCACCGCTAACATTTCGGGAAACTCCTTTATTTTGCTACAATATATTTATGTATACAGATAATGACGTAATCGTTGCCAAGCGGGCGGGATTTTGTCCGGGTGTGAAAAAAGCCATAGACAAGGTGTTGGAACTAGAAGCCAACGGCCATACCCCCGTCTATACCATCGGCCCGCTGATTCACAACAAACAAGTAACCGAGATGCTCGCCGAAAAACAAATTACGTCTATTAACTTACCGCAAGAGGCCACCGACAAAAACGGTGTACTCGTTATCCGCGCGCACGGCATTACCCCCCAATTTCAACAGGAAATTGAAGCATGCGGCATGCAAGTAGTAGATGCTACCTGCCCGCTCGTCAAGCACGCGCAAAACGTCATTTCCCAACATGCTACCGAAGGTTTTTATACCGTCATCGTAGGTGACAGTGACCATGCGGAAGTAATCGGGCTGATGGGATACACACAAGGGAAAGGATATGTGGTGTCCGGCCCGGAAGAAGCCAAAAAACTCCCCCATTTTGATAAAGTAAATGTCGTATCGCAAACCACGCAAAAAGAAAGTGTGTTTTTTGAAACGGCAGAAGAAATTAAAAAGCATGCGGACGTGTGCCGGATTTCCAATACCATCTGCCAACCAACGAAGGAACGGCAACGGGAAACCGAAGAACTAGCCAAAAGTGCGGATTTGGTAATCGTAGTCGGCGGGAAACACAGCGCCAACACCGCACGGCTAGCATTACTTTGCCAAGCCCTTTCTCCCAACGTACAACACGTGGAAACGGCTGCAGAACTCGATGAAACGCTGATTCAAAAAGCAAACAAAATTTTTATTACCGCCGGGGCTTCTACCCCTAGTTGGGTAATTGATCCGGTAGTAACGCGCGTAAAAGAAATACGCACAAAAAAACAGGAGAAACTATGACGATTAAACGCATCGGAATTTTAACAGCCGGAGGAGACTGCCCCGGGTTAAACGCCGTCGTACGTGCGGCTAGTAAAAATGCACTCGGGCACGGAATAGAAGTGTGGGGTGTGCGTAACGGATTTGACGGGCTCGTACGTAATGATTTGTTCAAAATTACCAATGAAACCGTTTCCGGTATTTTGACGCTCGGCGGTACGATTTTGGGGACGAGCAATATCGCAAACCCCTTTAATTATACACTAGCCCCGTTCGGCACACCGGAACATCCGCGCAATTTATCCTCCGTCGTACTGCACAATTTTAAGGAACATAACTTAGATGCGTTAATCACTATCGGCGGAGACGGCACCCTTCACATGTCCCAACAGTTCGTGGAACTCGGGCTGCCGATTGTGGCCGTGCCGAAAACAATCGATAACGATTTATCCGCCACCGACCAAACTTTCGGGTTTGATTCGGCCTTGCATATCGCTACCGAAGCCATTGACCGTTTACACACTACCGCCCAAAGCCACCACCGTGTAATGATTGTGGAAACGATGGGACGTTACGCCGGTTGGATTGCCTTGCGGGCCGCGCTTGCGGGCGGCGGGGATATCGTGCTGATACCCGAAATCCCGTATAATGACGACGTAATCGTCAATTATATCTTGGAACGTAAAAACAGAGGTAAAAATTTCAGTATTGTTGTGGCCGCCGAAGGAGCCAAAAACGAACAGGGCGAACAAGCCGTTGCCCGTACCGTTGCCGGCAGTACGGATGCTATCCGTTTAGGCGGTATCGCTTACAAATTGAGTGATATGATAGAAAAACGTACCGGCATTGAGTCGCGCGCGTGCGTACTCGGACACACGCAACGGGGCGGCACACCCACGGCCTTTGACCGTTGGCTTTCTACACTCTACGGCGCAAAGGCGTTGGATATGGTGTTGGAAGGGAAATTTGGCTATATGGCCTCTTTTAGAAGTTTCCAATTAACCGAAGTGAAAATTGCCGACGCCATTGCTCACTTAAAACGCGTGGACCCCAACGGGGAAGAAGTAAAAGCCGCGTTGGCAACGGGTATGAGTTTCGGCTCTGCCCAAATCGGCTAGGAGTTTTTATATGCAAGATAATTTAGACATGATTTACGGCATCCACCCCGTTATGGAAGCACTGCGCAGTAAAAAGCGCAACGTAACGCAATTGTATGTGTCCGATTCCAAAGCCGGGCATAAAACCGTGGAAGACATTATCCGTTTGGCAAAACGCGCCAACGTGCGCATTGACCGCATTGATAATAAAACGCTTGACCGTTTAACCCACCACGCCAATCACCAAGGTATTATGGCAAAAATTCAACCCATCCAACTGATGAAACTTTCCACTGCCATCTACGACGCTGACGGTAAAAAAGATGAACTGTGGCTTGCAGTGGACGAAATGACCGACCCGCAAAATTTGGGGGCTATTATCCGCTCTGCCGCGTGTTTGGGGTTTTCCACCATTATTTTACCGAACCGCCGCACCGTCGGCCTTACGCCTGCCGTTTATAAAGTGGCCTGCGGCGCAATAGAAAACGTAAAAATTGTGGAAGTAGCCAATTTGTCTTCCGCCTTGAACGACTTGAAAGAAGAGGGTTTTTGGATTTACGGCGCCGACATGGCGGGAACACCTATTCATAAAGTGTCGTATAATTTCCCCGCCGTGCTCGTCATTGGTTCAGAAGGGTTCGGCATCCGCGAAAAAACGGCCGAAAACTGCGATGAAGTCGTCTCCATTGAGCAACAAAAAATCGGTAATGTGGACAGTCTAAATGCTTCTGCCGCCGCTAGTATTCTGATGTATGATATGATGCGCAAAATCAAACTGAAATAGGTTTTCCACCGCTGATAAAAATATCCCCCGGCAATACCGGGGGATATTTTTGCAAACCGATTTATCTTTTTATAACTCTCCGGCTTCAAAATCAAAACCTTTATCGACCAATTCTTTACAAATCATTTTTCCCACTTTTGTAAATTGGCTCACGCAACGGCTGCCGATGAGTTCCCCGTTTATCCAAACACGCTCCACCGTCCACATATTCTGTTTATCACAATCATCAGGGGTTAATGTACCTTTCGTAAAACAACGCTCACGGCTTGCTTCCAAAACACAACGGTTACCGCCGCTACATGAAAACATATAGGAAGCGTTTTTTGTGTAATACTTGTCCCCGCTGAATTGACCTCCGCTCAAATCCGTTCCTATATCCGACAAGCCAACCTCATCCGTGCTACCGCTTAAAAAATACGCTTTCGCCGATTGATTTAATGTGTCCACGAACGATAAAATTTCCGCCGCACGTTCCCGTTCCACCGTCTTTTTGTATTGAGGAAATGCTATGACAACTAAAATACTGATAACAAGTACTATCACTAACGCATCAATAAGCGCAAAACCGCTTCTGTTATTTTGCATAAAAAACCTCCGGAGAGTTATATAAATAATCATACTACATTTACACCATGTATAAGGTGATATTTTTCGCCGAAAAACAAAAAATGGCTTGCTTTTCCGCGTGCTTTTTAACGGAGCAAAAAATTATAAATAGATATCTAACTTATCCAACTGCTTGCCCGTATTACTAAAAACAGTTAGTGTCAGTTTGCGGTCCACAATTTTTCCCACGGCATAGTGCCGAGCGGATACGAAACGCGCGGTAGAAGGGTCGTTCCCGATACGTTTGGTGGGAGCGGGACCCGCTGTGCCGAGCGTGACATACGTTACCCCGCGCGGACTTGTTTCTCCACGGTACATGGGAAATGTACGCTCGTAATCAGCCTCGCCCCCTTGCAAAACCAATTTTACGCGGTAATCTTCAAAAATTTTGACAAGCACCGCCGCCACTTCATTGTTCGGCCCGTTGGCACCGGTGGAATAAACGGGTGTGTTCATCACTACGATTTTCCACTTTTCCGGAGCACCGGCCAACGTAGTTTTGAGCCATTTTATTTGAGCTGAATCTTCCTTGATTTCCGGCGCCCATACGGCCCCTTGCGCAAGATTGGTATCTAAAAACACAAAGCGCGCATTGGCCGTATCAAAGGAATAATACTTCGGCGTAGCATTACTCCACGTCATATCGTGAAAGCGGGAATAATTTGTACGCAGGAAACTTTTGCTGTCCCGTTTGGCACGGTCAGGCCCATATTCGTTCGGCCCCAAAGCAACAAAAAGCGGTACTTTCCTTAATACATTCTTAAACGGCAGGAAAAATTCGTTATCGGCATCTTCGTTGAGTCCGCTGTGCGTTAAATTGCCGGTATGAATCATAAAATCACTGTCGTGCTCGGCCATCAGTGCTGCAATTTCACTGCGCGGTGCGGCAGCCGTGTCTGTCTGGGAAAGGGTTACCGCCGAAGGGTTGGATAAATCTGTCAAATCTTCTTCCGCCGTATTTTCCAAAGCGGCCGCAGTAGAACCTACCGCCACAAAGCGTACAATTTTCCGCTCAGGTGAATAAAGCGTGCGGAAAGAACCTTCTACGGGTTCCTGCACACCGTCCCCCGCCCGGTTGGACACATACACCCGGTAACAAAAATTTTGATTGGGCACAAGCCCGTACAAGATAACACGGTGATTGTACGCGGAAGGAGTTACCGTCATAATTTGATTACAATTCGGCACAGGACCGTATTCCAACCAACTAGGGGTAAGCGCATCCGTCTGCCAACGCAAAACAAGTGTATTTTGGGTAACATCTTCCAAATACGGGCCGCGTACAATAGTCGCCGCCGGTGAAACCACCGTGCAGAAAAACAATAAAAGGGGTAATAATATGCGTCGTTTCATCTTGTTTATTGTACCAAATATACGGATGGTAAAAACAGTTCCTTTCGGAAAAAATTTACCATACATACTTCAAATTTTGTTTAATAATAGCATATGAAAAAACTTATTGTATCCGCATTCGCCTTATTTCTGACCTCTGCCGCCATTGCCAACCGGTGGGACAGTTCGTTGGAATATCGCACCTCAAAAGATTTCAACCAATTCACGGCACAAATCCAATCACTTGTGACGTTGGATTTATCCGCCGGGCTGCGCGCTAGAGTTTCTGACGAAAAAGCGCTCAAAGATCCGGTTTACTCCCTCTATATACCCGTAGAGTGGAATAATAACATGATGAAATTTAATTTTACTCCGTTCTATTACTTCAAAAATAAAATTGATACGGACAGAACTTTACCGGGCATACTCGGGGCCGGTGTCTCCCGGGATTCTTCCGCCTTTGGGGCAAATGCCAATCTTTTCATCACATTACAGGAAGATACGATTAACGAATTGTACACCCACGCCTATTTGGGAGTGGGCTTCGTGCGGCAAAAAGGGATTTTGTTCACGGAAACCGACAACCCGTCTAGCCGGTATTATTCCCAAACGGCTTACACCCTCGGATTTCATAAAAATTTTTTCCGGGCATTTAGTTTTGAAGTAGCCGGAAACGCTTTTCAATATCCGGACGGTATTACCGATGTAAAGGGGTTTTACGGTGTGTTTAACCAACAGGATATTGCCTCAATACAATCTTTTGATATCACGCACGAACTGCCCAAATATACCGTCGGCACACGACTGACCCGGTTATGGCCGGAACAGAAGGCCTCCCTTTATTTGGCCTATCACTTTGAAGAATTTCATACGGCCGATCCGGAACATTCTTTCATTTTGGGTAACACCTTTGCTTTGACGGAAAATATCTCTGCAGATATCGCTTACAACCATTTACGCACCGTCCATAATCAAGACAAACGGGATATTTTTTATATACAAACCCACTTTTTCTTTTAGGAGTATTTATGCAAGATGGTAAAAACTTAGGATTAAATCCGCGTACGTTAACCATTATTTCTCATAAATTACGTACCCCTCTTTCCATCATTAACGGGTACTCGGAAGCCATTTTGTCGCAATCGGGTAAAGAAAAATTTTCGCCGTTTACCGCCAAGGCCTTTGACGAAATCAACAAACAGGGCTCACACATGTCGCTGTTGCTAAATAAACTAATCAATTTTAACCGCGTTATCAGTACAAATATAGACGAATTAGACAAAAAACCCGTCGCCCTTAAACCGCTGATTAAAGAAAATGCCGCCAAGGCCGTATCCCAAGAAGAAGAAGATACCATTATTTCTTTGCCGGATGAAGAAAATTCTTCCATTAAACGTGGCACGTTTGTGGAAATTGATTGTCCGGAAAAAATGGTCCTCACTGCCAACGAAGAAATGATGAATTTGTGTGTATTGGAATTATTGGCCAACGCTATTAAATTTAACAATAAAATGGAAAAAGTAATTAAAGTGCAGGTAACCAACCACGGGGATAGTATTTCCCTTTCCGTACGGGATTTCGGCGTAGGTATCCGCCCGCAAGACGTAACCAACATTTTCGAACCGTTTTATCAGGTAGATGACGACTTCACCGGCCAAATCAACGGATGGGGATTGGGGTTGCCGATGGTAAAACGCATTTTGGAACTGCACAGAGGGACGGTCAGTGTTGTTTCCGACCGCGGGCTAGGTTCCATTTTCACTGTTAACTTTCCGATTGTATAGTATGACGTGTGAAGAATTATTAAATACCATTTCCAAACAATGTGACGAATTGCGTTCCGTTGTTTTGATTGCGGCAGGGCAACTGAATTTTTTTGATAAACGCTTGCGCCAAATTTTGCAGCAGTTATTTAAGAATATTGAAGTGCGCGACACCGAATTTGCACCCGAATTTAATGCCTACTGCCACCATTTGCGCGAACAAATAAACGAGCAGGAACCGATTTGGGCCGCGTTGCGCACGAATATCCGCGGGCATAAAAGCAGCGAATGGGACGGGGCCTTTTCCTTGGCGGCTAAAGGATTAAACCGCCGTGCAAAAGCCCTCTCGCGCGCATGCGACGAGTTTACAACCGCGTATGATACTTTTTGTAAGCAATATAAGAATTATACGGCCGCTAAACTCAATGTTTGGCTATTGACGTCCTGTCAAACGGATATTGCCAACCTGACGGGAAAAATTTTGTTCCTTGCGCGCGAAATTGCCCGCAAAACGGAAAATAACCGAGGTCCCCATGCGAATAGATAGATCCACTTATTATTATTTGAAAGCCAGCGCCGTCTGCCTGACGATTATTGCGGCCGGGGTGGTAACGGCTTTTTTGGTTTACACAAAAGCCCTCATGATTCCGCTAATTATTTCTATTTTCTTGTATACAATTCTTGTGCAGTTTACACTGTACCTACGCCAACAGTTTTCCTTCCCCAAATGGCTCGCACTGACGGTTGCTATTTTATTCTTTTCCGCTTTATTTGTGTCTGTTATCGTATTTACCGTCAATTCGGTCGGCGGGTTTTTGAAAGGGGCGGAAGCGTACCGCGAAACGGTATTGGCATCTTCTAACGATTTAATCGCATCGCTAAGCAAATACGGGCTTAATCTGAACCGAAACGTAGTGGAAAATTATTTAAATAACTTGCCGGTGTTTGACTGGCTGAAAAATATCGGCGGCCAAGCATTTCACTTTTTGTCTAATGCCACGCTGGTGATTTTGTTTATGACCTTCTTTCTGTTCGGCAGTAAAAAAACACCGCCGATTACCAATCCGGCTATTAAAGCCATGCTTGCTAACATATCTATTTATTTGTCGGTAAAATTGGTAGCATCGTTGATAACCGGCATAGCCGTTGCGGGTATTCTGATCGGTTTTTCCGTCAAACAGGCGTTTATGTTTGCATTGTTTGCCTTTCTGCTCAACTTTATCCCCAGTGTAGGTTCTATTTTGGCGGTACTGTTGCCGATACCTGTTCTCTTTTTGCAGTTTGGGATGAGTCCGACCTTTTTTGTAGTGGTGGGATTATTGTCCGCTATTGAATTTGTCATCGGCAATTTAATTGAACCGCGTTTCTTGGGGGAAGGGATGGATTTACACCCCGCGGCAGTAGTGGCCTCCCTTATTTTTTGGACACTCATTTGGGGAATACCGGGCGCGTTTTTGTCCGTGCCGATTACGGCCTCTATTAAAATTGTTTTAAGTAATATCAAATACACGCAAAGTGTGGCAGAATTTTTAGCCGGAAGGTTACCGAAGTAGTTAAGTTAGTCAGTGGTTCGTTACCCACAAAACCCCCGCACAAAGCGGGGGTTTTTAACTGCCAGCGAATTTTTATGGGTATCTTATTTGACACCTTTCGGCGCTTGCGCGTCGGCCTGTTGGGAATTAGTATCCGTTACCGCCGCTGTTTTGTTTTGTTCGGCCGCATATTCGGCACGGACCTTGTCAAACAAATTAGTAGCCGTTGCGCGTTGCAAGAAAGCATCCCATTCTTTCGGAGTGAGTTCAAATTCGTCCATTACTTTGTACGAAATTTCCTTGGCGGCATCCTGCATATTTTTGCCTTCTTTGGCGTATTCGTTTTCCAACTCCACGTATAAGCGCGTTACCGCATAATCTACATCTTCCTGCGTGTAAGGGCTTTCTTCTTGCGTGTTTTGTTTCTTGTCGGACGTTTCCGCCGTTTTAGCCGGTTTCGTTTGCCGATCCCCTACCGGGGCAAACATTTCGCTCACGTCGTGGGTGCGGTCTTGCACGACAGGTACCGTTTCCATGGAATTGACCACCCGTCCGTTAATCAGGTTAGAGCATGCGGACGGATTGACAATGAAATAAATACTTAAAATAATACATACTAAAATGAGGGCTTTTAATAAAATTTTAATCACAATACTACCTCCGTTCTTTTATAGAATACAATATTTTCCGCAATTATTCAGCAGTTTGTGTTTGCGTGGGGATGCTTTTGCCTTGCAAATCCTGTACGCTTTGCTGAAATTGCGGGTTTGAAAAAATTTGTTGCAGCGCGGCGGCAAAGTCCGCACTTTGCATATGCTTGCTGACAACGGACCGTATCTCCGGATGTTCGGCCATAATGTTGGCTAAATTGGAGCCGCTTAAGTCATCCAACCGTTTCACTTGCCCGTGAGTGGCTTCTTCCAAATCTGCGTGGAATTTACGCAAGGCCGGATTCATACGGTAATCGTTCAAAATAGATTGGATGGTTTCTTTGGCCTGTTGCTCTTTTTTTACTTGGGAAAGCGGTTTTTCTTCTAAAAAAATATCTTCCGCAGGGGCTTGCCACAACGTAGGGACGGATTCGGTATTATCTGCTTCCGCCAAACGGGAAAGTGAGGTGTTCCCATACATTTCTTGTTGGGCTTCTACTTTGGATTGGTAAAATTGGTATGCACGGACCGCCCCCATATAACAGAGGGCGGCCATCATAATACAAATCAATGCATAACTGGTTTTAGACATTAGTCATCCAAACTGAGCATTTCTACGTCAAACATCAGCACGGAATTGGGCGGAATCGGCCCTACCGGGCGGTTACCGTAGGCCGTGTCAGCCGGGCACACTACCTGTGCACGTGCACCGGGTTTCATTTGCTGCATGGCTTTGGTCCAACACGGAATCACTTGTGTTAATTTGGTCTGAAACGGTTCGTTACGATCGCGCGAACTGTCAAATTTGGTACCGTCCAACAACGTACCGGTATAGTGTACCGTTACTTTACTGTCGGCCTTCGGATTTTTGCCTTTGCCGGGTTTGGAAAGTTTTATCATGGCGCCGTTGTCCAATACTTTCACGCCTTTTTCTTTTTGGAAATTTTCCAAAAACTCTTTTTGTTGGGCCTCGCGTTTGGCGGCAATTTTTTGTGCATCCGCACGGTACTTTTGCGCAATTTGCGGTTTGTATTGTTCCACATCCGTTTGCGCTTTTTTGCCTAGCAAACTGTCCCGCATCCCTTGCGAAAGGGCTTTGTAATCATCTTCGTTATCCAAGATGAGTTCACGCTGTAAATTATCCCCTAACAAAAAACCAAGCGAGTACAACATTTTATTGCGTTCGGCGGTATTTTGTTCTCCTTCCGGTGTACTCTGCGCACAAGCAGCCAACGGAAATAATACAACTAATAATAATGCTAATTTTTTCATAAATACTCCTATTTATTTTTCAAATATGTTTCCATACGGGACGCAATTTCTTGGGCGGCTTGTTCCCCTGCAGCCTGCATACTTCTGCGCAAGGAATCGGCCTGACGGGTGGTGCCGGCACGTTGGCTGACGTTAAAACGGGAGAATGTAGCCCCGTTTTGTTCATCTACCAAACTGACGGCCGCACTGCTAGTGCACCAAATAAGACCGTTGACCTTTTTGGAATTGTACCCGTCCACATCCGTTTTAATTTTGACGGAAAGCACCTTGTCCGGATTGCTCATATCCACTACACCGAGCCCCATTTTATTAAGGGCATCCACAATGCACGTTACCATGGCGGTACTTTCTTTACCTTCACCCTCTACCCCAACGAGTACGGCGGCCATTTTCTGCTTGAATAAATTTTTGTAAGGTGCAAACGTTTCCGGCATGAAACTAGCGTTATTTTCATCCAAGAATTGGTACATATCGTCCAAAGATGCACGGCGTTCAATAATCGGCTGCATTTTGTAAGCCACTTTTAAGTCCGCCAACGGATCGGCAGGCGTGGCAAATTGCCCCGATAAACCGGCTAATTGCGCATCGGCCTGATTGATAAGAGGTGTCAACACCATGCGGGCACTTTCGCGCGGCAAAACGGCTAGCGAATAATAATGTTTGCCTTCGCTTTTATCGGCACGCCATGTTTTTTCCGTTTGGGCGTTTGCCATTAAGTCAGCAACTAAATTCGACTCAAGTGCCGCCGCCGGACGCGCATTTAATTGGCGCGCCATGGTATCCAAAGCATTTTGGGCGGCCGCTTTTTTAGTGGCACCCTCGCCGGATACGACATAATATTTGGACGTATCAAATTTACTCATTTGATAACTAACCGTTTTTTTATTCACACTGCTGCAAGCACACAGAACCAGTGCGGTAGTAATGGTAAGCAGTTTCTTCATATAATCTCCCTAATAAGCACTGCGGTAGTGTAAAAACACACGGCCGCCGCGCCGAACTATTACATCTTCAAAAACTTTTTCTCCTATTATATTACCGTTTTTATCGCGCAGTAACAAGTGGATATCCCGTTTGCCCGGATGCACAAAAATACGCGTCATGTGAATCTCCGCCGGCAATGTAAACCATTGGCGCGTATCGGCCTTTTCCAAGGCCGACCCTAACATGCCTACAATCATTCCCGCCAATTGGCCGACGGAATCATCTTTTGCGGCTTGGGAAGCCGCATGACGCGCTTGTACGGCAACAATCTGTTTCACTACGGCACGCGTAACCGTGCGAAACCAAATAGACGGCATGTTTTCCTCTAAATCTTGTTGGGCGAGTGCAGCCAAATTGGCCACTTTGTATAACGGATACTGTTGGGCATCCAACACCACGACAGAAGAAGCAATATGATAGGATTGTTCTTCCAATTTCGGGAAAGAAATGGTAACAGCCGATCCCATGATTCCCGCATAGACCGCATTTTGCACTTCGGGCGCTACATGGTTTTCGGTTTCCTCCGGCGAAGAAGCAATACTCATGGCCTTGTCCCATGCTAATTGGAGTGTCTGCGTTTTTTTCAGCGGCAAGAGTCCGTTGTAATGGAATAAAATAATTTCCCCTAAATTATCAGCATCGGCAGGCACAGAGAAATTTGGCGTTTGTACGTCCATTTTTTCTCCTTGTTTCTGATAAGCGTTGAGTGCATTTTGGCGGGAAATGCGCGCATCGGAAACCTGTCCGACAGACTCAAAAACCAAACTGGCAAAATATTGGATAAACGGATCATCCGTATAACCCGTTTTCTTTGAACCGCGTAAACCGTCTAAAAAGAAAACGGCCTTGCGTGCTTCTACGGCCGCCCCGATGATATCTTTCTGCTGTAAAAAATTCATGGCACGGTAAAAAAAGGTAAAAGCACGTTCATAATCGGCCACGTTGTAGGGAACGGTTAAATCGTTTAGCAAAAGTGTGCCTGCCTCTGCTGTAATACTTTTGGTATATAAGTCGTCAATGCGTTCTTGGGCGTGTGCAAACAATTCGTCACTTTCTTTAGGTTTCCCGTCGTCATGCAGAAGTGTAGCGCGGTCTAACAAAAACAAGTGTATATCTTTTTTTGCATACATTCGGTTTTGTTTATCCCGAATGTGTTGGTCGGCCGATTCTATTTTGTTTTGCGCGAGTAACTTGTTGATTTCCTTTTTATAACGCAAAGAAGGCGCCGCACACGCGGAGCAAATAACGGCTAGCCCCATCACAAGTAGCGCCTTCTTTATCATAAGGTTACCAAGAAACTTTACTGTTCTTTACATACTTTTTAATTTGTTTTTGTCCGTTCCAGACAATTTGGTTCGTTTCCAAGTTAATCATTTTCAAGTTAACCTGATAGAATACGAGCGATTTATTGCTCGCTTTGTCCACAACGGAGTTCAACACACCGCTTAACATAAAATCCGCACCGATTTCTTTTCCGAAAGCCTTACGGGTTTCTTCGCTGGCAAATTCGTCCTGATCCAACCGTTCGGTACGCACTTCGCCGCGTTCCGAAGAGGATGCTACAAATTCCACTTTGCCCGAATTGATAAGCGCACGTTGCATTTCTTCAATAAACACGCCGGTATTGATATGTTCCATGGTGTTATTAACAACGGTCCCCACAATCACCACGGGTTCTTTGCCGGTTTTGGAGGTGTATTTGGGATACCAACCGCTGCCCAAACAATCGGTAATCATTTCTTGGGCTACCATTTGCGCATCGGTATCGTTCCAACCGCCGCCGACATCTTTTACTAAATTGGTCTCCACGCGTTTAACGGAAGGAGAACACGCGAACGCCAACGGTAACAAGAGTAATACTGCACAGAGTTTTTTCATGTATCGCTCCTTATTAATAAGTTTTTATTATAATACTAAATTATGTGCGAAGGAAGATAAATCCATCCGGTCGCAAATATGTTCCCCGGCCCACGAACCGTCCATGTAGGAACAAGCCACCGTTCCTTCGTCAATATCCATTTCAAACCATTCGGGCAATTCGGTATTGTCCACCCGCACAATGTGTCCGTCCTTGAGCCAATACACGTACGGCGAGCACACCATCTCCGTGCGGTCATTTGCTTTTTGCGAAGCACACTTGACGGATAAATCCAACTTGGTAAAATCTTCCAATACACGGCCGGTGCGTTCTTTATATTTAGATTCATGGAACGCAATTTCCTTTCCCAAATCAAGCGCCTGTTGTGCGCGGACGATATTTTTATGTTTTTTGTATTGCGGCCACCCGAGTGCGATACCGAAACCCATCAATAACACGAGCGCCACTACCAACTTATGCAAAATGTTATGAATATTCATATTCACTCCTTTCCTCTTTATTGTAACTTTTTATCCGGCAAATGCAAAGCATCCTTTTACATAAAAATCAATAAACAAATAAAATAACCGCCCATCAGCATAATACCTGTGGGCACCGCAATAGAAGCCCACTCGCGTGATTTAATCCCCAATTTTTCCGCCGCCACAATGTTCGGCAAATTTCCCTGTACAAGCATACTGCCAAATGCTGCAAGGCCGATTATCATATATGTTAGGTCGGACAGGGAAATAGTCGGCACGATTTCAATAGCCGCTAACGTGGCGTTATCGATAATGACCGATACCATATTGGCAAAGAATAATACTTTTCCGTCCAAATGGACAATCGTACTTTGCGCAAGCGGACGTAAACCCGCACTGATTAAATGCAACGCCGCCACGAACATATAGATATGCAACGTACGGCGTAACATAGAAGAATTGCTTTCTTTATCTTCCTGAATGTGCATTTGAAGCGTTGTGCCGGCATTACGCGCGGCAAATCCCCCCGCACATGCTAACAACACAATCGCCGGGAAAATCCACCAAAAGAAATGGCGTAACAGAAAGAAAAAATCCGCGTGGTGCGGAGCGCCGGAAAGCGCATTGTTAATAATCAATCCCAACGGCTCGGCAAGCGGCATTAAAATGGCCCCTAAAGCAATAGCATAGCAGGCAAAAACGGTAATTTTAACGGATGTATCCCGTTCCAAATTGACAACTTTTAACACTTCTGCCAACATCAGCGCCGACACGGTCACACTGACCAAAGAGGATATAAGCCCCAACAATAAAATCAGCAAGGCAAAACTATAACAAGATTCCAATGCACGGAAAAAAACAAATAAAACGCGGAAAATATAATTGGAATAGTGGTTGAAAATGACGCTTACCACAATAACGATAAACGATACCGTAACCGGATAGGTCAGTGTAGATTTGATAAATTCACCGCTCCAACCGCCGCTAATCGTAACAGCCACCGCGCCGACGGCTAATAAAAACAGTTCCAAATGGCTTTCCACCCAACGCGACACAAGCGGCAACACGAGTAAATTCAGTGCCACCAAACCGAGTAAAATATTCACCCATAAGGGCGTTTGGGTTATCTCCATATGTATATTTTAGCAAAAACCGCCGTCCGTTAGCAGTACGGAAACAAATTGAGTCCGTTAAATCATTTTTAGTAAAATAATTAGGTAAAGACATTCCACATTTCAAAGGAGAATAAACTACATGAAAAAAGTATGTGTACTTGCGTTTACGTTTGCCGTATTATCCGTAAGCGCGTTTGCCGCCGATGATTGCGGCTGTACGGCTGCTGATGTAACCTGCATTAACAACTGTACCTTAACCAAAGTAACTTCGCTCAGAAAAAATATCCAAACACAAAAAGAGCAACTTGCCGGAAAAGTAAATACCGCCAAGAAATCCTCGGCAAATGCGACCGCCGACAATTCAACGGCCGACGTAAAAGCGAAAGCAAAAGCCGCGGCTAAAGAAGCAAAAGCACAGGCCAAGGCCGATGCAAAAGCCAAAAAAGAATTTGCCTTGCAAGAAGCCAAAGCCAAAAAGGAATCGTTGAAAGAAACAAAAGCCGCCGCTAAAGCGCAAGTCAACGAAAAAGTGGCCGAGGCCAAAGATGCGAAAGCGCAAGTAAAAGCAGATGCAAAAGCCGCGAAGAAACAAGCAGCGCAGGCCAAAGCAGACGCAAAAGCCAAAGCCGCCCAAGCCAAGGCCGATGCGAAAGCCAAAAAAGAAGCCGATGCAAAAGTAGCCGCTGAGAAAAAAGCCGCTGCTAAACAGGCCGCTGCCGATTCCAAAGCCGCTTTGAAAGCCGAAAAACAAGCATGGAAAGAATTAGCAAAATAAGTTACGGCTGATTTTGGATGCCATAAAAAACCCCCGTGTTTCACGGGGGTTTTTTATGGCAAAATTTGGAACGGTGGACGAGATTAAGACTCATACACCTCGTATCCCAATGATTTGAGTCCTTCACAAACTGTTTTACCTACGCTATCTGCATAAGAACAGTATTTGTTCCAAGTTGGAGAACCCCAACGACCAGCACCTATACGGATAACTTTTCCACTACCCAAATCTACAGCAAAATCTACGGCACCTCCATATCCATCACACTCGAGGTTGAATTCCTTTATATTCTTCATCTTATCTATAGGTATATCAATTGCCAAATCATCTAGCC
>Ga0265298_10002520_pt1 | contig 25327 bp, 19 predicted proteins | sample AusTroGonzalo_MG_3_FD_193486 | JGI IMG/M metagenome (GOLD analysis project Ga0265298, IMG submission 193486) | Bovine rumen microbial communities from tropical cattle in Woodstock, Queensland, Australia - Gonzalo_01 | ecosystem: Host-associated > Mammals > Digestive system > Stomach > Rumen ...
ACTCGCATAATTCCGTTTTCTCCCATCTTGTCTTAGATTATATGTAGTATTACGCTGCGAATATACAAACTTTTTCCCAAACACATCATAATCTGCAGTAGAATTTCTTTCTATTTCCTTGGGAGACAAAAAAACACGAAAATTGCGAAAAGACCTCCCCAGGTACCCTAATCACTGAGAGCACCTTTATTTAAAGGTGTTTCAGTGTGGTACCTCTTGTTTAAAGAGGTACCACAGACCTACCATAGACCCACCATTACATAGGGTACCTCTGTACTACCTCTTGGGTACCTCTTATGGGAAGAGGTACCACCCTTGGCTCCCTTTATACACTAGTATTTCAGAAGATTAGGGTACCTGGGGAGGTCTTTTTTAAAAAAGCGTGCAAGGTTTTGCTCTACGGCGTCACGTTAAATAATGTGAAGCTCGGAAAGTAGCTGTTTAGGTGTGCAAAACAGTTACTTTAGGAGTGCAAAACAGTTACTTTAGCGTTGCTACTACAGCTATCTTGCGCGCGTATCAGCTATACTCAGAGCTGTATCAGCTGTACTCAGAGCCGTATCAGCCTGTCTTATGAACGTAACAACTGACGGATAACGAACCAGCCGTGGAGCACGATGGTTTGGAAGAGACCGTAATGGTGAGCCATTACTCGGAAGCGTTCTTTCAGGGAGTCGCGATGGTGCTGGGTGGTATCGCCACCTTCTTCAAAGTTGGCCAGGATGGCATGTGTATTGACCAGCGGCATCTGTCGCTTCTCTGCTTCCTTCATAATACGGATGCACCAATCGACATCGGCAGAATGGCGATACTGTAAATCGTAAGAGAACTCACGGGCTATCTCTGTACGCACATAGAAAGCCTGATGGCATACCAGCATGCCCTGTTTGAATGATTTCCAAGACAGATGCTCTGGGGGGCGATGGGTGCGCAGATGCAGGAAGTTTCCCTCTGCATCAGTAATAGCGGTGTCGCCGTAGATGACGGCAGGAGCAACCTCTCCCCCCGCCCTCTCCAAAGAGAGAGGGGGCTGCTGCGCACAACAGGCCACAACCTCGATGGTATCTGGTGCATAAAGTGTATCGCCAGCATTGAGGAACACGAGATAGTCGCCAGTAGCTTTCTGCAAGCCTTTGTTCATGGCATCGTAGAGGCCACGGTCGGGCTCTGACTGGATGACGACCTCATGGCGGCTCTGCTCTTGGTGGCGCTGAGCAATAGCTATGGTATCGTCTTTCGAAGCGCCATCGATAATCAGGTGTTCGATATCAGCATAGGTCTGACAGGCCACGCTGTCGAGCGTACGCTGCAAGGTGCGGCCAGCATTATAGGTAATAGTGACGATGGAGACTTTCATAGACTTCCAAATAACGGTTTGCTACACTCTGCTGTGAATAGCTATGGGCCACCTTCTGCAGACAGGCATGGCGCACAGCCTCATGGTCGGCCTCAAAGAGCGTCCACCAGATGCCACGAGCCAAATCTTCACTATTACGATAGTCGGCCACATAGCCATTCTGCTGGTGGTCTATCTCCTCAGGGATGCCCCCTACCCTAAAGCCTACGCTGGGCACACCACATGCCATAGCTTCCATAATGGTATTGGGCAGATTCTCTGACAGCGAGGGCAGCACAAAGACATCGGCCGCATTATAGACATCGACGATGCGATGCTCGTCATTGACATAACCTAATGGACAGACGCGGAAAGGCAGTTGTCCGACTACCTCTTCAGCATGACCGCCTAAGATGGCTACCGTGATGTTGTCTTTCTGTTCAGGATGCTGCTCGGCCAACAGGCGACAGGCTTCCAGCAGGTAGTTCATGCCCTTGTTGAGATTAGTAACACGCTGGGAGGCAAACAGGATGATGCGTCCTTCAGCAGGCAGACCAGCACGTTGGCGTGCCTGCTGCTGATCTTTAGGCATATAGATATGTGTATCTATCGGATTGGGGATGCTGACCACGCGCTGTCCTTGGAGCAAGGCACTCTTCTGAGCCTCTGCTGCCAGCCACTGACTGCATGCCACATAGGTGATATGGCGGTCGGCAAGCATCTTTTGTTTTCTGCGCCACACCTGTGCCGCCAAGTCATTGTCAGAACCACCACCTGGCAACAGTCGGCAATGGCAACACTGCTGTTCGAAGCGACGGCAGTCGAGCGTCAGATGACAGATTGCCGTAGCAGGCCAAATATCATGCATGGTCCACACCACAGGTTTACCACTATCCAGTATCTTGCGAATACCCTTGAGCGACAACATGCCCTGATTAATCCAGTGCAGATGGATGACATCAGCCTCCTGGAACTCACGCAGTTGTGTGATGTCGGCACCACAGTTGGCGATATCCACCTCAAAGAGGTGCTTGCGACTCAGATGCAGGCCGAGCCACACCACCAGTCGCTCCCAAAGGAAGCGCAACTGCATGGCTTTCTGACCAGGCAGTGCGGCCACCGTCAGATGGTCACTCTGCTTGTCGCGCACCAGCATCTTGGCCTTCACACCATTATTGTTCAGTGCCTCCATCAGGCGACCAGCTGCCACAGCAGCGCCACCCGTTCGTTCGCTTGTATTGACAATAAGTACTCGCATGGTGCAAAGGTACGAATAAGTGAGAGAAATACCAAATTTATTTGGGCATTTCCGAACGAGAGTACTTTCGAACGAAGTTCAAAGGTACAAAAATAATTGAGAATTGAGAATTCTTTTCAAAAGAAAAGTGTGGCGTTGCATTGAGAATTGAGAATTTTTGTTACCTTTGCAGTAAAATAAACCTTAACACATGAAAATTCATGCTCCACTACTACCATTGGCCATGATGATGATGGTCGGAATAGCGTTGAGCCAATGGATAACTCATTGGCCTATGATGTTGGCAGGACTGGTGGTAGCGATAGCAGTAACCTGCTTTCTTGGGCGCTACCCTCGCATGCAGACTGTAGGCATCGCCATCTGTATGCTACTGATTGGTATGGTGTTAGGCAGCAGAAAGCAAGAACAGCTAAACACACAGTGGCCTCCACAAAAGACAAGCCTTCAACTCGTAGTGATGAGCGAGGCAAAACAGGGAGAGAAGACAGTATCGTTTGATGCCATGACGGCTGACGGGCGCCACAAGCTACGCTGCCATATACGACGCGACAGCAATAGTGAGCGCATTGAAATCGGACAAGGACTCCGAGTGTGCACCAATATAAATAAGGCACACGAAAGGAAGCAGGGCACCTTCGACAACAAGCAATACATGCAGTGCCACGGATTTACTGGCGAGCTGTATGCCTGCCGCAATCAGTGGCAATGGGAAGCGGTGAGTCTGAAAGAGTGGTCTATCACCGATAGGCTCCGCCTGCGCTTTATGATGTGGCGACATCAACTATTGAAACACTTTCAGCAACAGCAAATAGATGATGACGCTTACGGAGTGATTACCGCTATGACGCTGGGCGAGAAGACGGCACTGAGCAAAGATGTGAAGGAGACCTATTCACGAGTTGGAGCATCGCACGTTTTGGCACTGAGCGGCCTGCACCTGATGATTATCTATAGCGTCATCACATTGGTGCTGGGCTGGCACCGTTATCGCATGGCGACACAAGTGATGACGGTATTGGCCATCTGGGCCTTTGCACTACTGACAGGCTTGTCAACCAGCGTAGTACGTTCTGCTTTTATGATTAGCATCTATGCCCTACTCTCATTAGGTTACCGAGAGCGCATGTCAGTGAATACGCTGGCCTTTGTAGCCATCGTCTTGCTGGCTGTCAATCCGCTATCCATCTATGACTTAGGTTTCCAACTATCGTTCCTATCAGTATTGGCCATTCTGCTGATTCATCCACTCATGAACAATCTTATTAAGGCTCATGTGCAGCAAGAACATCGGTGGCTATCATCTATCTGGGGATTGGTGACAGTATCAATAGCAGCACAGATAGGTACTGCCCCACTCGTGGCTTACCACTTCGGGCGCTTCAGCTGCTGGTTTCTGCTCAGCAACTTCATCGTCATCCCGATGGCATGGCTGGTGCTCAACATGTCACTCGTGTGCATACTCTTCTCTTGGTGGTCGTGGGCATTCAGCGGACTGACAACGATGCTCGCCAGGCTGACAATGGCCATGAGCCACGCATTAGGATGGGTGGCTACATTACCGATGAGCAGTATCGAGGGCATCAACCTCACTGCCGTACAAGTATACCTTATTTATATTATCATAGCCTGCAGCTATATCGCTATCAGTCTAAGATATCCAGCAACTCAGAGAAGTGACTGATTTTAGTCAGGCGCTCATGAGGATATTCCTCGCTCTTCTCCAACTCCCATACCACATGATAAGGGATGTGGACTGCCCACGCTCCTGCTGCTAAGGCTGGCGCGATGTCAGAACGGAAGGAGTTGCCTACCATCAGGGTTTGCTCTGGTGCTACATCCAGATTCTCGCAAAGCTGGCGATACTCACGTTCTGTTTTATTCGATACCGTCTCCATATGCGAGAAGTACTGCTCCAAACCAGAGCGCTGCAACTTCGACTCCTGATCCATCAGTTCACCTTTGGTAAATACCACCAGACGATAGTGGCGGCGCTCAGCCAAATGGCGCAAGGTTTCCTCCACTTCTGGCAGTGGTGTGGTGGGAAAGCGCAACAGCTGTTGCCCCAACTCAATCAGTCGCATCACGATGTCGCCCGTCAGTTGCTCATGACTGACGCGCACAGCATTCTCAATCAGCGACAACGTAAAGGCCTTGGTACCATAACCCGTCAGCGACAGATTCTTGCGCTCGGTAGCAAACAAGCCCTCACTCACCTCACGAGCCGTAGCCCATGGTTTCAGCAGTTCACAACACTGCTGTTCCACCTCGTCGAACCACGTCTGGCAATCCCATAGTGTGTCGTCGGCATCAAAGGCAACAACTTTTATATTCTTCATTCTTCCCAATAAGCTAATGCACGTTTCTGCAATACGGTGGTCTGCTGACTCTGGCTACCCTTCTCCCAATACGACAAAGACAAGGAGTTGGTGGTCCAGTTGCCCTGATCATCGCGCGTCAGAAAGTTATTGTGCATATTGAGCGTCAGCACACACTCCTCACCCTTAAACACCTTCTGATTCTGCGCAACCACCTCGTCGCGTTCATTATAAGTATATTCATGGATGTAGCGAATACCTGCATCCTTGTTAGTCAATGTGCGACGCACCAAACGGTACTGGCTGTCGTAGTCGTAAGCCACATCACTATGGCCTTCCTGCTCCGTCATCTGAGCACTAACCAGATAACCATAGCGATTATAATGGCGCATGGTCAGGTCAGGCTGTTCCAGCTGACCATCTTGCGAGAAACGCATAAACTGGTCTTCACTGACAGCATTCTCCGTCACCACCTCTTGCACGGGTCCATGCAGTCCCATCGTTATTGCATCCTTATAGTATGCTGCCATGGGCAGATAGAGTATTCGGATGTCGCGCGAACCATTATCATTATGGATAACAGACACCTTGACACTGGCAAAGTCGTCCATATAGACCCAAGCACCGTCGCGATTGACGAAATCGCCATGCTCCTGCTTCAGTTTATAGAGGAAGTATTGCAGGTTCTTATTCAACATAGCCTCTGTGCTGTAAGGACCCACAGAGACATAAGCTGACGTGAGCAGTTGACTGGATGGAGCAATGCTGACCAGCAACTTAGCCCTGATGCCATAGAACTTGCCACGATAATAGTAGTCTTCGCCATCGTCTGACTGTCCCCACTCCGTCCAGTCGGCATTTTGCAGCTGGAGGCGCACACTATCCAGCGGACCTTCCAAGGGGATTCCCTGCAATAAGGCACAGCGAGAATCAGTCTGTGACCATAAGCCACAGGCTATCAATAGGAACAGAATGACAGATGCACATCTTTTCATACTGGATGCAAAATTACAAATAAATCTCAATTCTCCACTCTCCATTCTCAATTATTTTCGTATCTTTGCACGAAAATTAAGAAAGCTATGAAGATATTTGCAGTAGGTATGAATTATATCCAGCACAATAAAGAGCTGGATGGTGCGTTATATAAACCGGAGAAGCCCGTCATCTTTACCAAAGCAGACTCGGCACTGTTGAAGGACCACAAACCCTTCTTCATTCCCGACTGGTCTGAGCAGGTGGACTACGAAACGGAGCTGGTAGTGCGCATCTGCCGATTGGGCAAGAGCATTCCCGAGCGCTTTGCCCATCGCTACTATGACGCTGTTACTGTAGGCATCGACTTTACCGCTCGCGACCTGCAGCAAGAGGCAAGAGAGAAGGGACTGCCTTGGGAAATCTGTAAAGGTTTCGATGGTTCGGCAGTGATTGGCGACTGGGTGGAAAAGGAGAAATTCCTGGATGTGCAGGCATTGCATTTCCATCTGGACATCAACGGCAAGACCGTACAGGAAGGCTGTTCGAGCGACATGCTCTACAAGATTGACGAGCTGGTGAGCTACATCTCCCAGTTCTTTACGCTGAAAACGGGCGACCTGCTCTATACAGGAACCCCAGTAGGCGTAGGACCTGTAAAGATTGACGACCATCTGGAAGGATGGTTGGAAGACAGAAAAGTATTGGAATTTAACTGTAAGTGACATTAAAGAAGACGATAACATGTATATTGCTATTGCTTGTTGGCCTGACAGCTAACGCACAGCGTTTTTTCAACCTGACTGCTGAGGAGGTCAGGATTGATACATTGTTACCGGCTTTCCACTATGCCCATCCCTTAGGCGAAAACTTTGCAGACTCTACCTATACAGTAGAGATAGTCTATCCGGAATTTCTTCCGATGAGCAATGCTGACGTATTGCGCTATCAGCAGCTATCCAACAGGCCATTGGGAGAGATGCCTGAGATAGTACAGTCGCTCAGCGTTTCTCGCAAACAGGGCACACTTCATATCGGCTTTGTTCCTATAGTCTATCGTGAGGGGCGCTATCAGAAACTGGTCAGCTTCATGCTAAAGGTGAAGGGACACGCCAAGCAGCAAACCATGAGAGCAAGGCGAGCTGGTGGTGAGCGCTATGCTGCCAACAGTGTGCTGGCCTCTGGCACATGGGCAAAGATACGTATTCCTGCAAGTGGCATCTATCAGCTTACCAACGACCTCATCAGAAAGGCTGGTTTCTCTGACATTAATAAGGTAAAAATCTACGGCTATGGCGGTGCTTTGCAACCTGAGCGTCTGACGGGCGACTACCTTACTAATACCGATGACCTCAGAGAGGTGCCAACATGTACGGTGAATGGCAAACGATTGTTTTATGCCGTTGGCCCTGTTACATGGGACTCTAACTACAAGCGTATTCGCAACCCCTACTCCAGCTACGGCTACTATTTCCTGACAGAAGACGGTAAGGAACCACAACAGATAGAATGGGACGATTTCGTAGCAGCCAACTATCCACAGGCTGGCGACTACTGTTCACTCTATGAGGTCGACGACTATGCATGGTTCAGCGGTGGTCGTAACTTATACGACGCCACCTTACTGCAATCGAACAACACCTATAAATATACGGTAGCCTCAACGGGAGCGTCTGCCAATGGTAAACTGACAGTAGCGCTCTCTGGATTGGGCACAGGAGGTAGCGTAAGAGTAACTCTAAATGGTACGGAGGTAGGAAAAATCACTATTCAATCTGTAGGCTCTTATGAGAAGATGCGTACTGCTGAGCAGACCTTTAGCGTCAGCAACCTGCAGGCCAGCAATGAGGTAACATTGACGCCTGATGCGAATGTGCCCAACGTACGATTGGATTACATCTCTACCTACGCTACAAGTCCCTTCAATGCCCCCAGCAGTGAGCAGACATTCCCCACACCAGAATACGTCTATAACATTACCAATCAGAACCACCATGCCGATGGTGCTGCTGATATGGTAATCATCATACCTACCTCGCAGAAACTCTTGGCACAGGCTAAGCGCCTGAAAACACTACATGAGCAGAAAGACGGTCTGCGCGTCAACATCGTTCCTGCTGATGAACTGTTCAATGAGTTCTCCAGTGGTACACCAGACGCCAATGCCTATCGTCGCTACTTGAAGATGCTCTACGATCGTGCCACCAGTGAGGAAGAAATGCCCCATTACCTATTATTATTAGGTGACTGTGCTTGGGACAACCGTATGCTTTCATCATCATGGAAGGGCTATTCGCCAGACGATTTTCTGCTCTGCTACGAGAGTGAGAACTCTTACAGCATGACGCAATGCTACGTGACGGACGACTATTTCTGTCTGCTCGACGATGGTGAGGGCGGCAGCCTGCTCAACAGCGACCAGGCCGATGTAGCAGTAGGACGTATTCCTGCCCGTAATGCTAATGAAGCAGCTATCGTGGTAGATAAGATAGAAAACTACGGCAACAACCAACAGGCAGGCTCATGGCAGAATCTTCTCTGCTTTATGGGCGACGACGGCAACAACAACGTCCACATGGCTGATGCCGACTCTGTGGCTCGACTGGTAGAAAACCGCTACCCAGATTTCGTAGTAAAGCGCATCATGTGGGATGCCTACACACGCGTCAGCTCTTCAACAGGCAACAGCTATCCTGATGCCACCCGCCTCATCAAGCAGTACATGCAACAGGGAGCCCTCGTGATGAACTATTCAGGACACGGTGGTCCTGGTGGAATCTCTCACGAGTATGTCTTGAAGCGTACCGATTTCGAGACAGCCACCTCACAACGCCTGCCACTATGGGTTACAGCATCCTGCGACATTATGCCTTTTGACGGTCAGGAGGAGAACATCGGTGAGGCAGCCATCTTTAATAAGAAAGGTGGTGCTGTGGCATTCTATGGTACTACGCGCACCGTTTATCAGCCTCAGAACCGATTGATGAATCTTGCATTCACGAATCAGGTGCTAAGCAAAGACCAGCAAGGCAAGCCACTACCCATCGGTGAGGCTGTCAGATTAGCAAAGAACGAGCTCATCAGTACTGGTGTCTTCCTCGGCTACGACAGTCAGGGCAGAGAGGTACGCTCTACTGACCAGAGCACCAATCGCTTACAATATTCTTTGTTGGGCGACCCAGCACTGCGTTTGGCGATGCCCACACAACAGCTGAAGATAGAATCTATCAACGATACTCCGCTTACTGATGGTGCTACCATCAAGCTGAAGGCTGGCTCTACTGCCAAGGTAACAGGACACATTCTGAATAACGACAACCAGACTGACGCCTCGTTTAATGGTACGATGACAGCCATTGTGCGTGATGTCAAGGAGAAGATTACCTGTCGACTGAATAATACCACGAGCGACGGTGCTGATACACCTTTTATATATTATGACCGCATCAACACGCTCTTTAATGGCAGCGACCAGGTCAAAGAGGGACTCTTCTCATTTACCTTTGCAGTTCCTAAGGATATCAACTACTCTGACGATAATGCGCTCATCAACATCTATGCCGTCAACAACGACAAGACCGTTGAAGCGAGTGGACGCTCAGGTAGTCTGGTACTCAACGGACAAGCCAGCCAGAGCGGTAACGAGACAGGCCCCAGCATCTACTGCTATCTGAATAGCGAGACCTTCTCAAATGGAGATGCCGTAAACCAGACGCCCTACTTCACCGCTCTGCTGAATGATGAAGACGGCATCAATGCCTCTGGCAGTGGTGTCGGTCACGACCTTGAGCTCATCATCGACGGACAGCTGGGTACCACCTACAATCTGAACGACTACTTCCAATATGACTTTGGAAGCTATACCAAGGGGCAGGTAGGCTTCAGCATCCCTGCGTTGTCGTACGGTCAGCATAAGTTGCAGTTCCGTGCCTGGGATGTGCTGAACAATTCGTCAACAGCCGAGCTAACCTTCAACGTAGTGAAAGGCTTAGATCCTCAACTCGTCAGCGTAGACTGCTCGCCCAATCCCGCCAAAACCAACACCACCTTCCGCATTGTCCACGACCGCACAGGTTGTGAGATGAATGTCAAGGTAGATATCTTCGACACCTCTGGACGTCACCTTTGGACATACAGTGAGAATGGTGTACCTACCGACCAGGTATATACCCTCAACTGGGACCTTACCACCGATGGCGGTCGCCGACTGAACACAGGTCTGTACCTCTACCGTGTGAGCATCAGTTCTGACGGTAGCAACTACACCTCGAAAGCGCAGAAACTTATCATACTGAATAAATAATATATAAGAATATGAAGACAACAACAAGAATAGTGACTATGGCAACGTGCCTGCTGATTGCCACTGCAGCATCAGCACAAGACACGAAGAGCCAGTTCAACCCAGTGGAGCATGCTGTCATCTCACAGACCATTGCTCCTGATGCCCGTTCAGCAGGTATGGGTGATGTAGGTGCTGCTACCGACCCCGATGTTAACTCGCAGTACTGGAACCTGGCTAAGTATCCATTCTGTATCAGCCGCGCTGGCATTGCCCTCAACTACACCCCATGGTTGCGCCAGTTGGTCAACGACATCGACCTGGCCTATGTGGCAGGCTACTACCGTATTGGCGACTATGCCGCCATCAGTGGTTCGCTGCGCTACTTCTCGCTGGGTGAGGTACAGACGTCGATGGAAGAAAATGCTATGACTGTCAAGCCTTACGAGATGTCGATGGATGTGGGTGCTTCACTGATGCTGAGCGAGAAGTTCTCGCTGGGTGTGGCATTGCGCTGGATCTATAGCGACCTGCGCTTCGACTATACCGAGGATGCCAGTCCTGCATCAGCCTTTGCTGCCGACCTCTGTGGCTATTACAACAACTACATCAATCTGGGACAGCGCGAGTGTCAGCTGGGCCTGGGCTTCAATATCCAGAACGTGGGTTCTAAGATTAAGTTCTATGGCGACGACCGTTCACAGTTCTTGCCAGCCAACCTGCGACTGGGTGCCTCGCTGATGATTCCCGTCGATGAGTACAACCGTTTCACCATTGCTGCCGATGCGAACAAGTTGCTGGTGCCCACCGTTCCTAAGCAGAACGACGGTGAGACAACAGAAGAGTACGAGCGTCGTGTGATTGATGAATATAGTGAGGTGAGTGCCATCAGTGGTATGTTCAGAAGTTTCAGTGATGCCCCTGGCGGTTTCAAGGAGGAGCTGCAGGAGATACAGTGGAGTGTGGGTGCTGAATACGTCTATCACGACCAGTTCTCGCTGCGTGCCGGCTATCACCACGAGTCAGAGAATAAAGGTAATCGTAAGTACTTCACCGTGGGTGGTGGCTTCCGCATGAATGTCTTCTCACTGGATGTGGGCTATGTCATCTCTACAGCCAAGAGCAACCCACTTGATCAAACCCTTCGTTTCACCCTTGCCTTCGATATGGATGGCATCAAAGATTTGTTTAGAAAATAAATTTGGCTTTTGGCTTTTAGCCAATTGCCAATAGCTAACAGCTAATTGCAATTATTATGATTAGAGTAGGAATGGGATATGACGTCCACCAGTTAGTAAAAGGTCGCGACCTCTGGATGGGCGGTATCAAGATAGAACACGAGTTAGGACTGCTGGGCCACAGCGATGCCGACGTACTGATACATGCCATCTGCGATGCCATATTGGGTGCTGCCAATATGCGCGACATTGGCTACCACTGGCCTGACACATCGGCAGACACAGAGGGTATGGATAGTAAGATTATCCTGAAGAAAACCATCGAACTCATTGCCACCAAGGGCTACCATCTGGTTAATATCGATGCCACCATCTGTGCGGAGCGTCCTAAGATGAATCCGCACATTCCACAGATGCAGCAGACCATGGCAGATGTGATTGGCTGCGACGTAGATCAGATTAGCATCAAGGCCACCACTACCGAGAAGCTGGGCTTCACTGGTCGCCAAGAAGGCATCTCTGCCTACGCTGTAGCACTTATTGAGAAATGAGAAGTGAGAGGTGAGTGGTGAGCACGAAAAAACGCTACTACTCATCAACGAGCGGCAGCGTCCAAAAGCCTATGTTTAACTAAAAATCCTTTTCCTTTTGATTCCAGCCTTCCGGCTGGTGGCCTGTCTTTCGACAGGAATATAATCATTATTACTAACCTTTTTCTAAAGAAAAGAAAGTTATGAGCGCTTCACAGCGGCCACTGTTTTCACACATTTAAAACTTTCTTTTTACCAATAACTAAAAACCTAAAACTATAAATATTACTACTAACCTAAAACAATCTATTAACCAATGTCTTTGACTTCACTAAGTCAAAGCCGGATTAAAACCGGATGTCTTTGTTTGACGATGCAAAGGTACTACGTTTTTCTAATCCATGCAACACTTTTCGCTGAATTAGTGTAAAAAATCGACTTATTCTTGATTTACGTCAATTTTGTGTGCGCGCAAACAACACTTGTTAACATATCTACCTCAAAAACTTTACCTATTAATTTGGCTTTTTCATCGCTTATTCGTACCTTTATGACTACGTCTCGAAAGTTCTCTGACCTAAAGGTTCAGAGTGTGGCTTTGCAATCTTTCGCTCGACAATGAAAATAAAAATCAACTTTTATTTTGCATTGTCCTCGCTTATTCGTACCTTTGTCCCGACTATAACTCAAACATAAACTATCAATTGAGATGAAAAGAAAACTACTTTTGGCTCTGCTGACGGCCTTCATGTTACAAGTCAGCGCACAGACTAACGTACCCAAGGATGCTCCTCAGCTCGAATTCGCTCTGCAGCTAAAGGTCACCCTCGGTCAGGCATTCTCTATTGAGAACACACAGCACGGTCGCCGTACTGTGATTCCCATCACTGGAGGTACTTTCGAAGGTCCTGGCATCAAGGGTACTATTATTAATGGTGGCGCCGACTATCAGTTGGCCAATGCGCAGGGACGCACTGAGCTGGAAGCCATCTACTGCATCAAGACAGACGATGGTGTGTACATCCACGTTCGCAATCGTGGCATCATTGCCGGTGGTCAGGATGCTGACGGCAAGCCATCCTTCTATTTCCGTGCTGCCCCACAATTCGAGGCACCTGCCGATAGCAAGTACGGCTGGCTGAACAATTCTCTCTTCGTTTGTGCTCCAGAATTCTCACAAGGTTTCCAGGGCATCGTCCTCAACGTGTGGAAGGTGAAGTAACATCACTCATCTTCTTTCTCCGCCAAAAGGGAATGGAGAGGAAAACAATGAAGATGAGTGAGGCTATGAGTGAGACGGGAAGTGAGGCACTGCGTGTAACAGGAGCTACAGGCCCGAACTGTCGCTGATATTGCAGCAGACGGGTGATGTATTCGTCAACTACCGTCCACTGAGCGGCATCCACCTCAGATTGCATACGCACAAAAACCTCTTGCATATAGCGTTGATGTTCAGAAGGCATGCTCTGAGGCAGTTCACTGGTGGATGCATACCAACAGGTGCTCTCTCCATCATAATAAGGAAAGACGCGTAATGTCTGCCATCCACCATAGTGGAAGACATAGTCAAAGAAGAGTTGCTCAACGGTAAGACTGTCTGAGGCCTCCAGAGGATTCTTGCTAAGAAATGCTTGGAGCGAGATAATGCTATTATCAGTATCACACACCAGCAACTGACAAAAACGGGCGGCTGTCGCCTGAGGAACTACCGTATTAGCGGCACGGTTACTCAGCGCGACAGTCGCTATTATAATAATAAGGAGAAGGCGCTTCATCAGATAGACTCAATGAATTTTACAACAGCATCACGATCGGCCTTCTTCAGATGATAGAACTTCTCTGCAGCACGATAGCCATCAGACTGCTTCGAGTAGCCATGCCACATGATAGCCTCTACAACAGTACGGGCACGACAGTCGTGCAGACGGTCGTCAGCGCCAGTAAGTCGACGGCTCAGTCCGCGTCCCCACAACGGTGTAGTACGGCACCAGCCTGTGCGTAGGTCGTTCATCATAAACAGTCGGTGTTGCACCATATCAGTATAGGGCCAGATGGTCTGTCCGGGATAGCGTGGCAACATCTTACTGGCATCCTTGCCAATACTCTGGGCATAAGCCTTGATAGAGGCATCTATCCACATATCATCGTTACCAGTAGTCCATGATGGACGATGGCATTGGGCACAACCTATCTGGCTGAACAGTTCCTTACCACGCTGTACCTCGTTGTTGTTGAGGTTACGAGCGGCAGGTACTGCCAATCCACGATGCCATACCATAAACTGATAATACTGCTTATCGTTCATCTCTGGTGCAAACTTATGCCACTGGTTGTCAAACTGATTAGTCGATGGATCCAGCAAGTTACGCACCGCATCGGCAATCTTTGCCTCACTACCATCAGCATAATAAGGAGATGAAGGGTCAGTCTTGATGCTGGCAATGACATCGGGGTCTTCACTCATAGCCTGAGCCCATGCCGACGTAGTGTAGAGCCAGTTACGGTCAGAGCGACTTACATTGGTAATATTCCAAATGGCATTAGAGCCAGCACCGTCTTGCAGTGAGCCACGCGTCATAGCATAGGTAAAGCGCTTCAACGGTCCGTGCTCGCCACGATGCTTACCCGTATCGTTATACTTTGCTGAATAGTAGGCAGCAGGTTTGAAGGTCTTCGCATCATTGTCCCACATAGCAGGATTCAGCGTCACAAAGCGCGACTCCGACTTCCATTGTGCTTCGATATCCTCATCACTGATGGCATCCAACAGAGCTGTACCATAGATACCGATGGTTGACTCCAGACGCACATCATAGTTCGAGGGTTTGGGATTGGTATTGAAGGCCTCCTGTGGAATACGTACCTCAGGATAGATAAGCGAATAGCTGCCCTCATCTTCAAACTGCATAGGCAGACCACTCTCCATCGCAGTGACGGTTTTCCACTCAATGCTAATCATACTCTCATCGATAGGAGCCTTGAAGGGTGCGGCAGCCTGTGTCTGAGGCATACCCGTTACCTCAGAGACATAGCTATTATCGTCTGGATGGTAAATCACCAGCAGGTAACCGTTGCCAATCTGGTTGGCACGATACTCTGTTTGTCGCTTGCCATGACCATAGCTGGGATGACAGGCGATACAACTGTTGCGCACCCATGCCGGTCCGAGACCTTTACGAGGCTCTTGGTCGAAGGTGTAGAGATGCTCAAAGAAGTCCTCACCAGTATTGAAATCATTCTCCATACCAGCATTATTCTCTACGGCAGGAGTAGCTGCCGAGTAGCTGGCCTTCTCAGTAGTACCGAGCCTACCGCCAGGAAACCACTCATCGGCAGAGAAGTTACCCGTAGCCTTTCCAAACACATCCTCAGAGGGTGTCAACTCACCCAATATTGGGTTTTCTTCCATGGTGTCGCTACTATCAGAGCAGCCTGTCAGCGCCCAAGAGAGCGCCAACAGGCCACACAGAGTAGCTTTCGTTACGTGTTTTATCATTTCATTTTAGTTTGTTTATTATTCTGAGATGGAGTCCCAGTTTTTCTGGTCGTCAAAGTTCTTGCCAGATACCACACTGCAATACTTCACGAAGGGTGCAGGCATAGCTGAGATGTTGTTGATAGCTGATGTATAGCCATTCTCTACAGCGGTATTCACTGAAGCCTGATTGACATTGGCAAAGAAACTGTGGAAACTCTTGCTGGCAGCGTTGCCATTGGTAGAGCCCAACCATACATTGCGGATAGAGCGCACATTATCGGCAAAGTCTGTGATAGAGTTGTAGCTATAAGGAGACTCTACATAAGCGATGTCGCCATTGGCAAAGGGATTGGCAATCTTGGCAGTACCTACCTCATTACAGATAGCAAAGCAGCTACCCTCATCAGCCGACAGCACCTGTGCAATGGCATCGGTCAGTGTAGCAAAGGTGCTCTGGCTGTTCTTACCAGCCTGCTTCAGGTTGTCGCCAAAACTCAGACCATTCTCAGTAGTATATTCCAATCCTACAGCCTTGACAACAGCCACACGGCTGGCATTCTTCTCACCCTCCCAAGCAACCTGCAACTGGAAGGTGCGCTCCTTTAGCAGGGTGCAGATGCGCTGAGCATAAGCCAGCTCAGAGGCTCCGCTGATGGCGGTGAAACCAGTATAGGTATCGTTGGCCTTGAACTCAGCCACGTTGCGAGGCTGACCATTACGGAACAGCAGGAACTCCAGTGCATGGAAGCCAAGAATGGTAGCATCCTCAATCTCCTCATCGCTGAAGTCTGTGCGACCAGACTGCAGATAGGTCAGCAAGAGTGAGCGGTTCAGTGGCCATGAGTCGATAGTTGGGTCGATATCAAAGTCAGCAGCGGCACCACCCAGGAAAGCCTCACTGCGCTCCCAGTTCTCACGAGCCGACTTAAAGTCCTCGCAGGCCTTGTTCACCTTCTCCTGAGTAATGCTGTTCACGTCCAGTCCGTTCAGCGTCTTCTCCAAGTCCTCCGTATCGTCAGCCAGTTTGGTGTAGGTAGGCACGATGACATTGTCAACCAGATTGTCGAGTACCTCATAGAGATAAGCCTCCTGAGCATCGCTGAGACTGGCAGCGGCAATCACACCGTTGGCCTTCTCCAACTGATTGCCCAAATCATCGCAAGCATCCATGGCAGCATTACCATAGCTTACATCACTATAGATGTTGCCACCATTACCTGGGTTGTCACTATTGTTGTCCTCGCTACAAGATGTAAAGGTCAGCGCGCCGAGGATGACGGCTACCGAAAGACTCAAATACTTTTTCATTATTTATAATTTTATGTGGTTAATTCTCAATGTTCAATGTTCAACGTTCAACGTTCAATGTCCAAAGAATCCTGCATACGCTACGCTGAAGCTCAGTGAAGGCTCGTTGTTGTAGGCACTCTTAAGGAAACGCTTTGAGTATTCTGCCTTGATGACTATCTCCTTCACTGGCATATAGTTCACACCCACTGCCATACGCTTCACGTCGGTATAGTCGTAGTGTGTATTCTTGGTGGCTGAAGCATAGGCATTGTAGGCTTCGTAGCGACCAAAGAGATATAGCTTTTGGCCATTTGCATTTAGCTTTTGGCTATCTGCTGATTGCCAAGAACTAATAGCCGACAAGATGTCGTAACCAGCCTCGAGACCTACGGCATAGGCGTTGCTGCTGACGAATGCCGAGTGCTTAAAGGGCGACTTGGAGTTCTTGCGGTTATACATATATTTCAGTTGGTCGGCACTGCCCAGATAGCCGTAGTCTGCCTGTCCGCGCACAATCCAGTTGTGCCCTTTGTAGGTTAGATCAACAGCACCGATGGCTACGCGACCATTATAGGTAGCGCTCAATCCGTCCTTCTCTGCCGGATAAGTATTGCCGATGCTATGACCATAGTAGCCGCTCAGTCCGATGCGCAGGCCAGGCACCGTATAGTTGTCCAAGCGCACAGCTACACCATATTTATTAGCAACATCAAATTCCGTGGGCGACTTGTGGCCTTTGTGAATCCAGCCTGTATTGGTAAACTGGTCGGCATTCAGTCCTGCCACCAGTTGCGCCTCGTAGCGGAAGTCGCCATAGCGTCCCCAGAAGGATATACCCGTCTGGTGCCATGTAGAGGGCAGAATGGTGTTCTCACCCTCAGGACGATAAACGGTAAAGTAGTTCAGTGGCTCGTGGTGGGCGTTGTTCAATCCTACAGGCACTACGATATGTCCTACACGGATGTTGGCCCAGGGAGTAAACGACTTCTGTATCCAGAACTGCTCCAGCTCTACCTCGCCGCCCTTCTCAGTCTCCTGTTCCCATTCGCCGCCTTCCTCGTCTTCCTTTTCGTAGGCGAGGCCGACGCCACCATGTTCAAACTCTATCTCTGTACCCAATGTCCAGCCCTTGCCGAAGTCATACCCAAGATAGATGACGGCATGTGGAATGTCTAATCGTCCGTGCGAGGGGTCGTTCTTATGCTCTTCTGGCTGACTATAGCGGCTCACATGGTCGCTGTAGTAGTTACGAGAGAAGTTTACTTCGCCATAGCCACCTACACTGAGACGACTCTGAGCACTGGCAGTCACAGCACAGCAGGCGATGAGTACAGATACAATACTTTTCATTTCTTTTCCTTTTACCTTACTTGTCAAATTTTCCGAGTGCAAAGGTAAAAAGATTTCAACGGCCTCGCAATACTCAAAAATGATGAAATACGCTCAGCGCCCCACCCCACGCATCACAACACATTAGTAATAGCAGCCCCCAAAAAATAATCCGTGCAATCTTTCGACTACACGGATTCTATGATAGTTAGCAACTTTATTCAAGTGGTATCTCAGGATGCTGCACAGCCAACGGCATGTCCTTCTGCGAGAGGTAGAACATATATAGGATAACGGGCTTCGAGCCTCTGTTCTCACCATGATGGATGGTGTTTACCATCTCTACAACTGGTTCGCCCTCATGCACGGTCTTCTCTTTGCCGTCTTGTCCGATGATGGTCAGCTCGCCCTGCACCAGTATGCCGTAGTTCATCACAGGGTGATGGTGCCAACCCAGCTTCTGACCAGCAGGAAACTCATACTTCACAGCCACCAGTTCAGGACGTCCCTGCAGATAGTCGGGCAGTTCCACACCGTCCCAACTCTTCGAGGTGCGTATCAGTTCTTCACTCTTCACCGTAGGAGCGGCATTGTCATCATTCGCTTTAGCTTCTTTACAACTAGTCATCAAGGCTGTTGTACCACAGAGGGTAAGGGTAGCAACGATTACCCATAATCTCATTTTCTTCATCGATTTCTTAGTTTTTTAGTTATTTATTATCTAATTCCTTATATAATGTCAATCCCTTTATCGTCAACAGATACTTCTGACGAGGATGGTGAGGTGATTTCGGATAGTTCAAATATCCTTCTTGTTCTGTTAGTAGTGCAAAGATACAAAGTTTTTTGATACTCTCAAAGAAATATTCTGAGAAAAGGAGTTTTTCGCAAAAACTATTAACCTATTAACATGCCGTGAGCCCTTTATTTATCGAGAGTTGAAGGGTGTCATGTTAATTGGTTAATAGTTTTGCAAGATTTTCCTCTACGGCGTAAAGTTAAATAATGTAAATCTCGTAAAGTAGCTATTTAGGTATGCAAAAGTAACTGTTTAGGAGTGCTAAAGTGCCACTTTAGCGTTGCTACTACAGCTATCTTGCGCACGAGTATAGCTATTACGGAGCTGTATTAGCTTGTCCCAGAGCTGTATCAGCTGTACTTTTACGATGGTAGCAATACTAAAGGCGGGCACCACCATCACTTGATGGGATGCCCGCCTTAAATTCGTGTTTTTACCTAGTTAGATTGAAGGTGTGTTTCTTTATTGCTTGGTAATGACAACCTTGTTATTACCCTCATATGAGAGGTAGAGTTTGAACTTATAGGTACCGTCGGCATCTACAGTGAGGTCCTTACCGTTATTTTGGGTTAGATTGTCATATGCTCTTGGGTCACCGTTGGCACCACCCCAACTGATTGTCCAGTCGTGGTTCATGCGGAACTTAAAGCCGTTGGTGTTCACTTCGGCAGTAGCTTCCCAGCAACCTTCCTCCTTATTATAGGTCATATCAACATCGCCTCCCCAGCCATTGAAATCACCAATGATACTGATGGTGTTAACCTTAACAAGGTTATAGGTCAGTGCGCCTGCATCGAGGTTAATCTGGTAGAAGCCTGCACCTGGATCTGGGCAGTTAGGACCGCCAGCAGCAGTCAGCGTACCACCAGTAGTAGTTCCGTCAACATACTCTAGGTCGTCGTTCCAGTTGTCAGCATTTGGCTTAAACTTGAACTCACCATCCAGATAGTAATAGCCGAGGTACTTACCATCGCCATTGCCTCCATAGAGTGCATGAGCTGTTGACCAGCCTCCCTCGTTACCAATCTCGTAGAAGAACTCTGCGAAAGCAAGAGCATCAACGGTGTAGGTCATAGCCATCATGTTCATAGAGAGGCGATAGAACTTAGCACCTTCTACAGCATTGATGACCAAATTGCCTCCCTTGTTGTCTGTAGCGAATGTTCCAGGCTCGTCTGCTGCAGTAAGACACTTGCTCCAGTCGCCACCAAGGCCAGACTTAGGAGTAACCTTGAATTCTACGTTGCCTCCATCCTCTGGAGCAGGAATAAGAACGGTGAATACGGGTTGCTCATAAGGATCCTTGCCACCATTGCTCAACTCCAGTGAGGTATCAGTATTGTTCCAGCCGTTTACATTACCTGTAATATAGTAGGCCTCCTCAATCAGAGGAACTGGTGTTGCAGACCATGTCTGATCAAGCATATTGAACAATACGCGATAGTATGAAGAACCATCAGCCTCAATAACCAGGTTGCCACCATTGTTATGGTAGTTAAACTTGCCTTCGTCAGCAGCAGCGATACACTCGCTCCAGTCACCGCCAAGACCAGACTTAGGAGTCAGCTTGAATTCAACATTGCTACCATCAGCCATTGCAGGAATTACTACAACATATACAGGGTTCTCGTATGGATCCTTACCACCATTGCTTACCTTATAAGTGGTGTTGGTATTGTCCCATCCGGTAATGTTACCAGTAACGTAGTATTCTTCCTCAATAATAGGAGCTATTGGAGTGAGGATGAGAGTTGTCTCACCAGCGTCAATCAATGCACTCTGACCATCCTTGATGGCATCAGCATAGATGTGAGCCTTGAAAGTACGTGCGGTAGGACGAATGCCATAGAACTTAACAACGGCCTCCTGCAAATCCTTTACAGAGAAGAAACCCTCTGCGTTAACTGCATCCAGCTCGTAAGCCTCTGCACCATCTATATCGGCAGGGAAGAGGTAAGCACGAATACCTGTGAGCAGATAACCCTTAGGAAGATCATCACTACCCTTAAGGCTAACCAGCTGAACAGTCTCGTCGGTTACAGCATTGAGGTCAATGCCCTCAGCACTGATGGCTGAAGCCGTAAAGCCAGGAATCGTGATAGCGTCTTCAGGCAAATAGGTCTTCTGGTTTGCCCAATCTTTGAAGTCCTCGTTACAGGCTGCCATGAGCAGACCTGTAACAATGAGGGACATATAGAATGCTAACTTTTTCATATTCTTAAGTGTGTTATTGGTTATTACTTGATTTCACCAGTCTCTGTACCGAAGTTCAGATAGAGCTTCTGACCAGCTACACCCTGGATGCGATCCTGGTCGCCACCCATGCCACGATAGACAATCTTGTTGTCGAATACCATGAACTCAGACTTCCACCAGTCGAAGCCAGGAATCTTCACGTAAGCACGCAGACCACCGTCGCCGCTGGTATCGTTGGTGAATGCAGGTGATACGAAGTCACCATCCTTATCTGTAGGAACTGTGAAGTCACAGCCATCCTCCAACTCTGCCCAGCTTGCACCAGGAGTAGCAGTACCCATCAGCCATACGGTAGGCTTGTTGAACTGTGCATCGTAAACGATGGTGCGTCCATTGACAGAAGTGGTGATAATCATCAGATACCAGCCTGGGTTAGAAGAGGCAATATTGCCACCACCGTCAACAATCTCAGCAGCCAGGTCACCAGTAATGCTGTTGAGGCCTGCATAGCCTACCTCGCCGCCATCCCATGACTTCTCTGCATTGAACTTGATACCAGACTCATCAATCCATACCATGTGCCAGAATACGTTAGCACCGTCGTAGCACTGTACCATAGTCAGTGAGGTATTCCAATCCCAACCGTTGAAGTTACCAGTAATGTACAGATGGTCAGGTGTGGTAACAGGAGGCAGTGAGTAAAGCAGATGAATCCTGTTCATTACAACGACGTTAGAAACCGTCTCATAGCCGTCGATGGCACCACCAGCATTCTTGTAAGCATTGGCGCGAACACGGAAGTAAACAGGAATATCCATGGGGAAATCAGCCTCTGTCTTGCCCAGCTCTGTCTCCATAGTAGTCAGGGTAGCAGCAAGGGTAGCAGCATCAACCTCAATCTTAGTAGATGAAGTGGTAGCAATCACCTCAGCATTGCTCATGTCTTCTTTCAGAGACACTTCCATATCATAGTTAGTATATGCTGGGAAGCCGTAGTTGGGCACACTGGCCAGTGTGAAGTTCAGAACTGACGAGTTGGCCAGGTCGCAGACGGCGTTGGTCATGGCTGGTGTGTTGAGCACCAGCGAACCGTCAGTAGGCTTCTGCAGAGTGGGATTAGAGTCGCGGTCGTCCTCACAAGCTGTCAGGAGACATACGCTGCAGAGCACCAATAATGCGGACTTTATAATCTTTTTCATATCTGTAATCTTTTAAAGTTGCTTATTTGTAACCATCATTCTGATGCAGGTTGCTGTTGGTGGCAATCTCGTTAGACGGGATAGCGTAGATGTTCAGATCCTTGCTGAAGCTTGTACCAGCATAGGCACCACCCTTCCACTGCCACTTATAGTTGTTATTGCCTCCATAGAGTCCGAAGCGGATGAGGTCAACACGGCGACGGCCTTCATAGTAGAACTCACGAGCCCACTCATCGATGATGTCGTTGAGCGAATAGCTGCTACCGTCAGTTCTGGTAGAAGCGTTGGCGCGGTCGCGAATAGCATTGATATAGCCAGTTCCCTCAGCGGTAGTCTGACCACCATTGGTACGGGCTGTTGCCTCAGCATAAGTAAGGTAAGCCTCAGCCAGACGGAACAGGAAGAAGTCGGTATCGGGGAACGATGCGTTGTGAGGTGCCTCACCTGTGGTGGTGAAGTTGGTCCACTTGGCAACACCGTAACCATTGGTAAACTCAGTAACCTTCTCAATGTTCAGTGTGTGTTCAGCGCTGCAGAAGAGTGCACGATCGTCATTGGCAGCAGCTGCCATATCGTATGACTGTACATCCTCAGGAGCATTGTTCAATGGGAAGAACTTCTGTATCAGCTCAGGACGTGCACGGTTACCACCCCAAGCCTGGTCGGTATTATTGGTAGCATTAGCGTCGAGAGGATTAGCGTGCATCTTGTTGTCGAAGCAAGAAGCGATGCAGAACAGCGTGCCACCCCAGCTGGTAGTTGTAGAACCATCCTGCAGAATGGGGAATACGGCCTCGAGAGCTGCGTTGGTCTCACCATTGTCTGCCATAAACAGCATCTGGTAAGCAGACCATGCACCTGTACCCTGAGTATTCAGCTGGTAGTTTGCATCGATTACCTTCTTGGCATACTGAGCAGCCTTCTCCCACTGAGGAGTACCAGTATAAACCTCAGCATTCAGATAGAGACGAGCCAGCAGCATCCATGCAGCACCCTTAGTAGCGCGACCGTAGTCGGCATCGGTTGACTTCATAGCCTTGGCATCAATCAGGTTGGGTTCCAAAGACAGCAGCTCATTCTCAATCCAGTTGTAAGCCTCCTGACGAGAAATCTGCTGAGGCTTCTCTAACTTGGTAGCGAAAGGAATGTTGCCAAAGGCATCCATCAACATATAATATTGGAGGGCACGTACGAAACGAACCTCAGCAACCTTGGTAGCATCACCACCGTCGCCCACCTCGTTGAGGTAGCTATTACAGAAGTTGATACCAGTGGTAAGACGATAGTAGTACATGTGCAACATAGGATGAGAAGCGTCATACTGGTTGAAGTTGAAACCAGCAATACCAGGGTCACCCCAGCAGCAGATAGACTCGTCGGTAGGCAACTCATTAGAGTTGAACAACTGGCGAATGAATCCTGCCGTACCACCGTCGTAACCGTCGATATCTGAGTCGCCATTGGCACCACCATTGCCAGGAAGAGCCAGGTTGGCATAGCACTTCAGATAAAGACCATCAAGATTCAATTCTGTAGAAAGGTTGGGATCGATGGGATCGACGTCCAAGTCCTTTGTGCATGATGTCATGCCCAGCGCCAAAGCAAGAGCAGCTGTGGGCAATGTGTATTTGAATATATTCTTCATGACTTTATGTTCTTATAATTAGAAATTCAGATTCAGACCAACAACGACTGAGAAGGGGCGTGGGTACATGTTCTGGTCTACACCATTGTTGATTTCAGGATCCAGACCGTCGTACTTGGTGATAGTGAACACGTTCGAAGCAGCAACAGACAGACGACCGCTGAGGCCATGATAGCTGGCTGACTTGAACAGATTGTTGAATGAGTAACCCAGCGTGATGTTATCGCACTTCAGGAACGAAGCATTGCGAACATAGTAGTCTGACTGGTTAGCTGTCAGCTCCCATGTCTGCCAGTTGCGAGGCAGTGCATCTGTCAGGTGGTTAGCCATGTATGCATTCTGTACCCAACCGCCAGTAGCACCTACGTTGCTTGAGCCGCGCAGTACGTCGTTGAATACGTAGTTGTTGAAGCTGGCACGCAGTGAGAAGCTGAAGTCAATGTTCTTGTACTCAAAGCGAGAAGCGAGACCCATAGTTACAGGAGCAGCAGGGCTCTTGTAGAGGTAACGGTCGTCAGGAGTAATCACGCCATCACCGTTGCGGTCTACGACACAGTTCTCGATAGGCATGCCGTTGGCATCGTAAACCTGCTGGTAAACATAGAAAGAGTTAGCAGGATAGCCTACCTGATGAGCCTGTACCTTGTTACCAGTACCACCACCGGCACCAGGACCAGTCTCTACAGGCATACCGTTGTCGGATACACCCTCGAGGTCAGTAATCTCGTTCTTATTATAAGTAATGTTATAGTCTAACTGCCAGAAGAAGTCCTTATTAGCAATGGCCTTCCAGCTGAGAGCAGCCTCAATACCGGTATTCTTCAACGAACCGATATTCTGCCACATCATGTTCTTGTAACCAGACATAGCTGGAGCCTTAGCAAAGTTCAGCAGGTCGGTAGTCTTACGATAGTAGTAGTCTACGCTACCTGTCAGGCGCTGGTTAGCAAAACCGAAGTCAAGACCTACGTTATAGGTAGTAGTGGTTTCCCACTTCAGGTCTTCAGTATAGTTACCAGGACGATAGAGCTCACCATTGAGACCGGCGATAGGATAGAGACCGTTGGTACCTACACTCTTAGAATAGGTATGAATCCAACCATAGTACTTCTCCTGGATAGTACCCTCGCTCAGATCCTGCTGACCAGTCTTACCCCAACCGAGGCGGAGCTTCAGGTCGCTCAGTGCGTCAACGTCCTTGAGGAAGTTCTCATTCTTCACCTTCCATGCCAAAGCTACAGAGGGGAATACTGCCCAGTGGTCAGCGAAGCGGCTTGAACCGTCGTCACGGACTGTAGCGGTAAGCATGTAGCGATCCATGAAGGTGTAGTTCATACGACCGAAGAATGATACCAGATAGTGCTCAGTCTTAGAAACCTTGTTGTCATCAGCTGACTCGTAGTCGTACTTCTGCAACTCACCGTTATACATATCATAATATGTCCACTTGTCTTTATTATTTGGATCAGTAGGATCTACATGATAATAAAGGTTTTTGATTGGATCAAATTCGGGGG
>Ga0265298_10002522_pt1 | contig 25319 bp, 22 predicted proteins | sample AusTroGonzalo_MG_3_FD_193486 | JGI IMG/M metagenome (GOLD analysis project Ga0265298, IMG submission 193486) | Bovine rumen microbial communities from tropical cattle in Woodstock, Queensland, Australia - Gonzalo_01 | ecosystem: Host-associated > Mammals > Digestive system > Stomach > Rumen ...
TGCGCAATGTACACGTCGCAGTACGGGCGCGTCACCTCGCCGCTCGTCTCCCGGATGAGCTCGATCACGCGCTCGGCCCCCATGGCAAATCCCACTCCGGGGGTCGGCCTGCCGCCCAGCATCTCGATCAGCGGATCATAACGACCGCCGCCGCAGATCGTGCCCTGGGCGCCCAGCTTGTCCGTGATCCACTCGAACACGGTGTTGTTGTAGTAGTCGAGACCGCGCACAAGCCTCGGGTTGATCGTGTAGTCGATTCCGAGCGCGCTCACGCCCTGCTCCAGCCGGCGCAGAAACTCAAGGGACTTCTCACCAAGATAGTCGAGCAGCCTGGGAGCGGCATTGACCATCTGCTGCATGTCCGGATTCTTCGTGTCCAGAATGCGCAGCGGATTCGTATGAAGCCGTCTCTTGGCCTCTTCATCGAGCACGTCCATGTTGCTCTCAAAATAAGCGATGAGCGCCTCGCGGTGCTTGACACGCTCCTCGAGCAGTCCAAGGCTGTTCAGCTCAAGCCTTGCCGTGATGCCCAGCTCCTTCCAGAGCCTTGCGAGCATGCCGAGCATGTCAATGTCAATGTCAGGCCCTGCAAAGCCGAGCGCTTCGCACCCGAACTGGTAGAACTGGCGATAGCGCCCCCTCTGCGGACGCTCGTGGCGGAACATGGGGCCGAAATACCAGAGACGCTGCGGCGCGTTGTAAGTGAGATTGTGTTCTATCGCCGCGCGGACAACGGCACTCGTGTTTTCGGGACGAAGCGTGAGCTTCTCGCCGTTCATGCTGTCCTCAAAGGAATACATCTCCTTTTCGACAATGTCCGTGACTTCACCGATGCCGCGGCAGAACAGCGCCGTAGACTCCACGATCGGAGTCCTGATCTGCCTGAAGCCATAGCGCGTTGCCACCTGCCTGGCGGCATCCTCAAATTTCTCCCACATCGCGCTCTGCTCGGGCAGCATGTCGTTCATGCCCTTGATCGCGAGGATCTTGTTCTTAGCCATACCTAGTTTTCTTCCGTTTTCCTCTGCCAGCGCTCACGCACATAGGACTCAATCATGGACTGGAACTGTCCGCTCATTGATTCGCCCTTCAGTGAGGCTGCTTTCTTTCCATTGATGAACACCGGTGCAACGGGGGACTCCCCGCGCCCGGGCAAACTGATTCCGATATCGGCCGCGGAGCTCTCCCCGGGACCGTTCACAACACACCCCATCACAGCGACCTTCATTGCTTCGCACCCGGGGCACTGCTCTCGCCACTCGGGCATCCGGGCACGCAGGAACTCCTGCGTCTGCTGCGCAAGACGCTGGAAAAAGTCGCTACTGGTTCTGCCGCAGCCGGGGCACGACACAACCACTGGAGCAAACGCCCTGAGCCCCATGGTCTGGAGGAGCTCCTGAGCGACGATCACCTCGGCCTGCCGGCTTTTTCCCGGCTCCGGGGTGATGGAAATTCGAATCGTGTCGCCGATGCCCTCGGCAAGCAGTACGGCAAGCGCGGCAGAACTTGCCACGATCCCCTTGCTGCCGATTCCTGCCTCGGTCAGTCCGAGATGCAGAGCCCAGTCGCCGCTTTGTGCCAGCTGCCGGTAAACACTGACCAGCTCCTGCACGTCGCTCACCTTGGCCGAGAGCACGATTCTGTCGGCGGCAAGCCCAAGCTGCTCGGCCTGCAGAGCGCTCTGCACTGCACTCTGGACAATCGCCTCGAGAAGCACATCCCTTGGCTCCTTCGGACTGCCGCTGTCGCGGTTGCGATCCATCATCGCGGCGAGCAGCTCCTTGTCCAGGCTGCCGCCGTTCACGCCGATCCGCACCGGCTTGTCAAGCCGCGCGGCGATTTCGATCATCGTCGCGAAATTGTTCTCATGCGAGGCGCCCTTGCCGACATTGCCGGGATTGATGCGGAATTTGGACAGCGCTTCCGCGCACGCAGGCTCGTCAACCAGAAGCTTGTGTCCGTTGTAGTGAAAGTCGCCTACCAGGGGGACAAAGCACCCTGCCGCATCGAGTTTTTCGCGGATGCGGGGCACCGCCCTGGCTGCCGCCGGCGTGTTGACCGTCAGCCGCACAAGTTCGCTTCCGGCGCGGGCGAGTTCAAGCACCTGGGAGACCGTCACATCGATCTCCTCAGTGGCCGTATTTGTCATCGACTGAACGACAACGGGGGCCCCGCCCCCGATGCTCACCCGGCAGCATTCGTGCTGAACCACGACCTGCCGGGAAACGCGACGAGCCTTGAAAACGGACATGTTTGCGCTTGCTCCTGATCAGTACATCCTGAAGCGCACGGTCTTGTCGCGCGGAGAGATGAAGCGCTTGTAGTCAAACAGCACATCGTTGAGCTCCACCTCCACGTCCTCGGAATTGCCGATAATCACGCGCAGCGGCTTGGTGCTACGAATTGAGCGCGTGGCGCCCGCGGGAACTTCCTGCTCGAACACAGTGCTGTCATCACCGACACGGGAGATGCGCACCCAGCACTCCTGCTTGACGCTCAGGCGGATTCTCACCTCCTTGCGATCACTCTGAGGCGCGGCATCCGTGCTGTCATCGGCCTGAAGCACAATGCCCGGGACATTTTCCTGAGCCTTGATAACAGGGGGTTCAGGCTTGGGCGGAGGCACCGGAGCAGGCGCCGGGGCAGGCTGCACACTCTGGCGCTGGGCTGCCGGCTGGGGTTTGGGAGCAACGGCCTGCTTAACCGGCTCTCTTCTAACCTCCTCATTCTGAACGGCCGGCCTGGGCGGAACCGGCTCATTGTCCGTAAATCCCTTGAGCATGTCCTGGCTGACAATCGCCCAAATGCCTGCGGCAATGGCACTCACCAAGATCAGCAGTCCAACCAGGCGCCACCAGGGCGAGGGGTTCTTGTCCTGGAAGACCTGCTCGGAGGAATAGGCCACTTCGGGAATCTGGTGTGAGCCGATGGAAAAAGAATCGCCGTATCGCCTGTTGAAATCCTCAACGAGCGGCTTGTGGTCGATCCCAAGCGACTTTGCGTAGGAGCGGATGAAACCCCGGACGTACACGGGTTCGGGCAGATCTTCAAGCTTTTCTGATTCCAGAGCTCTCAGCTGCCGCACTGATATGTGGATGCGCCCCACCATGTCGCCCACGGAGAACCCCTGCTGCTCTCGTGCCGCAAGCAGTTGTGCACCAAACCCCTTCAGCGGCGGCTGCGGGGGCTGGTACGGCGGCTGCGGAGGCTGGTACGGCGGCTCCAGAGGCTGCGGCTGTTCCTGCTCGGCAACATCCTGTTCGTTCTTATTCATGGAAATCTCCTCTTGCGCACGATTCACCCTTCCCGGCAAAGACATCTCTGGCCTGCTCCTTCTGAAGAACCAGCCGCTGTGCCCGGCGAGTCCTGTCCTTGACCTCTCCGGCAAGCTGTCCGCATGCGGCATCAATATCATCGCCTCGGGTCTTGCGCACGGTTGTCACAATGCCCGCCTCGTTGAGGATCCTCGCAAAGTCAAGAACACGCTGCCGTTCTGGCTTAGACAGACCGGAATCAGGGAACGGATTAAACGGAATCAAATTGAATTTGCAGGGAACGTCACGAACGAGCCGGATCAATTCCCTGGCCTGCTCCGGGTCGTCGTTGACGCCGCCAAGAAGCAGATACTCAAAGGTAATGAAGTCGCGCGGAGCGACCTTGAGATAACGCCTGCAGGCCGCCATCAGCTGTCCGAGCGGATGCTTGCGGTTGACCGGCATCAGCTTGTCGCGAAGCGCGTCATCGGGCGCATGCAGGCTCACTGCCAGCGCGACCGGCGCAGCCTCTCCAAGCTTGTCCATCTGATTGACAAGACCTGACGTGGACACCGTCACACGGCGGCGAGACAGTCCGTATCCGTTGTCATCGAGAAACAGCTTCAGAGCCGGGATCACGTTGTCCAGATTCTGCAGGGGCTCTCCCATGCCCATCAGCACGACGTTGCTGATGATCCGGTCATTGGGATCTGTGATCCCCGCCTCCTGCCGCAGCTCCCTTTCGGCATACCACAGCTGTCCGACGATCTCGCTGGTTGCAAGATTCCTGTTGAAGCCCTGCTTGCCCGTTGAACAGAACAGGCACCCCATGGGACAGCCGGCCTGCGTTGAGATGCACAGCGTCCCCCGATCATCCTCGGGAATGAACACCGACTCAACGGCATTGCCATTACCTACATCAAAGAGCCATTTGCGCGTGCCATCAGCGCTTTTCTTTTCCGTGATCGGCGATGGCGCTTTGATGTAGGCCAAGTCTTTCAGCTTGGCCCTGAAACTCTTTGCCAGATTGGTCATCTGATCAAAGTCGTCCACAAGGAACCTGTGCATCCAGCGCGCGAGCTGAATCGCGCGGAAAGGCTTCTCTCCGTGCTGCGCACACCAGCTCTTGATCTTCTCGACATCCATGTCGAGAAGATTGATGCGCACATCCTGATCCAGCTGCTCGCTCATTGAAGATTCTCCGTATGGCAAAGAGTATTCACCATGCCCGATTAACGGCTGCAGATGGCCAGCGTCGGGAAGAAGTAGGCGATTTCAACAGCAGCCGTTTCCGGAGCATCGGAACCGTGCACGGCGTTGGCATCAATCGAGGAAGCGAAGTCGGCGCGAATCGTGCCCGGCTCGGCCTTCTTCGGGTCGGTTGCGCCCATCAGCTTGCGGTTCTTGGCAATCGCCTCTTCACCCTCAAGCACCTGGATCATCACGGGGCCGGAGGTCATGAACTTGACGAGATCCTTGAAGAAGGGGCGCTCCTTGTGCACAGCATAGAAGCCCTCGGCCTCAGCCTGGGAAAGATGACGCATCTGGGCGGCAACAATCTTCAGACCGTTGGTCTCAAAGCGCGAGTAAATCTGACCGATCACGTTCTTGGCAACGGCATCGGGCTTGATGATGGAAAGAGTACGCTGAATAGCCATTTTTTTCTCTTCTTTCAAAGTTAAAGCCCACTCCTGCATTCTGGGAGCAGACGGGAAAACACCGGCTCAGAGGGCTCGTACCCCGCTCGGATTCCCGGAACGGATGCAAAGGGCACACGAAAGCCTGAGCCGAAAAAAACTCAATCGGCAATTTTAGCAGAGCCACCCGGCTCTCCTGACAACTTTTTGCCTGCTTTTGGGCAGTGCCGAAAATCAGGCAGGCTCGTCACCTGGCTGATCCTGATCCCCGACCGGCGGCTCCGTCTCCGCCTGGGGCTTCTGCGGCCTCGGCCCCGGCTCCAAGACGGCCATGCTTTCGACATGTCCAGTGTGCGGGAACATGTTCATGACGCCGGCCTGGCGCACGCGCCAGCCTCCTTCATGGAACAGAATTGCGCAGTCCCTGGCGAGGGTAGCCGGATTGCAGGACACATAGACAACCCGCTTGGGGCGCCTGTCAGTCTTGGCAAGGGTCTGGGCAAGCGCCTGGGCTCCCTCTCTCGGTGGATCGATGAGCACGCGTTCGATCCCGCCCATCTTCTCCCACAGAGCATCCCAGTCCTCGGCCTGCCATGTGAAGAGATTGCGGGCGACAAACTCCGTCTTGTCCGAGAGGCCATTGTCCGCGGCGCCCATCTTTGCACGCTCGACCAGGCCTTCGCTGCCCTCAATGCCGATCACACGACGAGCGCGCGTTGCAAGCGGCAGCGTAAAGTTGCCAAGGCCGCAAAAAAAATCCGCCACGCTCTCTTGCGGCTCAACCCCGAGAAGCCGAACGGCGCGGGAGACCATCGTTTCGTTGAGCTGATGATTAACCTGGGTGAAGTCTGTCGGCTTGAACACAATCCGCACGCCGAACTCGTTCAGGGCGAGCCCGAGCTTCTGCTCATCGCCGGCGATCATCGGGAAAACCGAGTCCGGCCCCTTGGGCTGAAGCCAGATGGCGCAGTTGTGGTCGCGCCCGAAGGCAAGAAGCGTCTCACGATCCTCGTCACTCAGCGACTCCAATATCCGGAACACCAGCGCAGTATGCCCGTCCCCGCCAACCGCCACTTCGATCTGAGGCATGCGTTCGCGAATGGATAGATCAGCCACAAGCTCCCGCATTGCAGGGAGCATGTCAGAAATCTTCCGAGGCAGAATGTGGCACTCCGTCATGTCGGCCACATAACTTGAACTTTTCTCATGAAAACCCACGAGCACGCCGCCTTTCTTTGCCACATTGCGCACGGTGAGGCGAGCTCTGTGCCGATAGTGCCAGTACGGACCGTGTATCGGTGGCAGCAGTCCCTCAGGCTTGACCTTTCCGATATGCCAGAGCGCATCGAGAAGCACCTGCTGCTTGAATGCAACCTGGGCACGCGGCTCAAGATGCTGCATGGCGCATCCGCCGCAGCTGCCCGGTCCGATTCCGAAATTCGGGCATCGGGGGGCGACGCGCAGCGAACACGGCTTTTCAATCGCCACCGCCGAGCCGATTTCAAAATTCTGCTTGTTGCGGATGCGCTCGTAACAGACGCGCTCTCCGGGCAGGGCCCCCTCAATAAAGACAACCTTGCCATCATGATGCGCAACGCCGCGCCCCTCTCCGTCCAGTCTTTCCACATCGACGGAGAATCTCTCCCTTTGCTTGATTTTGCCCCGGGTCATAACGTTCGGAATGGTTAGAAAGGCCCGGACAACTCATCCGGGCCAAAAAGAATTTCCTATCCTGGAAAAGCCTATTTTTCCAGGTAGACGAGCGGATCCTGCGGCTTGCCCTGCCGCACCTCGAAGCGCAGCTTCACGCGATCGGAATCTGTCTTGCCCATCTTGGCAATCGTCTGCCCCTTGCGGACGCTCTCGTTGATCGACACGAGAATCTGGCTGCAGTTGCCGTACACGGTGACAAGCGGCGTCGGGCTCTTTCCCGGCAGACGGACATTGTGACGAATGATCACAAAGTTCCCGTAGCCCTTGGTGTTGTTTCCAACGTACTGAACCGTTCCGTCAAGAACGGCCTTGACCGGAGTGCCCTCCGTGCCCGCGATGTCAATGCCCATGTGGTTTTCGCTGAAGGATGAAATCACGGTGCCCCGAACCGGCCAGGGCATCACAAAGGCCGTGTTGCTGGATGAAGCGCTTTCCTCCATCGCCTTCTTTGCAGCTTCCTGCTGCCTGCGGGCCTCGACCGCGCCGATGGGTCTCTGAACCGTCTCTATCTTGGCGGCAGACTCGGCTTCAGGGGCTGCCGGGCTCTCGGAGATCTTGGACTCGGGAAGCCGCAGGACCTGCCCGAGCGAAAGCCCCGAGGGATCACTGATGCCGTTCAAGCGCTGCAATTCCGTCGGATTGACGCCATAACGCACGCCGATGTTGTACAGGGTGTCCCCAGCGGCAACGGTGTGCGTGCGGCCGCTGTCGGATACTGCCTCCTGCACGGCGTAGTACTTGCCTGCCTGGCTATCCTGCACAGGCTGCGTTACCGCAATCGGCTCCGTGCTGACAATCGGCGACTGAATGGTGTCGATGGTTCCGGAGCGGTCATCGATCGGAGCAAGGCTCACGCTCGTGCATCCGGCAAGAAGTGCTGCACAGACAGATGCAGCCACAAGGGCAATTTTTTTCGTTTTCATATTATTCGCTCAAAAAAACATTTTAATTCAATTTTTTGAACCAGCGTCTGCAACCCACGCAGCCGTCTGCCGCACAAGCCTGTGTTCGGTCAGGTCAATCTGCAGGGGTGTCACGGAGGTGTACCCGTTGGCGGTCGCCCAGAAGTCCGTTCCCTCGCCTGCATCCTTTGGAGAGCCTGCCGCCCCCAGCCAGTACATGGGCATCCCCCGGGGATTGATTTCATGGATCAGGCTCTCGGCATTGTGCCGGCGGCCCAGACGCGTCGCCTGAATCCCGGCCATGCGCTCAAAGGGCATGTTAGGCATGTTGACGTTCAGCAGCACCGCCTCTTCGGAATCCTTTCGCTCGAGAAATCTCTCGACGATCACGCCTGCCATCCGGGCCGCAGAATCCAGTTCGCCCCAGCCTCTGTCGATCTGGCTGAAGGCAAATGAATCAATGCCAAAGATATAGCCTTCAATGGCCGCTGCCACGGTTCCCGAGTACATCGTGTCATCGCCCATGTTGGCTCCGCAGTTGATTCCGGAAACCACGAGATCGGGTCGCTCATCCAGCAGACCCGTCAGGGCCAGGTGAACGCAGTCCGAGGGCGTACCGCTCACGATAAAAAAATCCTGATCAGTTTTTGTCACGGTCAGGGGACGGTTCAGGGTGAGCGAATTGCTCGCACCACTGTGGTTGTGCTCAGGCGCAACAACGGTCACATGGCCGAAACGGGCCATTTCCCTGGCCAGAGCCTTGATGCCCTGGGCCATATAACCGTCATCATTGCTTACGAGAATCCGCATCGGCTTGATCCAAAAACTGCTGCCCGGGGCATTGTAAACGAGTCTGGCGGTGCTCCCGCTGCTCTACCCCTTCACAGGGCATTTCCTACATAGGCGCGCCCACCAGAACGCCCTGCCAGAAGGAGACAAAATCACGGATCCTCGGGGCGTACTCCATCTCCTGGTAGTTCCGCCCTGCTGCCGGCATCTCCTTGATCAACTCGTAAAGCCCTCTTAAAAACCGGTATGCAACCCAGGCCACAACCTCGCTGTCGCTTCTCGGCGCATGCCTGCCGGCCTTAAGCAGATCCCCGGAAAACATCTCACGAATGTAGTCTGCGAGGCCGCTCGGATTCCACCCTTCAGCGCTCGCAAAGTGCTTGTTTCGTCCGCAGAACGTCTCGGTGAGCCAGTTCACCAGCCGCTCGTCGGCCTGTGCCGCCTCTTCAAGGCTCATGTCGCCGTCGGAAACATTCTGCATGCGGCGAAGCGTATTGCGCACCGCCTGCTCAACAATCCCCCCGACCACATCAATGGAAGCAAGGTTGGGCTTTCCCGGCTCCCGGCTAGAAAAATCCTTCGCGCATCGTCCGCAATATCCGCAGCTGGGCATGTTGCTTCCCCGTATCAGGCCTTTGCCGGAAGGGCGGCAAGAGAAAAGCGCCCGGCCAGATCATCGATAGCCGCCTGCACACTCTGCTGCGTGGCGCCGGGCTTCTGAACCTCCTGGGAGATGAGCTCGCACACCTTGCGCGTAAAGGCGCTCGTTGCGGCAACCATGACAAAGCGCGGATTACTGAGATCGGCATGCTCCTCAGCATCCTTGATTCGGGCAAACATCTCAGGCTCGACGGCGGCGATGCTGAGCGCGCAGGGCATGCCGCTCCACTCTGGAACGCCCCGGAACTGCGGATTCTCCCCCATCAGCGCCCTGGCCAGATGCCGCGCCAGCGCGTCATCCATGTCCCGGGCCTTGTCAGCCTTCATGACCTGCCTGGCAACCTGTACGACACGGAAGAGGATTTCCGTGCCAGCCATGGAAAAAAGCTCGCGCACAACGGCGGGGTCGGAGAGATCGTGCACCGCTTCGACCCTTTCCTGTCCGTGATCAGTCTGGTTCATCAAACCACCAATGGAAATTTTTGATCCGTGAAGATTTCAGACCACTTGACACACAGGTCATGCACCTGCCGGGCATCTCCCTCGGTGTTCTCATCTGCGTGCCAGCGAAGTGCCTCAAGCGTCTGATGGACGTCCGACAGAAACTGCAGGCAGGCGAACAAGGCCGCGTAACCGGGGCCATTGAAATGCCGTGCGTCTTCTGCCGAAAGCGCCGCGAGCTCGCGCGCGAACCGAAGCCTCAGCCGGGCGTCGGTCTGCGCGGACGTGCTCTTCGTGCGAACCGCTACCTTCGGGTTGTCTCCGCACATCGTCGCACAGAACCAGGAAACCATCTGCGTGTCGCTTGCCGCGGCCGCCTCGGGACTGAGCTTGCGCTCGACAACCTGGGCCTGCTCCTCGACGATGTGCTCGACGAACATGAAGCAGAGCCGATACATCGCCCTGATGTCGTCAAGGTCGATGGGGGTCTGCTCCTGGGGCTCTTTATCCATGACGCGGACCTTTCACTTATTTGACGGCGGCAGTCGGCTTGGGCAGAGCGGTCTTGCCGTCGGTCGCCTTCATGATGGTCATCGCAGAAGTGATCAGCGAGGTCATGTCACCCAGATTGGCGGGCACAACCAGCGTGTTCCCCTGCTTGGCGATCTGGGAGAACGCTTCGACATACTTTTCGGCAACCTTCAGGTTCACTGCATTCATGCCGCCTTCATCCATCGTTGCCTGGGCCACGCGCTTGATAGCTTCGGCGGTAGCCGTTGCAATGGCAAGGGTTGCCGCTGCCTGGCCTTCGGCCTTGTTGATCTCGGCCTGCTTTTCGCCCTCAGACTTGGCGATGGCCGCTTCGCGGGCACCGGTAGCCAGGTTGATCTGTTCAAGCTTGCGGCCTTCGGAGGCAGCCACGACGGCACGCTTTTCGCGTTCAGCGGTGATCTGCTGCTGCATGGCCTGAAGAATCACGGCCGGCGGAGTGAGATCCTTGATTTCATAGCGAAGAACCTTCACGCCCCAGTTGAGCGCCGCCTCGTCAATGGCGGACACCACGGACTTGTTGATGAGATCGCGCTCCTCGAACGTCTTGTCAAGCTCCATTTTGCCGATCACGCTACGCAGCGTCGTCTGGGCAAGCTGCGTGATGGCGATGATGTAATTGCTCGTTCCATAGCTCGCCCTCTGGGGATCAGTCACCTGGAAAAAGAGCACGCCGTCCACCGTGAGCTGCGTGTTGTCCTTTGTGATGCAGACCTGGCTGGGTGTATCCAGAGGAACTTCCTTCAGACTGTGCTTGTATGCAACCCGGTCAATCAGCGGAATGATGACATTCAGGCCCGGACTCAGAACGCTGTGGAACTTGCCGAGACGCTCGACAACCCAAGCCGTCTGTTGCGGGACAACCTTGATGCACTGGCTCACGAAGATAACCGCAATCACCAGCAGAACGATCGAAAAGATCAGGAAGTTGGATATCATTTTTTCATCCCTCTCAAGAACAAAATCAGTTATTCGTCAGCACCAGTCTGGATCCCTCGACACGGGCGATGCGATAGACGCCGGGAACGGTCTGCTGACCGTTTTCTGCAACAGCCGTCCACTGAGTGCCCCGATACTGAACCAGAGCCGTGCCGTCCTCAAGCCACTCCTGCACGCGCACGCTGTGACCGACATCCAGATTCTGGATCGCGTCAGATTCGTCATTTTGCTGTCCTCTGAGGTGCCGAACAACAAGTCCGCCGATCACGGCGACAACCGCAAAGGCAAGACACTGCCAGCCGACCACCAGTCCGAGCCATGCGCACCCTGCTGCCGCAAGGCAGGCTGCTCCGAGAACAAGCAGATAGAACGTGCCGACCAGCATCTCCGCGCCGCACAGGACAAGGCCTGCGATCAGCCACATCCACTGAGGTGTCAAAAGCATTTTCAAACCTCAAAACAAGCCAAGACGACAACGCCGTCGCCATCTTCAAGTCTAACGATTTTTTCTCTGGACAAATGGGAATTTCAGGCTGCGCTTGCCGGGGATGCGCCGGTAGCTGCCTGCCCCGGAAGAAGATCCTCTCCATACAGCACGAGATCATCGGGCAAAAGCTCCAGGTACAGAGCTTTTTCCGGAGCGCGCGAGGTTCTCACGGCAATGCGCACAGCGGGATTCACATTCTGAAGACTGGTAATGATCTCCCTGCCTTTTTCGAAAGGAACCCCAGAGAGAAAGGCCAGGGTCGTCGCCTCAATCTTCGCCTGCTCTATCTTGTCCCGATCGGTTGCTTTTCCTTCGATCAGGCAAACCGTCTTCTGATCGAGTTTTTCGGAAAACTCATGGTTCTCGGTCAGACATGTCACCGGCATGCCGGCATGGGAAAGACTCAGCGCAAACTCCAGGGCTACATTGTCATCGCCAACAACCAGAACCCGACTCGGGGAGGCCTCCTTGATCGCATCCAGGTTTTGATCGGCGGCGTGCCGATTCGCGCTGCTCCTGGCCCAGGAGGATCGCTCCAGCAAAAACCGATAAGCCGGCTTGACAGCCGCAAACATCAGAGGATTCAAAGCAATGGAGAAGATGGATGCTGCAACAATCAGGCTTAAGACGTCTGAATCCACCATTTTCAATGCAATGCCCTGCCCGACCAGAATGTAGGAGAACTCGCCGATCTGCGAAAGGCAGGCTCCGATCGTCATGCTCGTTTTAAGGGGATACTTCAGAACCAGCACGATGATGCCAGCAATCAGAGCGTTGCCTATCATGATGATGGCCAGTATGCTGAGCACGTTCAGGGGCTGCTCGATCAGTATGTGCCAGTCGAGCATCATTCCAACGCTTACAAAAAAGAGCACTGAAAAGGCGTCCCGCATGGACAGAGAATCATTTGTGGCTCTTCGAGCAAACCTTGTCTCCTGAACGACGACGCCGGCGAAAAAGGCGCCCAGGGCATAACTGACGTCAAACACCGCTGCCGCCACGAAGGCGATGCAGATTGCACATGCCAGGATTGCAACCGTAAAGAGCTCCCGGGACTTGGTATCCACAACCCACTGCAAACAGATCGGAATCAGCTTTCGGCCGATAATCAGCATGAGCGCGATAAACGAGAACACCCGGTAAAACGTCTCCCAAATTTTCCACGCGATGTCCTCTGCGCTCATGGGAGCGCCGGACTGCAGTCCGAGGATTTCGGAAATCGGCAGCATCATGACCAGAATCAACACGGTCGCAATGTCCTGAACAACCAGCCAGCCCACAGCAATCTGGCCTTCCGGAGAGTTGAGCTTGCCTCTGAGCTCAAGCGCTTTCAAAAGGACAACCGTCGAGGCGCAGGACAGGCAAAGCCCGAGGACCAGAGAGCTTGCGACCGACCACTTCCAGACGAAATACGCAAAGCAACCCCATATCGTCACAGCCGCAGTCATCTGCATCAGCGCCCCGGGCACGGCAATTGCCTTGACCCGTATCAGATCCCGAAAGGAGAAATGCAGCCCGACGCCAAACATCAGCAGCATGACGCCGATTTCGGCGAGCTGGCTTGCCAGCCACAGGTCGGCCTGAACGAGCGTCGTATAGGGACCGGCCATTATGCCTGCAATCAAGTAGCCGACCAACGGAGGACTATTGAGTTTTTCGGCAAGAAATCCGAACAACAAAGCAAGCCCGAAGGCAAGCGAGAATGTGGAGATGAGGGGCAGTGATGCGTGCATGGTTCGTCGGGTCTGAAATCGGGTTCTTCTCTTGATGCTCTCTTTATTCCTCTGGCTCCGCGGTCGGCAGATACTGCTGCCGAATCACATTGGCAATCTGTTCGGCTACCAGCTGATAATCCATCAGAACAATGTTTGCCGACGTCTCCTCGGCAAAATGCTTTCTGTCCACTTCATTGTCCGCACGCACAATGATGTAGGCGTTTGGGTTGAGCTCGCGAATTTTCTTGATCGCATCGTCCCCCTCAATGAAGTGCAGTCCGGAAAGCAGCACTACGCGGGCATTGTCAAGACGAGCGCTGACGAGCGTTCCTCGGTCGCTCATCCGGCCTTCCACGGCGGTGAACGACGCCGCGCGCAGGCGCTCGGCCTGCGGCTGATCCGGCGCAATGCAGACCACAGGGATTCCGGCCTTGGCAAAATGTCCCGCCAGACTCTCGGAGACCTCGTCCGAGCACTGCAGGACAAGCTGGCTGAGCGGATCCGGCTTCTTCGGCCTGCGCTTTTCATGCGGATCCGCACGCAGCGCCGCCTTGCGCGCCCAGGAGAACATCTTCTGCAAGGTTCTGCTGAATGGAGCGATTGCCGCAAACATGCAGGGATTGAGTGCAATCGAAAGAATGGAGGCCGCCACAATCAGGCTCATCATCTCCGAGCCGACCATCTTCAGGGAGATGCCCTGCGCGGCAAGAATGTACGAGAACTCGCCGATCTGAGCCAGAGAAGCTCCGATCGTCAGGCTCGAATGCAGCGGGTAGTTGAGAAAGTTCACCAGGGCAACGGCCACGACAGACTTGCCCACCATGATGATGAACAGAACGCACAGCACGGTAAAAGGCCGATCAATCAGGACGTGCCAGTCAAGCATCATTCCCACGCCCACAAAGAACAGAACAGCAAACGCATCCTGCAGCGAGAGCGAATCGGCCGCTGCCCGCTTGGCAAACTTGCTCTCCTGCATCACAACACCGGCGAAGAAGGCGCCAAGAGCAAAGCTCACCTCAAAGATGGCTGAAGCAATAAAGGCAATTCCGATTGCACATGCGAGGATCGACAGCGTGAAGAGTTCCCGGGAGCCGGTCTTGATCACAAGCTGCAGCCCCAGGGGGATCAGCTTGCGTCCCGCAAGCAGCATGAGCGCGATGAACGCCACCACGCGAAGCAGCGTTTCGCCAATCTTGAGCAGAATGGCCTGCCAGCCGAGCGGCTCGGCGCCTCCGATGCCAAGAATCTCGGCAACCGGGGGCAGCATCACGAGAATCACGACTGTTGCAATGTCTTCAACCACAAGCCAGCCCACTGCGATCTGGCCGTCGGGGGAATTGAGCTTTCCGCGCAGCTCCAGCGCCTTGAGCAGCACCACCGTGGATGCGCACGACAGACTCAGCCCGAACACCAGGGCGCTTGCAATCGACCAGTTCCAGACATAGAACGCAAACACGAAACCCAGAACCGTGGCAATCGCCATCTGAAGAACGGCTCCGGGAATGGCCACCCCCTTCACGCGCAGCAGGTCACGGACGGAGAAGTGCAGACCGACGCCGAACATGAGAAGCATGACGCCGATTTCAGAGAGCTGGCTTGCGAGCCACAGATCCGCAACCGGCCCCCATGTGTAGGGTCCCACAACGATGCCCGCTAGCAGATACCCGACAAGAGGGGGACTCTTCAGGCGCTCTGCGGCATAACCAAAAACAAGTGCCAGGCCGAACGCAAGAGCAAAGGTTGTAATCAGAGGAAGGGACGCGTGCATACTGGCGACTGACGACGGAGCTCAAGTATCAATCCGCCTTATTCGCGGACAAAAGTACATTTAAGCGAGAGTTCACAACAAATACGAGCAAAAAGGAGCAAACAAAAGACCGACCGTTCGCCCCTTTCGCTCGTTTTGCCACAAATTATGCTCGATGGGCAGGGGTTTTCCTAGAGGATCAATTCAAAATTTGTCCCCGAAACACCCCTCTACCGGTTCGGCCATGCCTCATCTGGCAGCAGGATTCCAGGATTCATGATTCCCTTGGGATCCAGAGCCTTTTTGATCGCCACCATCACGGCCAGTTCCGCGGGATTCTTCAGCTTGAGGAAATGAGCCCGTTTCAGCCTGCCGATGCCGTGTTCAGCAGAGATGGATCCGTTGTGCGCAGCCACTCGCTCATACACAATCTCGCGGATGCCTTCTTCATTTTCGAATGCAAGCTGATACGGGATCGAACCGATGTTGAAATGAAGGTTGCCGTCTCCCAGGTGACCATACACGGACGGATCCAACCATTCATACTTGGCATACAGCCTGTCCAGAGTTTCATCCACAAAATCCGGAATCTCGCTGATCTGAATGCTGACATCATTGTGCAGATTGTTCCCCACATGAGCATCGGCACTCGGAATGGATTCCCGGATCGACCAGATGGCCCGGTTTTCCTTGACCGAATTGGCAATCACGGCATCGACCACAAGCCCTTCCTCAAAAGCCTTTTCTAGGATGGCCTCAAAGGGATTCGTCTCGGGTTCGCGCGGATAGCTGAGCTCGACGAGGCACCACCAGGGAGCAGAAGAAACATCGGCGGTGACATGCACTGCCGGAATCTCCTTGCCAACTCGCTCAATGCACTTGCGCATCATGAGCTCAAAGCCCGTCACTGCAGAACCCGTTTCACTCTTCAGCCTTGCGAGCAGCTGCGCCGCCTTATGGGCGTCCTCAACGCCGATCAGCGCCACATAGACCGCCTGGGGGATTGGGAACAGTTTCACAACTGCGCGCGTAATCACGCCGAGCGTTCCTTCACTGGCAAGGAACAGGTGCTTCAGGTCGTAACCCGTATTGTCCTTGCGCAAACCGCGGAGCATATTGATGACCGTTCCATCTGCAAGAACGACTTCGAGCCCGAGGACAAGTTCGCGAGTATTGCCGTAACGAAGAACCGCGGTACCTCCGGCATTCGTCGCAAGGCATCCGCCGAGGCAAGCCGTCCCCTGTGCAGCAAAGCTAAGCGGGAAGAGCCGACCGGCATCCCTGGCCGCCGCCTGCGCCTTCTCGAGCACCACTCCGGCTTCGACCAGCATCGTGTCATTAAGGGGATCAATGTTCTCGACCTTGTTCATGCGCGTCAGCGAAAGCACGATGGAGCGCCCCGACTCATCGGGCACGCTGCCGCCAACCAGATCCGTATTACCCGACTGGGGAACCACACTGACGGAATTGTCGCTGCAAAGCCTCAGCACACGAGAAACCTCCTCGGTGCTGGCCGGTCTGACAACGGCGGGAGACTTGCCGTGGAATCGCAGCGTCCACTCCTGCAGATACCCGGCCTTGTCGCTCTCCTCGGTCAACACATTTGCGTCACCGACAATGCTCTTGAGTTCTCTGATGAAATCCATTTTTTGCCTCTGATGAAAATCGTTTTCCCCGTCTCTGCGTAAGATTCGAGTCAACTGGATTGGATGATAGATGCCCCAATCCTCTTTGTAGTGCCGCAAACGAGAACTTATGCGCTGAAAGCAACGGCATACGGCAAACACCAAAATCGAGTAGGAGGTGGGCGATTACTTCGCCCACCGTCCTCTCACACCACCGCCCGTACCGATCTGGTAGGCAGGCCTCGCGACCTGTTTTACGGCGGTTTCTAATGTTTTATCCCCATTCTATCGGCTTGCTCGAGAGAGCTAGCCACGACCACCCTTGGGCTTTCAGAAAATCGTTGGTTAGCGTGGTTGCGAGGATGTGCGAGTTGGCTGTGTGCCAATATGACTTGCGTGTATTGGCCCACTCGTATGCCTTCTCGTGATCGCATCCCAGCCTCCTGAGCGCCTTGTAGCGGGTTCTGACTCTTTTCCAGAGTTTCCATAGTAGTTGGCGTATTCGCCTCCGGATCCACTGGTCCGTGCTTCTCATCCATGACTCGTAGTTCGCCATTTTGAAGTACGCATTCCAGCCCGCCAGTTTCCTTCTGAGTTCCTCCTTGATGTCCGGGACGGACTTCTTCCGGTTTCTGCTCAGAATCTGTCTGACCGAGTCTTTCAGGCGTGCTTTCGATTTGGCATGTACGGTTGGCAGGATTCCTTTCTTCGGGTGGCGGTAGAAGCCGTACCCTAGAAATTTCACTCCCCGGGTGATGTAGCTCACTCCCGATTTCTCCCGATTGACCCTGAGCAACATCCGTTGTTCAAGGAACCGCGTAGTCGTTTCGAGAATGCGTTCAGCCGCTCGCTTGCTCCGGCACAGGATTATCACATCGTCGGCGTATCGCACATGTGACAGTCCCCTTGCTTCCAGTTCCTTGTCGAGTTCATCCAAGTAGATGTTCGCGAGGACGGGCGACAGGGGGCCGCCTTGCATCAGTCCGATATCCGAGTGGGTCACCTCCGTTCCCGTATCGATGCCTGACTTCAGTATCTTGTGGATCAGAGACACAACGCGTCTGTCCTTGATGTGGCTTGACAGCTTCCTGATCAGGCGGCTGTGATTCACCGTATCGAAGAACTTGGCCAGATCCATGTCGACCGTCCACACAAGACCGTTGTCCGCGTGTCCGAGACACTTGAAGATTGCATCTTCTGCTCCTCTCCATGGTCTAAAGCCGCAGCTCGCATCCGAGAACGTGCCGTCGTAGTAGGCACTCAAGACTTGTGCAGCCGCTTGCTGCACGAGACGGTCTATGACCGTCGGGATTCCAAGATCTCTGAATTTCCCCTTTTCGGCTTTTGGAATGGTTACCCGCTTCACTGGCTTCGGGCAGTATCGCCCTGTCCGCACCGCGTTGCTGAGTTCGCCCGGGTGACTCAGGATGTAGTTCCGAAGTTCATCGGTTCTCATCCCGTCGATCCCGGGAGCCCCTTTGTTGGCCTCAACTCTCTTGAGGGCTTCCAACATGTTGTCCGGGCTCAGTATCCTCTCTAACGTGATGTTCGAGAAGTCGAGTTGAACATGTGTCATCTTTTCCTTCGTTATGACGGTCCTTGTGCCCTCTTGGAGTTCTTTCCCCATTCCGTGGGTATCCGGCTTCAAGCAGGTTCAAGTTTTCTGCACCCTGAGACTTTGTAACTCTGGGATAACACTCCATTAGATTCGGGCCTTCCCCAGTTACTGCACTGGGTACTACGCCCTCGGCTGACTTCTCACGGCAAGCTTTACTCCGTGTTGGCTGTTGCCGCACACGTCCGTGAGACCTCCCCGGGTAAGAACGCATTCTTTCCCGCCATGCTTCCGCCGCATTTACATCGTCGGTTCCGTGTAGCTTTGGGCTTTGTCTTGATTTGCAGACTCACCCACCTCTGAATGCCTGATGCGATTCCTGTTCGTCGGATCAGCGGTTTGCCGCCGGCTTCCTTCAGATTCCACCTCGCGGGGGACACCCTTGCCTTTGGCTATGTGCTTGGTGCTACCCCCTGCACTTGGGACTTTCACCCGTTAGAACACGCCCATGCCGGGCGCACAAAATTAAGGGGCGACGGGAAACCGCAAAGGCTCCCCTCGCCCCATTGTGCGTCTGCCGGAAAAATCGGAGGCTAGCGGGCCGTCTCGGAGGCAGGCGCAGCCTCCTGAGCCGGAGCCGCGGCAGGCGCCGCCTCAGCCTCTTCCTTCTTGGAGTTTCCGAAGAGCCCGAAGAAGCCCTTCTTTTCAGGTTCGGGTTCAGAAGCCGCAGGCAGCTCTTCGGGAATCTTGATCTCTGCCTTCTGGGCAATCGTCTCAACCTGAGCGCGCAGCAGCTTGACTTCGCCGACAAGCCCCTCAAGCGCACTCTTCAAGGCGGCCGTCCGCTCGGTCTGAGCCTGGGCAATCGTGTTGGTGCGCTCTGCCATCTTCTCCTCGACGCGATTGACGGCATCCTCAAGGGCCGTGCGGGCTTCCAGCACGCGGCTCTTCTCGGCGTTCTCGGCAAGCATCTTGTTGGCATGCACTTCCTTGTATGCACGGCGCAGCTCAACCACAACGGAGGCCTGCTGCATGAGCGCCCAGACCAGCACGAACAGCCACAAGGCGCCGAAAGCCACGATCAGAATCAGTCCGAGCGGGGCGTTGATCTGCGTAAAAAGCAGATTCACAGGCACGACGGCCATGATGGCCTGCCAGTTCACAACAGCAAAAAGAGCGGCGATGGCGCTCAGGAAAACAAGAAGGACTGTGCGGATTGTCATGTCTCTGGGCAAACCCCTGCAGGGCGATGAACCACCCCGGCAGAACTTCGCCACCTCCTCGGAAAAAAGTGTCTGTCGTCTTGCAAAAATCAGGAACAGCGGCGCTCCCGACCCTGCGGTTTACCGGATCATTATAGACCGCGCCCCTTGCCATAGAGGGGGCTCTATACCCATTCCCGAATCATATAATACGGGAAGCATTGAGCCGGTCTGATCCCTCAGGAGCCGGCTGTGTGTCGTTTTCTTTTAGTGAGGTTTCCCCATGCGCACTGATCCCCGTTTCCCTCATCTTCACATCGTTGATCATCCCCTGATCCAGCACAAGCTCTCCATCATGCGCCAGAAGGAAACCAGCACGAACGTGTTCCGCCAGCTGCTGCGTGAAATCACCGTCCTGATGGGCTATGAGCTGACTCGTGATCTGCCGCTGACGACGCGCAACATCGAGACGCCGATCTGCAAGATGGCGGCCCCGACGCTCGCCGGCAAGAAGCAGGTCATCGTTCCGGTGCTGCGCGCTGGCCTCGGCATGAGCGACGGACTGCTCGAGCTGATGCCTTCGGCCCGCGTCGGACACATCGGCATGTACCGCGGTCCGGACAAGCGCCCGGTGGAATATCTCGTGCGTCTGCCCCAGGTGACGGACCGCCTGTTCATCCTGTGCGACCCGATGCTCGCGACAGGCTACTCGGCCGTCCACGCCGTCGATGTTCTGGTCAAGCGCGGCGTACCCGTGGATTCGATCCGGTTCCTTGCACTCGTTGCGGCCCCTGAGGGCGTTCAGGTCATTCAGGACAACTATCCAATCGATATCTACGTAGCGAGCCTCGACGAGCGTCTGAACGAAAACGCCTACATCGTCCCCGGCCTGGGCGACGCCGGCGACAGACTCTTCGGCACCAAGTAATCATCTCCGAACGACTGAACCGTTTCGTTTCGGCGCCGTCCCTTCGGGGGGATGGCGCCGAAATTGTTTTTTTCGTGAAATTTAAGGGTTATTACTCATCACTGCAGTAATAATTTCATTGAACGAAAAATAAGCATAAGGGTTTACCCGTAATACGCTGAATTTCGCCCCTATTTTCTTCCTAGAACTCAATATCAATTTGACATGAATCAAACTTAAAATATCCTGAAAGGAGCATCATTCGCCCCAAGGAAGCGCATTGCCCGTCAATGCGTCCGCCTGTGCTTTTTTTCCTTTCAAGGATACTGTTATGAACCCCGATCAAATCAAGTATGCATATACGCCTGACTTCGAACAGAACATCCACGGCGTTGCTCTGAAGGATGCCAAGCGCATGAGCCGCTGGCCCGCAATTCTGGACGTGACGCAGTCCGTGACCGGCCTGATCCTCGGCCTGTTCCTGTTCTGCCACATGGCCTTCACGAGCTCCATTCAGATCAGCAAGGATCTGTTCTGGAACCTTATCGAAACCTCCGGCGGCGCCTTCCTCTTCAGCTCCTCCCAGGAGTGGATGCACGTTCTGTTCATCGGCTTCATCACGCTGTGCGTGATCCTGCACGCTCTGTGCGCTCTGCGCCGCTTCCCGACCTCCTACCGCCAGTTCCGTGACATCAAGGCTCACGTTGGCGTTCTGCACCACACCGACACCACGCTCTGGTTCATCCAGTTCGTGACCGCTGTTCTGCTCACCGCCTTCGTCTTCCCGCACGTCGTGGGCATGCTGATGGCCCCGGGCGAAATTGACCCCAACCTCTCGTCCGTCCACACCTATCACATGGGCCTGTGCTGGACGCTCGCGTTCCTCGTCATCACCGAGCTTCACGGCATGATTGGTCTGTATCGCCTCGGCGTCAAGTGGGATGTCATCAAGGGTGAGCGCGCCGGTTTCCGCAAGACGATGATCATCGTGGCCGTCCTGATGATCGCCTGCGGCTCCCTGACCGCCTTCACGTACTGGTCTTATGGCAAGCAGCTGGTTGAAGCCGACCAGGCCGCCCTGCGCTATCAGCCCAACTACAACTGGTACGAATAATCTAGCTCTCTAGATTAATCAGTTAAAGAGGCGCCCTCTCACTTCGAGACGGCGCCTTTTTTAGCGCCAAAGGCCCTCTTGCGGGGGTAATATCACAAGAGTCAGAGTTTTCTCTTTTTGAGGGTTTGCACTTATGTCAGCATCCAAAATTGCCGTTGTGTCCGCCTCCGCCGTTGCGGTCCTTGCTGCCTTGTATGCAGCCGCCGGTTATATTGCAGTTCCGTCAGCCGTGAAGTGGGCTGTCGGCGAATACCTCCCCGGCCCTCTGGATGGCAAAAACGCAACAGTTGAATCAGTCTCCTTCAACCCCTGGACGCTCGCGCTCGAACTGAAGAACCTGAAGGTCGAATCAGCCAAGCATCCGGGGGCCAATGTGCTCTCCCTTGCCTACGCAAAGGCTGATGCGAGCATCAGTTCCCTTTTCAAGATGGCACCCATCCTCGATTCTCTGACCGTCAAGTCGCTCATCGTGGACTATGACCAGACACCGGCCGGCGCAAAGGCCAAGAAGCCGGTGACGGACAGCACCCTGGCCCAGGGTGCCGCAGGCGCTGCCAAGAAAGCTAACGCCGAAAGCAAGTCCTCCGGCTTCTCGCTTCCCGCGTTCAGCCTGGCGGACGTCAGGCTCTCCGACAGCTCCGTGCGCTTCCGTGACAGCTCGCAGGGCATCGACATGCAGGCAACGGAGATCAACTTCGAACTGCCGCTCATCTCGACGCTTTCCAGTTCCACTGATCTGCCGGAAATGACTCCGAAGCTCTCCCTGAAACTGGACGGGAACCCGGTTACCGCAACGGGCAAGACAACCAAGGACGGCGCCTCCCTCACAGTCAACGTGCCTGAACTTGATGCCGCCAAGATCATCAAGGCTCTTCCCGTCAAGCTTCCCGTTTCCGTGCACAGTCTGACCCTGGGCGCTGACATCACCGCCAACTACGTCATGGCCAAGGGAAGCAACAATGTCACGCTTTCGGGCAAGGTCCATGCCGGCAACGTCAATGTGGCCAAAGGCACGGCGCTCTCTTTTGCCGCCAGGGCTCTTGATGTTGATCTCGGCAACATCGACGTGTTCGGCCAGAAGGCCCATGTCAACGCCGTCACCCTTTCTGCGCCGCAAGCCAAGGGTCGTCTCTCGAAGCTGATGTCCATCGCTTCGGCCGACACGCCGAGGCAGCCGCAAACCCGCAGAATGGCGGGCTCTCTTGCGCCGATCAGCCCGGCCTACGCCGCTCAGTCTGCTGGCTGGGACTGGTCTGTCGGCTCGATCAAGATTTCCTCAGGCGATGTCTCCGTCACGGACGATACGCTGAAGAGCCCTGCCACTCTGTCGGTTTCCAACATCAATATCGATGCGGCCAATGTGACGCAGGCTGCGGGAGCCAAGACAAAGTTCAATGCGTCGATGAACCTTGCCAAGGGAGCAGTCAAGGCTTCCGGAGAGGCGCAGCTCGCAACGCTCGCCGCTGCAACCAAGGTTGCGATCTCCTCTGTTGATCTTTCCGTGCTCAATCCCTGGATCAAGCATTACGCCCAGGCCTCGGTCTCGAGCGGCCTGCTGTCCACCGACGCCAACGTCACTGCAGCAATGGCGGGGAAGTCGCCCGCCGTCAAGGTTTCCGGCAGTATGGGCCTGTCCAAGCTTGACGCCAACTACCTTGCCACCCCTGCGGAGATTCGCCTGGGATCGCTCAACGTCAAGATCAAGGAGATCGACACCTCCAAGCAGACTGCCGCCGTCAGCTCCGTCGTGCTCCAGTCACCATCCGTGACGATTGCCCGCAGCGCGATTGACAAGAACTCCGGCAAGGGCAAGTCCTCGAGCTCCAAGTCCTCCGGGAAGTCGTCATCCGGCTCCGCACAGAAGCAGAATCAGACCCAGGCCAAAGACAGCGCCGCACAATCTGACTGGAGCTGGTCTGTTGGCAGCATTGATCTGAACGGCGGCACCGCAACGCTCAGAGACGACACGCTCAAGCCCGCTGCCGCACTCTCTGTCAGCCAGATCAAGGCCAAGGTTCAGAACCTGTCCTCGCAAAAGGGTGCGGTCTCCCCGTATAGCCTGAGCGCCACGGTTGCCAAGGGAACGTTCGCGAGCGAGGGCAAGATCTCCCTTGCACCGATGTCGGTCACCGCCACAAACAAGATGAACGGCGTTCAGCTGCCCACGTTCAACCCGTGGCTCGCCTCTTCAGGGGCGTCCCTCACCAAGGGTGCGGCTTCGCTCAACGGCCAGCTCACGTTCAAGCAGGCGACCAAGGCCGCCGTGAGTTGGAAGGGCAACATGCAGGTCAACGACTTCAACGCGAAGAAGGGCGGCACCACCGTGCTCAGCTGGGACAAGGCTGTTGCGCAGAACGTCAACCTGCAGTCTGTCGACCCGCTGAACGTTTCGATCGAACTGCTTGAGATCGATCAGCCGATGCAGAAGATGCTCAAGCAGGAGCAAAAGGTTGGGGCTCTGGTCAACCTCTTCACAAAGGGCAAGCACGCCGACAAGATTGAGAAGTTTGAAACCAAGCTGCGCAAGGACGTCAAGCTGCGCAACCTTGTCTACAAGGACGGCAAGTTCAGTGGAGGAAAGTCCGACAACTCGCTCAGCAGCGTTCTGCTCAAAGGATTGAACTCGGTCTTCGGGAAGTAGCCTCCCGTGATGGAAAAGCCGGCGTTTCGCCGGCTTTTCCGTTTCTTGTCAGTCCTTCCTGGAGCAGCAGCCCCGCTCCCCATAGTAGGACTTGAGCCGGGCACTGTAGAAAACAAGGCTCGTGAGCCAGGTGAAGACAGCCACCCCCACCATGATGCAGGCCGCAAGGTGCCAGGGCTGACCCCAAGTCATCCGCAGCATGATGAGCTCGACCCCGGAGCGGATCCACTCGCCCCCGAAAAGAATCAGGCAGAACATTTCGGCCTTCGGGACCAGCCAGTGCGGCACGGCGAGCAAAAGCAGCAGCACGCCGGGAATCACGATGAGTTCCGGCATGCTGTGAAACATGACGTGCGCCGCCATCAGAACGAACGCAAGCGCAGGGAAAATCAACCGCCACATGATCAGAAGGCCTCCTTGTCAGAGCGAATGGGGGTGGGGCGGGCAGAACGGTTTCTCGGCTTCTCCGGCGGCGCGACCGTCAGAAAAATCCACAGATGGTCGAGCGCCATCAGCGGATGCGTGTACATGAGGCGCGGACCGGCATAGGCCATCGCCCTGCGAATCTTTTCCTTGTACTCGGGCTTGAAGCAGTGAATCCTGCAGTGGTCACACGTGGGTTTGTCCTGGCCGAACGGGCAGCAGGCAAGGCGCCTCAAGGCGTACTGCGCAAGCTCGCCGCACTCGGCGCAAACACTCTGCCCATCCTCCCGCTGATGATGGGCCTTGCAATACATTTCAATCATGGTCCTGAGCGTATCGGCCTGCCGTTTCAGGCGGCCGCTGCCGAGCCGGGTCATGCGATCAACTTCAGTCATGGAAAATCACAGTTTGTTTATACGCCGCTCCGATCTGGAGCGCCTGACCGCCAGGACATTACGGAGGCTCGCTTAAGAATTGCTGAGACGGCGATCGGCTAGAATGCTTAACCCTTTTGACTGTGCCTCCCCTCTTTTTCCTTATGCTTCAGTCCCTTTGGATGCTTGTCGCATCGTTTTTCTTTGCCTGCATGACGGCCCTCGTGAAGTACACGTCGGGCCTCGGGGAGGCCGGCACCTTCGAGATTGTTTTCTATCGCTCCCTGATCGGACTGATGTTCATCGGAACGCTTGCGGCCGTGAAAGGCTATTCGCTTCGCACGAAGCACCTATCGGGGCACCTCAAGCGCTCTATTCTTGGAACGCTCGCCTTCACAATGTGGTTTGCCAGCATGGGGCATCTGCCGCTCGGAACCGGCACGACGCTCAACTACACGGCTCCGATCTTCATCGCGATCACGACCATTGTCGTCGCCCTCAGGAAAAAGGAGCCGGCACCCTGGATGCTGGGGCTGGCGATCCTTGCGGGGTTCATCGGCATCTGCCTCATCCTTCGCCCTTCGGTGAACGGCGAGCAGTTGCCCTGGGCCATGCTGGGTCTGACGGCTGGCGCCCTGGGCC
>Ga0265298_10002523_pt1 | contig 25318 bp, 26 predicted proteins | sample AusTroGonzalo_MG_3_FD_193486 | JGI IMG/M metagenome (GOLD analysis project Ga0265298, IMG submission 193486) | Bovine rumen microbial communities from tropical cattle in Woodstock, Queensland, Australia - Gonzalo_01 | ecosystem: Host-associated > Mammals > Digestive system > Stomach > Rumen ...
TATGGATAATAAGGCGGCAGAGGTAACACCTTCTTCCGCGCTGCTTCGCAGCCCTGTACGGGTAAATGCTCCAGAAGGTGTCACCTCTGCCTCCTCAGCACCTGCACCAACTCCTGCACCTGCACCTGCTCCCGCGCCCGCACCTGCCCCTCGCAGGAGGGCGGCAAAGACGGGATCGGCACTGTCGATGAATGCGCTGATGGAGGAGAAGAAGGAAGAGGAGAAGCCGGTGGAGACCGCATCGGCAGAAATCAAACTCCCGGACGACGAAACCGTCCGCGAAAAATGGAAGGAACTGTCCAAGATCTACGCGGACAAGCCCCGCCTTGCAAGCACGATAGCCAACGGGAAAATCGACGTCCGAGAGAATGACGGCGTGAAAATTGTTGACTTTGTGGTCAAGAACGATGCCCAGAAGCAGTGGATAGAGGACAAGCTCCTCCGAGACCTTGAAGGCAACCTCCGCAAACTGCTGAATACCCCCAAGGTGAACATTGAGGTAGCAGTCGTCCCGGAGGAAGCTTCGGAAAAGGTCCCCTACATGCCCGAGGAAAAAGCCAAGGACCTCATGGACAAGAACCCTGACCTCCGCGCCTTTGTCCTGGACTTGTCCCTGGATACTAAATAGCACTCTGTAATTCTGAGCAAAGCGAAGAATCTATTATTAAATAGCAAAATGAAGTTAAGAGCAGAAAACCTGGTAAAGAAATACGGTGTACGTACCGTTGTGAAGGGTGTTTCCATGGAAGTGGAGCAGGGAGAGATTGTAGGCTTCCTGGGCCCCAACGGCGCCGGAAAAACCACCAGTTTCTACATGATAACCGGCCAGATCAAGCCCAACGGCGGCCGCATTTTCATTGATGACGACGAGGGCAATTCCTCCGAAATCACCTCCCTGCCCATGTACAAGCGTGCCCAGCAGGGCATCGGATACCTGCCGCAGGAAGCGTCGGTTTTCCGCAAAATGTCCGTAGAGGACAACATAATGTCCGTGATGGAGGTATCGTCCTCTACCCGTAACATGACAAAAGAAGAGCGCGTAGCCCGCATGGAACGCCTCATCGACGAATTCAACCTCTCCAAGGTCCGCAAGTCCCTGGGCGTGCAGCTTTCCGGCGGTGAGCGCCGCCGCTGCGAGATTGCCCGCGCCCTTGCCGTGGACCCCAAGTTCATCCTCCTGGACGAACCCTTCGCCGGCGTCGACCCCATCGCCGTAGAAGACATCCAGTACATTATCGCCAAACTCAAATACCGCAACATCGGCGTCATCATCACGGACCACAACGTTGGTGAAACCCTGGCCATCACGGACCGTGCGTACTTGCTTTACGAAGGCGTCATCCTCCAGGAAGGCACTCCTGAGCAGCTCGCCGCCGATGACGATGTCCGCACCAAATACCTCGGCTCCGGTTTCGTACTCAAACGCTCCAAGTCCGTTGAACGCGCCCGCGCCGAAATGACCGGCCAATAGTTTGGCACGCCTCTTGCATTTACACTAACCGGTTAGTTTTAGTTGGTTAGTTAACATACTAAAAAAAGGAATCCGCCGTGATGGTCGATTCCTTTTTTCATTTTCTTTGAGAAGAGGATTACTGATCCTCCTGGAGACGAAGCTTCTGAACGTAGATGGCCTTCTGAAGAGCCATACGCTTGATCACGGAAGGCTTCTCGAAGTTCTTGCGGGCGCGCATCTCGCGAACGGCGCCGGTCTTTTCGAACTTGCGCTTGAATTTTTTGAGAGCTCTCTCAATATTTTCGCCTTCCTTAATGGGAACGATGATCATGCTTTTTTACACCTCCTTTTCTCAAATGGGCTGCAAAGTTAAAAAAAGATTATCAACCTGCAAAATTTTTTATTACATTTGTAAATAACATAAATGTTAGATTCTTCGCTGCGCTCAGAATGACAAGCATGCGCTCAGAATGACAACTATAAACTAAATATACCATGAAAAAGAAGACTGCTGAAACCACCTATCCCTGGAAGTTCGCTTCCGTTGGGGGAACCGTACGTGTAAATGTCCAGAGCGGGGAAGACATTGCCCATCTGGGAGAACTTGACCGCAAGCTTTGGACAGTGCTCAGCTGCCCAACGGACGGCCTGGAATTCGACACCCCCACGCTCAAGTACATAGACGTGGACGGTGACGGAAAGATCCGCGTGGACGAGGTCATCAAGACCGCCCAGTGGCTCACCCGCATCCTCAAGGATCCGGAAATCCTCCTCAAGGAGCCCTCGGAACTCAAGATGGAAGACTTCAACGCAGAGGATCCGGACGGCGCAAGGCTCCAGGCATCGGCAAAACAGATCCTGGCCAACCTCAAGCTGGAGAAGGACAGCATCGCCCTGGCGGACACCGCGGACAACGTGAAGATTTTTGCCGATACCAAATTCAACGGGGACGGCATCATCACCCCCGCCAGCGCCTCCTCGGAGGAAGAGGCCAAACTCATCGGCACCATCGCCACGGTGGCATCGGCAGTTGACCGCAGCGGCGTCCCGGGCATAACCGCAGACCAGATAGAGGCATTCTACGCCGCCTGCGCAGACTTTGTGGCATGGAAAGAGGCCGGCACCAAGGACGTTTTCCCTTACGGAGACGCCACCGCCGACGCCCTTGCCGCAGTTGAGGCAGTCAGGGCCAAGGTTGCCGATTACTTCATGCGCTGCCACCTTGTCGGCTTCGACTCGGCCATCGCCGGCGCAGTGGACGTGAGCGTTGACAAGATCGCCGCCATCGACGGAAACCTTGCCGATGCCGCCCCGGAAATTGGCCTGCAGCCCATTGCAAAGCCCACCGCAGAGGCGGTTCTCCCGCTCAAGGAAGGCCTGAACCCTGCATGGAAGGCCGCCGTTGAGGCCATGGCCGCCCTGGTCGCCCCCAAGAAAAAATCCCTCACAGAGGCCGACTGGAACGCCATCCTTGACTCCTTCGCCCCCTACACCGCCTGGATGGGCGCAAAGAAGGGTGCAGAGGTGGAAGGCATCGGGCTGGAAGAGGTAAAGGCCATCCTCAAGGCCGATGAAAAAGCCGCCCTCCTGGACCTGGTTGCCAAGGACAAGGCCGAGGAAGCCAACGCCCTCTCCATTGAGGAGGTGGACAAACTCCTGCGCCTGTCCCACAACTTCTACCGCTTCCTCAACAACTACGTGGTCCTGGCCGATTTCTACGACCTGGACAAGCTTGCCATCTTCCAGGCCGGCCGCCTGTACATCGACCAGCGCAGCACAGACCTTTGCGTAAAGGTGGCAGGCCCCGCACCGGAAATATCGTCCCTGAGCGGCATGTACATCCTGTACTGCGCCTGCAAGAGCGACAAACTGGGCAAGGCCTTCAACATTGCCGCCGTCCTTACTGATGGTGACGTTGACGGCCTCCGTCCCGGCAAGAACGCCGTGTTCTATGACAGGGAGGGGAATGATTATACCGCCCAGGTGACCGCCATAGTGGAGAATCCCATCTCCGTGCGGCAGGCATTCTGGAGCCCTTATAAGAAGGTGGCGCGCATGATAAGCGACCGCATCGACAAGAAGGCCGCGGAAAAGAACGAAAAGTCCATGGCAGGGCTTACGGATGCCACAAACAAGACGGCCGACGGCAAGGCTCCTGCAGTGCCTTTCGACATTGCCAAATTCGCAGGCATTTTCGCTGCCGTTGGAATGGCTGTAGGCCTTATCGGCGCAGCACTTGCCGGGGTTATCGCCGCACTCAAGGGCATTACCTGGTGGCAGGTCCTGATTATCATTGCGGTTGTGATGCTCATTATTTCCGGCCCCGCAATGTTCATCGCCTGGAGAAAACTGCGCAAGCGTGACCTTGGCCCTATCCTCAACGCCAACGGCTGGGCCATCAACGCCAAGTCCCTGGTGAACACCAAGTTTGGAAAGACCCTCACCAGCCTTGCCAAGTTCCCCAAGCTCACCGCTGTTGATCCGGAAGCCCGCAAGAAGGCTGCCCGCAGGCGCTTCTGGTGCTGGTTCTGCGGCATAGTCGTCGTGGCATGCGTGGCCCTGTGGCTGTGCAATGTGCTTGCGCCCATCGGCATAAAGAGCCCGCTCAAGTGCTACAATCCTGAGCCCGTAGTGGAAGAGGTTGTGGAGCCCGAGGCTGAAGCCCCCGCAGAGGCAGAGGCGGAACTTCCGGTGGAAGAAGCCGCTGAATAATGGATACCCCGTTCCCGTATTCCCAGTACGTAACCGGGAAAAACTTCGTAGGACGCAAGGCCGACATCACTCTCCTGGGCAACCTGCTTGCCGCGGGAGAGCATGTCGTCCTGAGCGAACCGCCCAAAACCGGCAAAACCTCCCTTGTGCAGCAGACTCTGCTTGCGATGAAGATGCAGGGGAAGAGCTTTGCCGTGGGGCAGATGTCGGCCCTGAACATAAGGACGGCCACGGAACTGCTCCTGAGGATGGGCGCCACCGTGCTTAGAATGGCCGGCTCCACGCCCGATGAATTCGCCGGCATTGTGGAGCAGTACCTTGCCGGGACGCACTTCGTATTTGACCCCGCCGCCTACGCGGAGAGGGGAGAGGTCCTTTCCCTTGGCTGGGATCCCGACAGGGACGATGTCACCGCCCTCTTCCGTTTCCCCTTCAGGTTAGCGGCCGACAGGGGAGTCCCGATGTACCTCATCATCGACGAGTTCCAGTGCGTGACCCTCCTGGAGTATCCGGACGGCATCCTGGTACCGCTGAACGCGGTCATGAAAGAGGCCAGGGAACAGGGCCTGAAGGCGTTTTCCTTCATCCTCTGCGGCTCCGGCGTCAACGCCATGAACCGCATTTTCCGCAGTTCGCTCCTTTTCCACCGGCAGGTAATGCACGTGAAACTGTCGCCCATCGACGACAGGGAAATGTCGGACCACATGCTCAAGGGCTTCCTGGCGGGGGGCAAGGTGATGACCGCGGAGCTGATGATGGGCGCATGCCGCCTTTTCCAGGGCCATCCTTGGTACATCAACCACTTCAGCGCCATATGCGACTCCATGACAAGGGGCTACATCATGGAACCCATACTGGTGGATGCCTTGAGCTGCTTGATCAGCGTTCACGAGCCCCGTTTCCAGGCTGTCATGAACGACCTTACCACTCACCAGGTGAACTTCCTGCGTGCTGCGGCAGAGGGCGTCACCCGTTTCAGCTCTTCTGAAGTAATCCGCAAATACGACTTGCACTCTTCTGCCAATGTCAAGCGTGTGAAAGATGCCCTCATGAAGAAGGAAGTGCTCATCTTTGACGAGAACGACACCCCTGCGTTCATTGACCCCCTGTTTGAGTATTGGGTAAAGAAATACTATTTCCAGATTACGCAATGAAAAGACTTGCAGTATTGACAGGCGCTGGTGTAAGCGCAGAAAGCGGCTTCCAGACCTTCCGGGATTCCGGGGGTCTTTGGGAGCAGTACGATGTTAATGATGTCGCCTCCATAGAAGGGTGGTACCGTAACCGCAAGCTGGTCCTGGATTTCTACAACGGCCTCCGCGTGCAGCTGAGGGATGCAAAGCCCAACGCCGCGCACGTCATTATTGCGGAACTGGAGAAGAATTACAAGGTGGATGTAATTACCCAGAACGTAGACAACCTGCATGAGCGTGCAGGTTCAACTCATGTTGTGCATCTGCATGGGGAGTTGACAAAAGTGCGCCCGGAGAACGGAATCTATGATTCCACCGGTTCAGAGAAGGAAGTTATTGACGTTGGATATGATGCCGTAAACCTTGGTGACTGCGCTCCCAACGGTTCCCAGCTGCGCCCCCACATTGTGTTCTTTGGAGAAGCCGTTCCCAAGATAGAGCAGGCCATAGACATTGTTTCTTCGGCCGATATACTCCTCATCGTGGGCTCTTCCCTTCAGGTCTATCCCGCCGCCGGCCTGTACCGCTACGCCGGAAACGACACTCCTATATATGTAATCGATCCCAAGCCCGTACCCATCCACGACTCCCGCGTTACCATGATTCCGGAAGTCGCCACCGTGGGCATGCAGAAGTTTGTGGAAATGCTGTTGAGTAATGCCTGACATCAGTAGCTTCATACCGGATGTGCTCCTTATGATCAAAGGAGACCATAAAGCTTTTGAGCGCCTGTACAATAAGTACTGGGCTAAGGTATATCATTTCACCAGTATTTATATCAATGATGAATACGAAAGGGAGGAGATAGTCCAGAAGGTGTTCATCCGTTTCTGGGACGCCAGGGAGCGCCTTGACCCGCAGAAAAGCCCTGACGGCCTCCTGTTCATTATTACACGGAATATCATCTTCAACCAGATTCACCGTAGAGTATCAGGGTGGCACCAGCTGGGACGGCTCACCCCTTGGCAAGGCATTCGCCGGCCCTATCGACATCTATATTGACGCTGACGGCAACACCATGAAGGTTGAAATCGCCCTCATCCGCGCCTTCCTTCCTAAGATTAACGGCACAAAGATCAATATCGCAGTTCTTGCACAGAGCACCAACTGGACCCTCCACGGCCTTCTTCCTCAGATTGCCCAGACCACTACCAGCCTTGGTGACGGTACCTGCGCAGCACTCAGCGTAACTCTTCCTGCCGCTGACTAAACTGTTTTCATTGGTTGGGAGGGGGCCGGTCACCGTGCCGGCCTCCTTTTTTATTATCTTTGTAAAATGAAAGCAAAGTTACTCTTACTCAGTATGCTCCTGGCGCTTTCCTGCAGCAGGGAAGTGCGGATGGATCTCCCGGAAGGCGTGAGCCTCTGGGGCGGACGTATCAAGGACGGTTCCGCAATGCCTTATGCCGCCGGTTTCACTGCAGACCTCAGGGACAACCGGTCCAACCAGACTGCGCCGCTGCTCCTTACTTCTGACGGCCGGTACGTATGGAGTGACTCTCCTTTCGTTTTCACCGTGCAGGAAGGCAAAGTGGTTTTTGACTCCCAGGTACAGGAGGTTAAGGCCGGTGAAACCCTAGCCGATGCCTACCGCGCAGCTTCAGCCGCTCATTTCCCTGCAGACGGCAAGCTTCCTCCGGCAGAATTCTACCGCTGTCCGCAGTACAATACCTGGATAGAATTGATGTACAACCAGAACCAGGAAGGCGTTCTGGAATATGCCAGAGGCATTCTGGCAAACGGTCTTCCAGCAGGTATCATAATGATAGACGACACCTGGCAGGAAGACTACGGCAAGTGGAATTTCCACCATGCCCGTTTCCCCAACCCCAAAGCCATGTGCGACGAGCTTCACCGCATGGGCTTCAAGGTAATGCTCTGGATATGCCCGTTCGTGAGCATGGACCAGTACCAGATATGTCAGGAAATAGAATCCGTGGGCGGTTTTCTTGCTTCTCCGGACGGCAGCGGCCCTTATCCCGTACGCTGGTGGAACGGCACATCGGCAGTACTGGACCTTTCAAATCCCAAGGCCGCAGACTGGTTCCGCGGTGAGCTGACCCGCCTTACAGACACTTACGGAGTTGACGGTTTCAAGTTCGATGCCGCAGACTTCGAATATTACCCTGCTGATGCAGTTGCTGCAGGCGGCTCCGTCCCCGGATGGGAGCAGTGCTCGCTCTTCGTTCAGCTGGCAGGGGAGTACCCTTACAACGAGCTCCGCGCCGGCTGGCGAAATGCCGGAAAACCCATTGTCCAGCGCCTCCACGACAAGGCCCATTCCTGGGAAGACCTTGCCAAGCTTATCCCTGAAATGATGGCGGAGAGCCTCATGGGATTCAGTTTCTGCTGCCCGGACATGGTTGGCGGCGGCAGTTTCGGCACCTTCCTCAGCGGAAAGACGGACCAGGAACTCATAGTGCGTTCCGCCCAGGTTCATGCCCTTATGCCCATGATGCAGTTCTCGCTTGCCCCATGGAGGGTCCTTTCAAAAGAGAACTACGCGGCAGTTCTCAAGGCCGTGAGTATCCGCGACAGCTTCATGGATTACATTGAAGCCCTCTATAAAAAGGCCGCCACAGATGGAGAACCCATTGTGGCCCCGCTTGAATTCCACTTTCCCCATCAGGGCTTTGCATCCGTGAAGGATGAGTTCATGCTTGGTGACAGAATCCTGGTAGCACCAGTGCTCACTCCCGGCACCTCCCGTACCGTTGTCCTGCCCCAGGGTACCTGGAAAGCCGATGACGGCCAGATTTACCAGGGCGGTGAGCATTCCATAGAAGTACCTGTAGACAGACTTCCTTATTTTGAAAAACAATGAAACGCGCATTCTCCCTTATAGTCATAGCAGCAGCGGTTACCCTCTGCTGCGAAAAGAAACCTTCAGAAGTCATTCCTGAAGGCCAGCCCTTCAAGTATGACGTTACGTACGTAGAGGACCAGAGCAATTTCTGTAACCCGGAGAGAGGCCTCTACGTGCCAAACATCCATTTTTTCCGCAACGTCAACCCTCTCCGGCAAGCCTGAGTTCAGCGTCCGCTTTGCCAACGAGGGCGTCTGGGAAGACGCCACCGGACTGAACGTCCTTAAGGAATTTATGGCAGAGTAGCCTGTGGTGATATGAAAAACAGGCACCTTCCATATGTTAAAATGCAATCGGTTGATAATAAGCCGCTTATAAAAGGCGCCATGGAAGGTGTCAGCAACTTACTTCTTCACCCTGCCCGTAAAGTGGTCCATTACGGTGTATAATCCGCAGATATCTCCGAATACCACGTTGAACAGGCCCTTGGGGAAGATTCCCTGGTTGAAACGGATGAAGTGCTGGCCGAAGGGGATGCCAACAAAGTCCCGGTTACGCTCAATACCCTTCAGGACTTTCTTTGCAACCACTTCCGGCTTCTGTACCTTGAAGACAGACTTTATGCCGTCAAACATGCCTGTATTGATGAAATAAGGGGCAACTGTAGTAATCTTCAGCGGGCTCTTTTCACGCTCAAGCTCAATGCGTACGCTGTCGGACCAGCCTATGGCGCCCCACTTGGCCCCGCAATACAGGGACATCCTGGGGATGGGCAGCATTCCGGCAGCCGATGCAATGTTGCAGATGTGGCCTGTACCGCGCTCACGCATGTCGTTGATGAAACGAAGGGCAACGTACATGGCTCCCTTTGTGTCTATATCGATTGTTAGGTCGATATCCTTGTCCGTTTGCTCCCAGAAGAACTTGTTGTTGGTGATGATGCCGGCGTTGTTGATGAGGATGTCCACAGGAGGGCAGGCGGCCTTGGTGGCAGCCGCTGCGGCGTCGATGGATGCCGGAGAGGAAATATCGGCCCTGGTGCCCCAGACATTGCCTTTTGCGGAGAGCTCTTCAACAGTTGAGGCGATTGCGGCCTCGTTGATATCCCAGATTATTACCTGACCTGCCTTCTTTTCCAGGCATCCTATGGCCATGAGTTTGCCTATCCCGGAGCATCCACCGGTGATAAGGACGGTCTTACCTTTAATTTTCATATTATTCTGCGCTCAGAAGGAGCATTTTCTTAATTATTCCAAAGAGTTTGTAGGGCATGTAGCGGAACTTGAGGTCTATCCATGTGGGAGACTTGATGACCGCCCGTTCGTGGGTGAAGGCCAGGAAGCTGCGCTCGCTGTGGTAGCTTCCCATGCCGGAGTTTCCAACGCCGCCGAAGGGCACGTTGCTGTTGGCGATGTGCATGATGGTGTCGTTGATGCAGGCGCCGCCGGAGGTGGTTCTGCCTATGATGTCCCAGCCGTCGCAGCCTTTGCCGAAGTAGTAGAAGGCCAGCGGCTTCTCACGGCCGTTCACAAAGTCTTCGACCTCCTTCCGGTCCTTGAAAGTGAGGATGGGGAAGATGGGGCCGAAGATCTCTTCCTGCATTACGGGAGCATCTGGCGAAACGCCTTCAAGGAGGGTGGGCTCTATCCAGAGAGTCTCCTTGTTGGAGCGGCCTCCGGCAATGATTTTGCCGTCCTTGAAGTAGCCGGTGAGCCTGTCAAAAGCACTCTCCTTGACGATGTGGACAAACTTGTCCGATGTCTCTGTGCCATCCGGGTAGAGGCCGGCCAGCTCTTTCTTGAAGGCCTCTACAAAGGCATCCTTGATGTCTTCATGGAGGAAGAGATAGTCCGGTGCTATGCAGGTTTGGCCGCTGTTGAGGCACTTGCCCCAGGCTATGCGGCGGGCAGCAATCCGGAGGTTGGCGTCCTTGTCCACTATGCAGGGGCTCTTGCCGCCAAGTTCAAGTATCATTGGAGTAAGGTACTGCGCCTGAGCGGCCGCGGCAATGCGTGCAAGTGAAGGGCTGCCGGTGAGGAAGAGGATGTCGTACTTGTGGCGGAACAGTTCTCCGTTTACAAGGCGGTTGCCCTGTACAACTGCTACGAACTCCTCTGCAAAGGTGTCCTTGATGAACTCCTCAATTACCTTGGAGATATTTGGAACATAGGGAGAGGGCTTCAGAATTGCAGTGCAGCCGGCTGCTATGCAGCCAACAAGCGGGTTCAGAAGAAGCTGGACTGGATAGTTCCAGGGGCTCACTATGAGGGCGCAGCCAAGGGGTTCACGGACAATATAGCTGGAAGAAGGCATAACGGTAAGGGGTGTTGGCCTTGAGCGGCGCTTCGCCCACTTTCCAACCTTTCTGATTGCCTCTCCAAGCTCTCCGTAAACAAGGCCTAGCTCTGTCATGAAGGCTTCTTCATGGCTCTTGTGAAGGTCCTGCCAAAGGGCGTCACAAAGGGGCTTTTCCCACTTCTTGAGCCCGGCGTTGAATGCTTTAAGCTGAGATTTGCGCCACTTTACGTCGCGCGTTGTCCCGGTAGCATAGAAAGCCCTCTGCTTAAGGACAAGCTCTTCTATGCGCTCCGGAGTAGTGTTTTCGAGTGTCATTGTTTTGGGTTTTAGCTACGCAAAGTTAGCAATAATAATGACATCATTTTTTTTCGCAACCCTATTGTAAATCAACAAATAATTCCTATCTTTGCAGTCCCAAATTTTAACGGCTGAAAGGCAGGATAAGTGCTGGAGATGTCCAGACGCCTCAGGCTCAAACTTTTAAACAAGTTTTTTACAAATGTACGCAATCGTAGACATTGCAAGCCAGCAGTTCAAGGTAGAAGCTGGACAGGACATTTTCGTGAACAGGCTTCAGGCCAAGAACGGAGAGTCCGTGGAGTTCGCCAAGGTCCTTCTCATTGACAATGAAGGCGCTGTTAAGGTAGGCACTCCCTACGTAGACGGAGCAGTTGTCAAGGCCACCGTCCTGGACGATGACGCCAAGGCAAAGAAAGTGCTCGTATTCAAGAAAATCCGCCGCAAGGGATTCCAGACTCTGAACGGTCACCGTCAGAAGCTCACCAAGATCCACATCGACGCTATCGCTTAACTTTAAAAGGAGAAACAGATTATGGCACACAAGAAAGGTCAATCCAGTTCCAAGAACGGCCGTGAGTCCCATTCCAAGAGGCTCGGCATCAAGAAGTTCGGCGAAGAGGTCGTAAAGGCCGGTAACATCATCGTACGCCAGAGGGGTACCGCCCACAACCCGGGCCTCAACGTAGGCATGGGCAAGGACCACACCCTGTACGCACTTGTAGACGGAACCGTAAAGTTCAGCCGCAAGCGTGAAAACAAGTCCTTCGTCAGTGTAGTTCCTTTTGAGAACTAATCGGAGGAAACTGTGAAATCAAGGAGGACCTCACCGTCCTCCTTAATTATTTAAAGAATATGCTTACACTCAAGACCCTTCGCGATGACCCCGAGATGGTCATCCGCAAACTCGCAAAAAAGCATTTCGACGCCCGTGAGATTGTGATGGACGTCATAGCAATGGACGACAGGCGCAAAGCCATCCAGCAGGAATCCGATGCCCTCCTTGGCCAGCAGAAAAAGGCCGCTGCGGAAATCGGCAAACTCATGAAGGAAGGCAAGAAGGCAGAGGCAGAGGCCGCCAAGGCAGAGGTTGCAGCCCTTAAGCAGCGCTCCACAGAGCTCCTTGCAGAGGCAGACGCCAACGCAGCCGCCCTCCAGGACAAGCTTGTCCTCCTCCCCAACCTCCCGTACGATCTGGTACCGGAAGGCGCAGGCGCAGAGGACAACCTGGTTGTGAAGATGGGCGGTCCGGAGCCCAACCTCCCGGAAAACGCTCTTCCTCACTGGGAGCTTGCCAAGAAGTACGATATCATCGACTTCGACCTTGGCGTCAAGATCACCGGTGCGGGTTTCCCTGTGTACAAGGGTAAGGGTGCAAAGCTCCAGAGGGCTCTCATCAACTTCTTCCTGGACCGCAACACCGCAGCAGGCTACAAGGAGGTTGAACCTCCCGTGATGGTCAACGCTGCATCGGGCTTCGGCACAGGCCAGCTCCCGGACAAGGAAGGCCAGATGTACCACGCCACCGTGGACAACTTCTACATGGTTCCCACCGCAGAGGTGCCCGTGACCAATATCTTCCGTGACGTTATACTTGCCGATTCTGACTTCCCCCAGAAGCTCACCGCCTACACTCCCTGCTTCCGCCGTGAAGCCGGCAGCTACGGCAAGGACGTCCGCGGCCTCAACCGCCTGCACCAGTTTGACAAGGTTGAAATCGTGCGCGTTGAAAAGCCTGAGAACAGCTATGCTGCTCTTGATGAGATGATTGCTCACGTAGAGAGCCTTGTGAATGCCCTCGGCCTCAAGTACCGCATCCTCCGTCTCTGTGGCGGTGACATGAGCTTCACAAGCGCCATCACTTATGACTTTGAGCTCTATAGCGCCGCTCAGGGCCGCTGGCTGGAGATCAGCTCCGTTTCCAACTTCGAGAGCTACCAGGCCAACCGCCTCCACCTCCGCTACAAGGACGCCAACGGCAAGATGCAGCTCTGTCACACCCTCAACGGCAGCTCCCTTGCACTTCCGCGCGTAGTTGCAGCTCTCCTTGAGGACAACCAGAAGGACGGTTACATCGAAATCCCCGCCTGCCTCAGGCCCTACACCGGTTTTGACCGCATTGACTAACGATCGCATCATACTTGGAATTGATCCCGGAACTCAGTTGTTGGGTTTCGGGATTATACGTTCTTTGGGCAAAAAGGCGGAGTATGTGGACATGGGCGTGCTGGACCTTCGCAAAGAGAAGGACGCCTATACCAAGCTTAAGGCAATATACGACTGCATATCAGAAGTTTGTAAAAGCTACGGCCCCACGGAACTGGCAATTGAAAGTCCTTTCTATGGAAAGAACGCCCAGGTGGTCCTGAAGCTGGGACGTGCCCAGGGAGCGGCCATGATTGCCGCGCTTGAATATGGGGTTCAAAGCGTCACGGAATACGCGCCCCGCAAGGCCAAGGAAGTGATTGTGGGCAACGGTGCGGCCTCCAAGGAACAGGTTCAGATGATGCTGGAAAAGCAGCTTGGCGTGAAGCTCGAGTCCCGTCACCTGGACGCCACGGACGCCCTTGCAATAGCGCTTTGCCATCATTTCCAGACATCGTCCCCGCTGGCTGCGGCCAAAGGGAAAGGCGGCTGGGAACAATTTGTAAAAAATAATCCTGGGAGAATTAAACCTTAGGCGCGCGTGAGTGTCCAAGATTTGTTAACAGTGTACTAAATGGTTAGAAGAATCATTATGGCCCTTGCGGCCATGTTCATTGCGCTTACCGTGAGCGCGCAGACCCACAAAGTGGATGTCAAGCTTCAGGACGCCTCCACAGGTGAGGCCGTGGGCTTTGCTACTGTATCCCTTACTCCGGAAAAAGGCAGTGTCAAGTATGCCCTTACGGACGGCACAGGTGCTGCCACCCTTGAAAAAATCCATAACGGCAAGTATACCTTCAAGGCGGAAATCATGGGCTATGTAACCGTGGAGAAAACCGTCACCGTAGAGGGCCACACAAATCTTGGCGTTATCAAGATGGAGCTGGACAGCAAAGTGCTGGACGCGGCTTCCGTAAGCGCCGTGGGCAACCCCATCATCATCAAGAAGGATACGGTGGAGTATAACGCATCGTCCTTTAAGATCAGCGACGACAACATGCTTGTGGACCTTCTCAAGAAGCTCCCGGGCATTGAAGTGTCGGAGGACGGCAGCATCACCTCCAACGGAGAGACAATCTCCAAGATCACCATCGCCGGCAAGACCTTCTTCCTGGACGATCCCCAGCTGGCCTCCCAGAATATCCCCGCCAAGCTTGTGGAGAAGGTGAAGGTCATCAAGAAAAAGAGCGAGCAGGCAGAATTCACCGGAATTGACGACGGTGAAGAGGAAACTGTCATCGACCTCACCGTCCAGAAAGGCATGATGAACGGCGTGTTCGGCAATGCCATGGCCGGCGGCGGTCACGACCTTCCTTCCAAGGAGGGCGCGGTGGACGACTGGCGCTGGCAGGGGGCCCTCATGACCGGCAAGTTCACTGAAACCAGTCAGCTGAGCGTTATCGTCAACGCAAACAACACCAACAACCGCGGATTCAACGACCTCTCCGGCAGCATGATGAGCAACATGATGGGCGGCAGAGGCGGCATGGGCCGTGGAGGCGGTGGCATGGGCGGTTGGGGTGGAAACTCCAACGGCATCACCACCTCCTGGATGGGCGGAGTCAACGGCAACTGGGACCTCCTGGGGGACAAGATGGACCTGGGCGCCAACTACCTCTACAACGGCTCCATCGTAGATGTGGAGGAATCCACCTACAAGGAAACATACAAGGACGATGGTTCTACGCTCATCTCCAAGTCTGACGGCATCAGCTCACGCTACACGGACGGCCACCGCTTCGGCGTACGCCTGGAGCACAAGTTCTCCGAGAACACCTCCATCCTGTTCCAGCCGCAGTTCAACTTTGGAACTGGCAGTTTCGTGCAGCAGAACGGCTTCTCTACGGACACCCGCGCCGCAGACGGGACCGTCTCCAAGACCAATGACGGTTACTCCAGCAGCAACGGCAGCAACAACAACTGGAGTTCAAGGGGCTTCCTCCTCTTCCGCCAGCGCCTTGGCATCCCCGGACGTACAATATCGGCAAACCTTAACTGGAATATCTCCAACAATAAGATGGACAGCTGGAACCAGTCCCTCACAAACACCTATGCAGGTGCCGGCAGCCAGGACATCGTGAACCAGAGGATTGCCCAGAACACCAACAGCCAGGGCGTTAATACCCGCGTGGTTTATACCGAGCCCCTTGGTAACTACTTCTACCTGGAAGCAAGCTACAACTTCAACTTCTCCCAGAGCAACTCCGTCAAGAACACCTACGACAGCGCTCCCGGTTATGACTGGACAGGCATAAACTACCAGGGAGATCCCGTATCCAGGATTGCCACCGCATCCGGCAACGTCCTTGACACCCTCCCGTACACGCAGGCAGGCGAAACATATAACGATACGTACAGCAACACCATCCTCAACATCAACCGCAACCACAACATGGGTCTTGCGTTCATGTATCAGAGGGAACAGGCCCGTGCGCAGATTGGTTTCTCCGCAATCCCTACAAGTACCACCAACATCACCAACGGCAAGGGATATGAGAACAATGTCTGGAACTTCGCCCCGCGCGCGATGGTGTTCTACGACTTCAATGACAACGCCAATGTCCGCCTGTTCTATAACGGCCGAAGCAGCCAGCCTTCAACATCACAGCTGATGCCTGTCATGGACAACTCCAATCCTCTGTCCATGAGCCTTGGTAACCCTTACCTCACTCCTTACTTCAGCCACAACTTCCGTAATGAGTGGGAGTATTCCAACAAGCAGACATTCTTCAGCGCCCGCGTCAACATCCAGGGCGGCATGGTGGAGAATCCCATCACCAACGCCTCCTGGTACGATATGACCGGCCGCCAGTATTCCTTCCCGGTAAACGGTCACAACACCTACAACGGCAGCGTCCGCGTCATGATCAACGCCCCCATCGCCAAAAGCGGCTTCACCATTTCCAACACCAGCAATGCCTCTTACTCCAAGAGCGGCAGCTACGTTGGAGGGTCATCCCTTGACATGAGCGGCTACTTCAACGGGGCAGGGGAGTTTGATTACGAGAAATTCCATGCCGATTATTTCGAAAACGGCTCCACCAAGTGGGATGCGGACTTCCTGGACAACACCACACGCAGCCTCAGCGTAATGGACCGCCTCCGCCTGACTTACCGCTCGGACAACCTGGAAATCACAGCCAGCGGCCGCACCCGCGTGAGCAAGCCGTGGTACACCCTTCAGGACAACGTGGCCGCAACCTGGAACAACCAGGCTTCCAGCTCATTCAAATGGACATTTGGAAGCAGCGGCGTTGAGTTCAGCACCGATGCCAACTACAACTGGTATTATGGTTACACAACGCCTCAGGATCCGGAGTTTGTGTGGAATGCATCCCTTTCCACTCCGCTGTTCCGCCGTCAGGCAACCCTGTCACTCAAAGCATACGACATCCTTGACCAGGCCAAGAACGTGCGTGTGACCACAACGGACAACTACTATCAGGAAACCCGCAACAATACTCTTGGAAGGTACATCATGCTGTCCTTCACATGGCGTTTCGGTAACTTTGGCAAGGCCCGCCAGCAGATGCAGAACCGCATGGGCGGCGGTCCCGGCGGTTTCCGCGGCGGCCCGCCCATGGGTGGCGGCGGCTTCCGCGGCGGCCCCTTCTAGCCTTCTTGTTGTACGTGATTTGCAACAGCCTGTAAATCAAGTGTTTAACAAAAGTACCCGGGTACCTTGGTACCCGGGTACTTTCTATAAATACCTAATTATAAGCAAGTTAACATTCACGTTTGCCGGACGTAATCCCGCCACTTGGCAATCAGTGCCTCCATATCGGCTGGAACGGGCACCTCAAAGTGAAGGCGTTCGCCGGTGCGGGGGTGGGTGAAGCCCAGTGTGCGGGCGTGGAGCGCCTGGCGGGGGCATAGCTCGAAGCAGTTGCGGATGAACTGTCTGTATTTGGTGTAGATGGTGCCCTGCCTTATCTCCGAGCCGCCGTACCTTTCGTCATTGAAAAGCGGGTGGCCGATGGAACTCATATGCACGCGGATCTGGTGCGTCCGGCCGGTTTCCAGGCGGCATTCCACAACGGTTATAAAGCCATATCGCTCAAGGACTTTCCAGTGCGTCACGGCCCATTTTCCCTTTTCCGGATCGTCGTACACGCGGAAGCGGAGGCGGTCGTTTGGATCCCTGCCGATGGTCCCGGAAATGGTACCCTCGTCCTCCGCAATATTGCCCCAAACCACGGCGGTGTAAATCCTGTCGATGGAATGCACAAAGAACTGGTCCGCCAGGTTCAGCTGCGCGGCGGGGTTTTTGGCCACCACCAGCAGTCCGCTTGTATCCTTGTCGATGCGGTGCACCAGCACGCCCATCCTCTCATCGTCCTCTGCGTCCGGGGTAAGGTGAAGGTAGTACGCAAGCGCGTTGACCAGCGTGCCGTTATAGTTGCCGTGACCGGGGTGCACCACCATGCCGGCGGGCTTGTTGATGACCAGGACGTCATCGTCCTCAAAAACTATGTCCAGGGGGATGTTCTCCGGCAGGATCTCCATGCCGCGGCGCTCGTAGGGCATCACGAACTTCACCACGTCCAGCGGCCGTACAATGTAATTGGCCTTGGCGGGGACGTCGTTCACCAGCACGTACCCGGCCTCTATGGCCTTCTGCACGCGGCTCCTGGACGTATCTTCCTGATGAGATGCTATGAATTTATCGATCCTTACCGGCTCCTGCCCCTTATCCACCACCAGCCGGAAATGCTCAAACAGCTCATCCTCATTCCCGACAAAAGCATCCTCATTCCCGACCTGATCGGGAATCTCCTCCCTGATCATTGCGCCGGCAGTTTAGAGGTATCCAGCGTCAGGCTCACAGAAACGTTGGACCCGAGGTTCAGACGGGCGCCGGGGACGGACCCCTGCTGGTAAACCACTGCGTTCACGGAGTCCGCGTATGTGCGGATGTCCTTGTCAAAAGTAACCTTGCCGATGTTGAGGAAATGGTCGTGAAGCACGTCAATGGCGTTTACGTACTTCATGCCGGTGAGGCGGGGGACCGATGTTGAATTGTCCTCATAGTTCACGCCTACGGTGAGGTCGATGGTGGAACCGCTCACTACAAGGTCACCTGCGGCCAGGTCCTTGCCTTCGCACTTCCAGGCCAGCACGTTGTTGGTGGCTATGTCCCTGACATAATTGAGCTTCCCAAGGTTGAGGCCGCGGTTCTGCAACTCTGCGCGGGCTTCGGTTACGGAATAACCGTACAGGTTTGGCATTACAACCTTGCGGGGAACCACAGAATTTATGGTAAGGAAGATGCTGCGGCCGCGTTTTACAGTTGCGCCTGGGGCAGGCATCTGGCGGTACACTACGCCTCCGCCAAGGCGCCTTACAAACACGGAATCCACCACTTTCACGGCAACCCCGGCCTCCTTTGCGGCGGCCTGGGCTTCTGTCACGCTCATGTTTGTGAGGTCCGGCGCCTGCACTGTTTTCCCGTGGCGTGTTATCACATTGAGCAGTATTCCCGCCCCCAGAAACACCACAAACAGAAACACCGCCGCCCCAATCAGGTTATTCCAAATCCACTTATGCCTGGATGCCATATACAATATCTTTTTTTACCGCGCTAAGTTACGAATATTTTTGATAACTTTGCCTATCATGAAAAAGCCGGGCGCAATATACGCTGTACTAGCCATTCTATTCTGCATTCTGATGAGTTTGCCGTGGATGGTGCCGCACTGCGGGGTGCTGGCCCTGGTGGGGCTGGTGCCGCTGCTTGTGATGGAAAGGCTGGCTTGCTTCAACAAGACAAAGCATTTCTGGTGGTGGCATTACGGGACGTTTGTCCTGTGGAACGCCGTAACCACCTGGTGGGTGGCCAACGCCACGGTTGGCGGGGCCGTCTTTGCAATCCTTGCAAACTCCCTCCAGATGTCTCTTGTGTTCGGCGCTTTCCGTATGGTTAAACGCCGCCTGAATGGAGTCCTGCCGTATTTTTTCCTTGCAGCCGCATGGATTGCCTGGGAAAGATACTACCTTACAATTGCAGAGATTTCATGGCCCTGGCTGGTTTTGGGAAACGCCTTTGCGGAGAGCACGTCCCTCATCCAGTGGTACTCCGTGACCGGCCATCTGGGCGGTTCCGTATGGGTATGGACGGCCAATCTGGCTCTGTTCGGGATCATGGTGGCGCTGTCGGACGGCCGCATGGGCCGCTGGAACGTCAAGGCCCGCGTGGCGGCATTTGCCGGCGTAGCTGTGGCGTTTTTCGGGCCGATGCTCTGGTCCGCCTGCCTCAAGCCCGCACCGGCGGAGAAGACACTGGAGGTAGTCATCGGCCAGCCCAATTTTGACCCTTACCAGAAGTTCCAGAGCCTCACCCAGGAGCAGCAGGACCGCCATTTCATGGACCTTGTGGACGCGGAAATCCCGGAAGGGGCGCCCTGTCTGGTGCTTGCCCCGGAGACGTTCACATCGGGTTTCATGCTGGACGATGTTCCCGGCAACGCCAGCTTCCGCCGCTACCAGACCTGGCTCCGGCGTCATCCGGACGCAACGCTTCTGTTCGGGGCATCGGCCCACAACCGTTCCATCTCCTACGCCGCACCGTCGCCCCTCAGTTATGACCGCGGCAAGGCCGACCAGGCCGGCCACCACCTCTGGATCACCAGCCGCAACAGCGCCGTGGTCACGGATACATCGGGCCGATACGAATTTTTCCATAAATCCAAGCTGGTTGTGGGCACGGAGCTTACCCCTTACCCCAAGGTCTTTATTCCGCTGGAGAACCTCCTCGGCGGCAGCCTCATGGGCAAGTGCGTCGGCCAGAAAGAGCCCACCTGCATGCATGTGGGGGACATTCCTTTCGGCACCGCCGTCTGCTACGAATCCGTTTACGGTGAGTACTGCACCAAGTACGTCCGCAGGGGGGCGCAGTTCCTTTGCGTCATTACCAACGACGCCTGGTGGGGCAATACCGCCGGCTACAGGCAGCACTTCAGCTACAGCCGTCTCCGCGCCATTGAGACGCGCCGATGGATTGCCCGCTGTGCCAATACCGGCATCAGCGCCATCATAGGCCCGGACGGAAAATACCAGTGTGAGACGCCCTGGTGGCAGGATGCGGTGCTGTACGGGCATGTGGGGCTGTCTTCGGAAATTACGCCCTTTGTACGTTACGGAGACATCGCCGGACGCGCCGCCGTACTGCTTTTCCTGCTCATAGCGGCGGCTGCCCTGATTCGCCCTAAGAAATAGGAACAATTTTTGTTCTGTTATTGAAAATAACTATATTTGCGTAAATAACATTAATCTATTGGCTATGAAAAAACTCGGTATTGTTCTCGCAGGCCTTGTGGCTCTTTCCCAGCTCATGATTGCTGCACCTAAGGAAACCAAGGTCAAATACGGCAAGAACATCTACTACTCAGGAGAGGTCGACAAGAACCTTCCTGCCGGCGCAGGAGCGCTCTATCTCAAGGTAAACAAAGACAACGCGGAAATTATCAACGGTATATTCCGGGACAACATCATCGACGACGGCACTGTCCGCATGACCCTCTCCAACGGAGACATGGCCATCATGGAGGGCCGATTCATTTTCGTGGCCCCCGTGGACAAGGACGCATCGGCCTTCGAGCTCATCCTTGAAAGGGGAGAAATCAAGGTCGGCGGTGAAACCTACACCGTTCCCACAAACATCAGCTTCCTCGTGAGCCCGGACGAATTCCTCGGCGTATCGTACCGCACAAACGATACCTTCTACACCACAATGCGCAAGAAGGGCTCATCTGCAATCACCTACGGCATGGTCCGTTCCGCCGGTTCTGACTTCGGCGCCCAGATTGCAAAGATTGACAGCCTCCGCGTGGGCGGGGATATGTACTATCCTCTTTCCAACGGCCTCTGGCGCAATAAACTCAACAAGACCGATTACATCGACGCCCGCAAGAACGACAACAACACCTTCACCCCCGTTGCCATTCATCGCGTCAATCCTTTCGACGGCGGCGTTGTGGATTCGGACACCCCCGGCTCCATCTATGCCGATCAGCTCTATACCGGCACCATCAAGTATCCGGACAACACCATGTACGAGGGCACATTCCACTACCAGATCACCGTGGATGTCCGTTATGAGGACGGTACCTTCACCGGCAAGGATTTCACTGACACCTGGAAGCAGGGACTCAACCTCACGGAGATTGAGCGTGAGCGCCTCCGCAAGATAGAGCGCATCAAGAACGAGATTGCCAACCTTGTTGCCAATGCAGACACCACTTCCGCAACCTTCAGCGGCCGCAGGTACATATCCATCAAGGATGCAGACCACATCACTTACCAGAACAAGCCCGCATGGATTTTCCATCTTGACTATCTCGACTTTGCAACCAACACCACCGGCAGCATCCTCCTGGACAAGGTTCTCATCTATGCAGAGGACAGCGGCAAGCTTGGTGAAATCCTTTACAACCAGGAAGCGGCAGTCGGCTCCGGAGATCCCGTCAAGTATGTAGAGAACAACGGCAAGATCTATGTCTGGCAGGGTGCAGTTCCCACCGCATACGAAGGCTTCCATGAAATCATGTCAGGTTATGATATCGCCCTCCGCAGTGAAAAGAACAACGGCGTCCGCTACTTCCTCTTTGATGAAGCCGCCGATACCCTCACCAAGGAAATCTGCAAGAAGATCGGTGTCCCTTACATTTCCAAGGGAGAAGCCAACCTTGCAGTAGCAGAATCAATGAACATTACCGCTGAATAATTATGAAAAAGCTCTTTCTGATACTTTGCACCGCCATCGTGGCCCTGGTATCCTGCACCAAGGACGATGAATCCCTTGACGGCCGCTGGAACGCCCCCCGTTTCTCTGAACAACCTGACGACTACGCCTTCAGCATTATCTTCGAAGGCAACAACCTGGATCTTTACATCATCGCCTGGGGACAGCACTACAAAGGCACCTTCACCTATTCTGACGGTGTAATCAACTACACTGTAACCGCCGCTTTCCAGGCCTATACAGATGTTTCCTATGATGATCAAGGCAACATGACAACATGGTCCTGGATGGCCGGAGACCTTGATCAGTACACCCTCAAGCTTGCGGAAGGTTACAACTGGTATGACATGAGGCCGGATGAGCTTGAACAGAACAAGGAAATGTTTGCCAGCATCAAGTTCCGGATGCAATCTCCCGGTGTTGCAGTGAGTGACCTCTTCGGCATCGAAGAACTCACTTTCACCAAGGAAAAGTAATCCACGCCTTATTATCATAATGCCCGGCTTTGTGAAGTCGGGCATTTTTATTATCTTTGCAGCCACTTTGAGATGTGGTGTAATGGTAGCACTAGGGATTTTGGTTCCCTCAGTTAGAGTTCGAATCTCTACATCTCAACAAAAATAGCGGCAACCGCCGCTATTTTCGTTATTATAGGGCCGTAACGGCCCTATAATAGTATAGTGTGATTGGTAACTTATTGAGTGTGAATTTATTATATACGGTACCCGGGTACCAAGGTACCTGGGTACCTTAATTAAGTGCCTGATTAGCAGGGTGTTGCAAATCGAGCTGCGGGCGGACCAGGTATGGGAGGGGGGCGGTTAAAACAGGGTGGGGTGATTCTCCTCCAGTTCGGAGAGGATTTTCTGCATGATGGCTTCGCGCATGAGGGAGGCTTTGGCGCGGACGCCGAAGCGGGTGCAGTATTCGTCGATGGCGGCGAGTTCGCTGTCATTGAAATACAGCACGTAGCGGTTCTTGCGCAGGAGCATAAGCTTCTGCTTGGCAAGGTACTCCGGATCTACGCCGGGGATTTTCTTTCTGCGCGGGCTCATAGCTGGACGTAGCGGTGCTGGATTATTCCTTTCTTGTCCACCTGAATCACAAAGGGGATTGAAGTAAGGTCAAATGTGTCCAGAAGCGTCTGGCCCACAGGCTGGTTCAAAGCAGCGTCCATGTCCACCAGGAGCACTTTCACCTTGCGGTCAGAGACCACCTTGTCAACACCCTGCAGAAGCTCCTGACAAGTTGAGCAGCTGGGAGAATAGAACACTATGTATGAGGGATTTCCCTTAAGCTTTCTCAGTGCAAAGGAACCTTCCTTAGCTCCCTTCACAAAGATAGGGAATGGCTTGCGGCGCAGAACGCCCGGGACCGTCAGGTCAGGAATCTCGGACCCAACGGGTGTGCGTGCCGTCATCTCGGAGAGGAACTCCCCAAGCGACAGAATCTGAGTCTTGTCCTCCGGAGCATCCCAGATATCTTCATTGGATATATACCTTTTTACAAAAGGAATGATGGCGTCCTTGTAAACCTCCTCTTTCTGCTGCGAAAGGAAGTAAAGGAGGTCTCCCTCCACCTGCTTGAAGCTGTCCGTATTGCCTTCCCCGAAGGTGCGGGCGGCAAGGTAGTCCGCAACGTCCAGGATGTGTTCCACCTTGAGCGTATCCCCATAGGCCGCGAACATCTGGCCATACCGGGCGGTCTGGGAATCCTCCCCGTAGGAATAGTCTCCGGTGGTGAACTCCCTGGACAGCAGGACCTTAAGTGCGGGAGTATCAAGCCCCCTGCCGATAATCACGCCATCCGGGTTCACCAGGAACATGGACGGAGTCTTGAGTACGCCGTAGAGCCTCTGCCAGTCGGATTCAATTGCGGGATCCCAAAGGTGGATGGCCTCGGGGAAGGTTTCCCGGTAGGTGCTCCAGGAGTCGGCATCGGCCCCCACATAAACGGCGTAAAGCTTGAGGGTAAAGGCGGGATCCTGGACTAACTCCCTCAGGCGCAGGGTTTCCAGCTTGCAGGTGGGGCACGATGTATCGTAGAAGAAGATGACGTTGTAGTAGCCCGATGCAGGTATGCGCACAGCCTTGCCGGAGCGGTCTTTCAGGGCAACGTGCGGGGCATTTTTCCCCACCAGCGAAGCCCGGTTGAACTCTGCAAAGAGCTTGGCGTTGCGGAGGTCCTCCTCCGAGTGCATCTTCACCCTGCCGGAGGCCAGCCACTTGTCCACTATGTGCACGGCAACGGCCTCATCGCCCATGATCTTTGACCCAAGGTAGTGCTCATAAATCTTCAGGGTGACGTACTGCCGCACCAGCGAATCCCGGGACGATTCTATCAGAAAATCGCACTCCGCATTCTGTACGGCGACGCTTTCCCCGGCAAGGGCGGTGAAGTACTCCTCCAGCTTGGCGCCCAGCTCCGGGTATTCCTGGGCCTGCAGGCTCAGTGCGGCAAATGCGGCGGCAACCGCCAAAAAGAACTTTTTCATAGCTTTACTCCTTCGGGTATGAATGCGCTGTAGTCTCCGCCGTGCTTCAGGATATCCCTCACGGCCGATGAGCTGATGTGTGCGTACTCCTGCGCGGTAGGGATGATGATGGTCTCTATCTCCGGGGCGATGCGGCGGTTGGCATCGGCAATGGAGCGCTCCGTCTCAAAGTCGATCATGTTCCGGACGCCCCTGACGATGTGCCTTATCCCAAGGGAGCGGCAGGTGTCTACGGTGAGGTTGTCGTACTGGATTACGGATACGCCGGCCATGCCCGCGGTGGCCTGACGGATTATGTCCAGGCGTTTCTCCATGGGGAAGAAGCCCTTCTTGTCCTGGTTGATGCCCACTGCGATGACCACGTTGTCAAACATGGTAAGGGCGCGGCGCAGTATGTTAAGGTGCCCGGCAGTGAACGGGTCAAAGGAGCCGGGGAAAAGTGCGGTGGTATTCATAATTGCCAGTCTATGGGTTCCTTGCCCTCGGAGGCAAGTATCTGGTTGGTCATTGAAAAATGCCTGCATCCGAAGAAGGCCCCGCGTGCAAGAGGGGAGGGGTGCGCGGCAGTAAGGACGTAATGTTTTGACGTGTCGATAAGCTCCGCCTTGCCGATGGCGAACCGTCCCCAGAGCAGGAAAACGATGCCGCTGCAGTGGTCCGACAGGTACTTTATGACGGCGTCCGTGAACTCCTGCCAGCCGATGTTTCCGTGGGAGGTGGGCATGCCGGCCTGCACGGTGAGGACGCTGTTCAGGAGGAGCACTCCCTGGCGGGCCCAGCTTTCAAGGTTGGGGCGACCGCTCATGCGGATGCCAAGATCGTCCTCCACCTCTTTGAATATGTTCTTGAGGGACGGAGGAGCCGGGACGTTGTCGCGGACGCTGAAGGAAAGGCCCATTGCCTGGCCCGGGCCGTGGTATGGGTCCTGCCCCAGGATCACGACCTTCACCTTGTCCACGGGAGTGAGTTCAAAGGCACGGAAAATTTCCCCTCCGGGAGGGTAAATCACCTTTCCCGCGGCCTTCTCCCCATGCAGAAAGCGCACCAGCGCGGCGAAATACGGTTTCTCGAATTCCCCCGCCAGCGCGGCTTTCCAACTCTGTTCTATCTTTACGTCCATATAATAGATCCTTCGTCGCTTCGCTCCTCAGGATGACAAAAAGGGAGCTCCTGTCATTCT
>Ga0265298_10002525_pt1 | contig 25312 bp, 45 predicted proteins | sample AusTroGonzalo_MG_3_FD_193486 | JGI IMG/M metagenome (GOLD analysis project Ga0265298, IMG submission 193486) | Bovine rumen microbial communities from tropical cattle in Woodstock, Queensland, Australia - Gonzalo_01 | ecosystem: Host-associated > Mammals > Digestive system > Stomach > Rumen ...
GCCTCAAATATCTCGTTCAGATGTATTAAAAGTGATACATGTATTAAAAATGATACATTATTAGGAGTAAAACCATGGCAATAGTTTACAAGGGTATTGATTACCTGAGAGCAAAGCTTGCAACAAAGCAATTAGGAGTAAGCAGAAGATACGATTATTATGAGATGAAGTATTTAACCTATGATCCTTCTCCACTTATTCCTTTACAGTTGAAAGATGCATACAGAAGCATACTCGGATGGTGTGGCAAATCTGTCGATGCCCTTGCAGACCGATTGATGTTCAATGGGTTTGAGGATGATACAGATTACTTCGACATGAATGGGATATTCGACCAAAACAACAAGGACATCCTGTTCGACAGTGCCATCCTGGGAGCATTGATATCATCGTGTGATTTTATTTACATTTCGGCTGATGAAAACGGCTTTCCTAGATTGCAGGTAATTGATGGATATAATGCCACAGGTGAGATTGATCCCATAACCAACATGCTTACCGAGGGTTATGCGGTGCTTCAGAGGGATGATAATGGTGCGGTGTTGACAGAGGCATACTTCACCATCGGAAATACCGACATAATCACGAGCGGAAACCGTTCTGTGATTACGGAAAGCTATCCAAACGATGCACCTTATGCGCTTTTGGTTCCGATCATATACAGACCGGATGCGAAAAGGGTGTTCGGTCACTCCCGGATAAGTAGGGCAAGCATGGATTTGATGGACAAAGCACGGAACACCATCACAAGGGCAGAGGTTTCTGCTGAGTTTTATGCTTTTCCTCAGAAATATGTTGTCGGTATCAGCCAGGATGCGGAGCCAATGGATGCTTGGAAGGCAACAATATCCTCCATGCTTCAGTTTACCAAGGATGAGGATGGCGATCATCCGATAGTTGGTCAGTTCCAAACGGCAAGCATGACTCCTCATCATGAACAGCTCAAGATGTATGCATCGGCATTCGCAGGTGAAACAGGGTTGACCTTAAATGACCTGGGATTTGAAACAGATAATCCGTCAAGCGCAGATGCAATAAGGGCAGGTCATGAGAATCTGAGGCTTTTGGCAAGGAAAGCACAGAGGACATTCGGCACAGGCTTTTTGAATGCAGGTTATCTTGCCGCTTGTGTTCGTGATAAGCAGAGTTACAAGCGCACGGAGATTTATCAGAGCAAACCGAGATGGTTGCCTATATTTGAGCCGGATGCTTCGTCATTGTCCGGTCTTGGGGATGCGATAAACAAGCTTCAGCAATCGTTCCCTGATTATATAACAGAAAAGAAACTTGAGAATCTGACAGGAATTTAAGGAGGGTAATATATGGCAGAAGATATTGCTCCGGCTCTGTTGGAGAAAGTGGAAAAGAATTTCCATGGCAGACTTGAAAAGATGGGTGCCACCAGGTCTGCAATGCTTAAGAGAGTAAGAGATGGTACCACAACATCATTAACTTCATACACAGAGAAGGTTGGCAAAGCTCTTTCGATGGCCTTTGTTGATGAGATAACACCGGAGGTATTACCCAATGGTACATTCTATTATAACATTGCGGAGAAAGTGGTTGTTCCACCACTTAAAGAATCGCACGGCATCGTAAATGAGGTTGCAAGCGAGATGCAGGCCAAGAAGAACAAGAAGGCAGGCATCAATCTTAAACCTATAAGGCCGCCGATTGAAATGGACAGGGTTGACGGAATAGTTGAGATGTTGGTAAACGGCGAGTTTACCGACAACATCAAATATTTTGTTGAGCCTATAAAGAACATTGTTGACCACTTTGGCGATTATCATACCGAGAAGAATGCGGAGTTCTTATCAAATACAGGTGTGGAGATCACGATTACACGCACTTCAGAGGCAAATGCCTGTGAATGGTGCCGAGAACGTGATGGAGTATATCACAGTTATCGTGAGGCTTTGGACAATGAAGTATTTGCTCGGCATGAGGGTTGCAGATGTGATGTCAGTATAAGTAATGGCTCTTCTTCAGGAAAAATGAGAGCGGCAGGCCATGGATTTGTAAGAAATCAATAGGAGGAATGACATGGGTGCAAGGATTGGTAATCAGCATCCCACGCATTCCGTTGTACTTCCTTATACTGAAACAAGAGGGCCACAGGCTCTTGATTTATACCGGGAAACAGGCAGAGAGCCACAAGAGTGGCAGGCACTAATCATCAATGACATTTTATCTGTCAATGACGATGGTTTGTGGGTGCATCCCAAATTTGGTTATTCGGTGCCAAGACGAAACGGAAAAGGCGAGATATTAACTATCCGTGAAATGTACGGCATCGAGATCGGAGAGCGGATATGCCACACAGCGCACAGGACAACAACATCAAGTTCTGCCTCTAAGCGGTTGGCTGATTTATTAAAGGCCAAAGGTTACACAGAAGTATTAAGGCCCAAGAAAAACGAGGTGTATGCACAAGCATATACATACTCAAAACAGTTTGGATTGGAAAGGATTACACTCCTGGACACAGGCGGTTCGGTAGATTTTAGGACAAGGACATCTGCCGGAGGTCTTGGAGAGGGGTTTGACCTTCTAATCATAGATGAAGCACAAGAGTATACAGATGACCAACAGAGTACATTACAGTATGTTGTGTCAGATAGTCCTAATCCCCAAATAATCCTATGCGGCACTCCCCCAACAGCCGTATCAAAAGGCACAATCTTCCCCAAGTTGCGAGATTCGTGCCTGATGGGGGAGGCTGAAGAGGTTGGATGGGCAGAATGGTCAGTTGATGAGCAATCTGATGTAAACAATGTTGATTTATGGTACCTGTGCAATCCGGCAATGGGTTATCAGCTTAATGAGAGGAAGATTAAGGCTGAAGATAAGACCGATGTAATTGATTATAACATTCAGAGGCTCGGCCTGTGGATTAAGTACAATCAGAAATCGGTTATTTCCGAGGCTGAATGGCTTGCGCTTGAAGTTGAAACCTTGCCGAAGAGAGCAGGCAAGAAGTTTATCGGCATCAAATACGGTGTTGATGGTTCAAATGTGGCTGTTTCAATAGCATACAAGGGCATTGACAATAAGATTTTTGTTGAGTGCCTGGATTGCAGACCTTCAAGAATCGGTAACGATTGGATTATCGGCATATTAACAGCCATGCAAGACCTTGGTGGTGTGATTGTTGACGGTGCCAATGGACAGAAGTTGCTTGAGGAGGCAATGAAAGATGCCAAAATCAAGACAAAGCCTGTTCTGCCGACAGTAGGAAATATCATAGTGGCAAATGCTTTGTTTGAACAGGCTCTTGAGCTTGCGACAATATGCCACAAAGCACAGCCATCGCTTGTTTTATCGGCAACAAACTGTGAGAAAAGGGCAATTGGTTCAAATGGTGGCTTTGGTTACAAGGCCCTAACACCTGATACCGAGATCGCATTGCTTGACAGTGTAATCTTGGCTCATTGGTTATGTAACGAGTATAAGGAAAAACCAAAACAGAAAATCAATTATTAAAGCATCCGATTGGGTGCTTTTTTAATACAAAAAACTACGCACACACAGCGGAAATGTGGGAGGTAAAAACAATGGCAGAAGATTTCAAGGTAATTGAAACCCAGGAACAGCTCGACTCGATTCTCAAGGGAAGGTTAGAGCGAGAGAAGGTCAAGTACACAGACCAAATTGAAGAGCTTACCAAGAAACTTGAGGCTCAGAGTGGAGATGCTCAGAAGCAGATCAGTGAATTGACTCAGGCATTAAATGCCGCCAAGGAAGAAAAGGAAGGTTTTAATAAAACCTTGGCTGAACGTGATGCAAAGATCAAAGAATACGAGTTGCACTCGGAAAAAACGCAGATCGCTCACGAATTAGGCTTGTCTTTTGAGGCTGTGAATTTCTTACAGGGGTCAAATGCGGAGGAAATCCGCAAGAGTGCAGAATCGCTTAAGGAGTTGGTTGGTACCAAAACGGCACCACTTGCAAGTCCGGAGGCGAAGATAACAGACACAAAAGAAGCGACAAAGGATGCCGCACTCCGTTCGATGTTGCAGAACATGACTAAAGTATAAGGAGAAAAGATATGTCAGCATTAAGTATGGGATCACTCTTCCCTAAAGAGTTAGTATCAGAGATGTTCAGCAAGGTTAAGGGCCACAGCTCACTTGCAAAGATGTCAGGTCAGGAGGCTGTTCCTTTCACCGGAAAGGATTATTTCACATTTTCACTTGATAGCGATATTTCGATCGTTGGCGAAAACGGCCCTAAGCCTGCCGGAGATGCAACAGTTAATACTGTTACCGTTAAGCCTATAAAGGTTGTTTATCAGAGCCGTGTTTCTGATGAGTTCATGACAGCTTCAGATGAGTACAAGCTCAATACTCTTCGTGAGTTTGCAGATGCATTCTCAAAGAGGATTGGTGCAGGTCTTGATAAGATGGCAATCCATGGTGTTGATCCTGCAACAGGAAACCTTGCAACAGGTACCATCGGAAATAACTATTTTGACTATGTTTGTGCTTCAACAGCGATCACCTACAATGGTTCTACTCCGGATGCAAACCTTGAATCAGCAATAGCTGTTCTTGAGGCTAACGAGTACGCACCTTCAGGTATAGCATTAGCACCCATCATGAGGGCCGCTCTTGGTGCTATGACCAATTCCGCAGATGGATTTAAGTATCCTGGTTTTCAGTTTGGAAACTTCTCCGATCTTGGCGGCATAAAGGTTGATTCCAACATCACAATCGGTTCAGCTTCAGGCTCTAATGACCGTGCGCTTGTTGGTGACTTTGACGCATTCCGTTGGGGATTCGCAAAGGAAATCCCTCTTGAGATAATTCAGTATGGTAATCCTGATGGCGGTTCTTATGATCTTAAGCAGGCCAACCAGGTTCTTCTCAGGTCTGAGGCATGGATCGGATGGGGCATCCTTGATGCGAATGCATTCTGCCTTGTTTGCAAGGATGGCACTCCTGTTATTACAACCTAATGAACGTATATCGGAATAAGAAAACCGGAGCAATGCTTGAAATAGCATCAGAATTTGGCAATAACGAGGTGTGGGAGAAGATTTCTCCCTCACCTGTTGCCAAGCAGGTTAAGGCAGAGCCTGATGATGACATAAAGATTGCTGAAGCTCCGAAGAAGAAAGCCACAGTTAGAAAGGCGGTTAAGAAATGAGCGATTATGCAACAGTACAGGATGTCATAGATTTATGGAGGCCATTATCAAACGATGAGCAGACTCGGACAGCAAAGCTGATTCCCCTTATTTGTGATGAATTAAGGGTAGAAGCGCAGAAAGTCGGCAAAAACCTTGATTTAATGGTGTCATTAGATACAGCTCTTGCATCTGTTGCAAAAACTGTGACCGTTGATGTGGTTTCCAGGGTTTTAAGAACAAGTACCGATGGCGATCCTATGACACAGGAAAGCCAGGCGGCGAATGGTTATTCATGGTCAGGTACATACGCAATTCCCGGTGGTGGCATAGCAAATGCCATTATGAAAAACGATTTGAAGCGGTTGGGGTTGCGGTGTCAGAGGTATGGAGTGATTGAGTGGTATGGGCAAGATTAAAGGTGTTTCGGTAGTCCTTCATGTAAGGACAATCAAAGAATATGATCCATTAGGAAATCCTGTTTATACAACAGAAGATGTCACAGTAAACAATGTTCTTTGGAATGTGTCATCGGTTGATGATTTGATTGATTCAACAAGGCTTGAGGGTACCAAAGAGCTTTATACATTAGCCATACCGAAGGGTGACACACATACCTGGTTGGAAAATACTGTTACATTTAACAGTAAAACATACCATTGCTATGCCGAAAGTGAGGGCATGGAGGCCCTTACTCCTCTTGAATGGAACAAGAAGGTTCTTGTGGAGAGATACGATGGCTGATAAGGTTCGGATTGAGTTAAATAGTGAGGGTGTCCGTGAGCTACTTCGCTCTGATGACATGATGAGCATATGCATGAATGCGGCAGAGGCAATCAAGTCAAATTATGGTGGAGATGTAGAGCTTAATGGATATGTGGGAAAAAACCGAGTTAATGTGTCGGTTATATCCTCATTTGCACAAGCATCCGAAAACAATAGTCTACTAAAGGCGGTTCACGAATGATTGAAGTAGTTTTATTAAATTATTTGAAAAGTGTATTAAGTCCGGTGGCTGTAACAACAGAAATTCAACAGGGAATGTCCGGTTCTTTTGTTGTTATCGAAAAGACAGGTTCAAGCCAAAGCGATCTCTTATTTCATTCAACATTTGCTGTTCAGAGTTACGGTGCATCTTTGTATGATGCGATGTCGCTTAACAAATCCGTTAAGGATGCCATGTTTAGTGCGGCAAGCTTAGACGAGATTACTCGTGTGGAATTGAACAGCGATTACAATTATACAGATCAAGCAACAAAACAATCAAGATATCAGGCGGTTTTCGATATCACACACTATAAGGAGTAATAATATGGGTAATACAGCAAGTTATACCTCTGCGGCAAAGCCAAGGATCGCCGGAGGTATTTATCGTGCCGCAAAAACGGCAACAGCTCCTACAACAGCTGATGGTTCCCTTGATCCGGCTGTATTTACATGCCTTGGATATATTTCTGAGGATGGTCTTGTAAACAGCATCAGTAGGGAAACCGACACCAAGAAGGCTTGGGGTGGTGATACAGTTCTTATTATACAGAACGATTTCACCGACTCATTTCAGTTTTCGCTTCTTGAGGTGCTTAATAAGGATGTTCTTGGCACAGTTCATGGTGAGGGTAATATAACAGGCTCTGACCTTGATACAGGCATAAAGGTTACGGTCAACAGTACCGAGCCGACAGAGTACATGTGGGTATTCGACATGATTATGAATGAGGGAGTGCTTAACAGGCTTGTAATTCCTTGCGCAAGGGTACAGGAAGTTGGCGATATCACCTATTCAAGCTCTGATCTTGTTGAGTATGACGTTACGATCACAGCTATTCCTGATGCTTCAGGAAACACTCATTACGAGTATAAGAAGGCAAACCCGGTAGTTACAACCTAATCGGGAATAAGGCGGAGGTAGAACATGATAGAAGGTAAGACAAAGAGTGGTTTTAAGTTCAAGATTGATGAACGTATATTGAGTGATTGGCGGTTGGTTGATGCCATCGGCTTATCAGAGTCAGATGATGCCTCAGAGCAAATCCGTGGAGTAAGAAATCTCGTACAGTTAGTATTAGGAGAGCAGACCGATGCGCTGAAAAAGCATATTGCGGATAGCAATGATGGTTATGTACCGATGGAGAAGATGACGGATATCATCACCGAGATAATAACCACTTCAAAAGAGTTAAAAAACTCCTAGTCCTCGGAGGGATGTTGCATCTTGACGAGGAGGCAATAATATGCGATTTAGCCGAAACATATCATGTTCTTGATTACAGAGGATTAGCACCTTCATTGGTTGCTGTCCTCTGTTCCGGCTTATCAAATGATAGTCGGATCAAGCGCAAGATAGCAAATCGCAAAGTCAGTTTGGAAGAATTTTTGATTGCGGCACTTGTTGATAGAGTGTCGCTTTTAGTTTGGGCAAAAACGGAAGATGCTCAAAAAGGCAGAAATAAGCCAAAATCAATACTAAGCATCCTGGAGGATGAGGTTGCAAAGCCAAAATACAAGGGATTTGACAGTATTGATGAGTTCGAAAGCAAACGAGCGGAATTTTTAAGAGGGTAAGACATGGCAACAGAATTGGCAAAAGCCTATGTTCAAATCGTACCATCAGCAGAGGGAATAAGCGGAAGTCTTAGCAAGGTTCTTGATGGAGAAGCCACAAGCGCAGGCAAATCAGCAGGTGGTAAGTTCAGTTCTGCTATGGGTGGCTTTTTAAAGACAGGGGCCGCCGCTCTTGCAGGTCTTGGCACAGCCGCTGTCGGAGTGGGAACAGCTCTTACAAACCAGGCGGCATCCGTTGCCGCATATGGTGACAACATCGATAAAATGTCACAGAAAATGGGTATGTCAGCCGAGGCATATCAGGAATGGGATGCGGTTATGCAACATTCCGGTACAAGCATGGAAACCATGAAGGCATCCATGAAAACCTTGGCTAATGCCGCAGAAACTAACAATAAGGCATTTAAAGAGCTTGGCATCACCGAAAATGACCTGAAGAACATGAATCAGGAACAGCTTTTTGAAGCTACGATTGCAGGTTTACAGCAGGTCGATGATACCACTCAAAGAACATACCTTGCAGGCAAATTGCTTGGAAAAGGTGCCACAGAATTAGGTGCATTGCTCAATACTTCTGCGGAAGATACCCAGGCCATGCGTGATCGTGTGCATGAGCTTGGTGGTGTTATGTCTGATGAGGCTGTTAAAAATTCAGCCGCTTTTCAAGATAGTTTACAGGATTTACAGACAAGCTTTGCAGGTGTTAAAAATTCGGTAATGTCCGAGATGCTACCATCCTTTACATCTGTTATGGATGGCCTGTCATCACTCGTTATTGGCGAAGAAGGTGCCAAGGAGAAGATAACCACAGGAATACAGGGTATTGTACAGAATATTACCGAAGCTATGCCGAGGCTTGTTGAGGGATTCGGCACATTAGCAGGTGCATTGCTTGAGGTGGCTCCGGAGTTAATACATTCACTTGCAGAGGGTATTTTAGGGGCAATTCCACAGTTATTACCGACACTTATTGAAGTGGTTGGCGAGATTGCCACAGGTCTTATTGATTTGTTACCACAGCTTGTTGAGGTTGGCTTGCAGGTTATTCTTGAGCTTGCAAAGGGTATCACAGAAGCACTCCCGGATTTGATTCCCACCATTGTCGATACGATGATGATGATCGTGGACACTTTGATTGAGAATATTGACCTGCTTATTGATGCGGCAATTGCAATCATGGTTGCGCTTGCCGAAGGTCTTATTGAGGCTCTTCCGAGGCTTATAGAAAAGCTCCCTGATATTATCATTGCCATTGTTGAAGGCTTGGTAAATAATGTGCCGAAACTTCTTGAGGCATCGGTACAGATCATAGTTGCCCTTGCGACAGGCTTGATTGAGAGTTTACCGGAGCTTATATCAAGGCTCCCTGAAATCATAGCGGCAATTGTTACAGGCATAATAAATCTTGCAAGTGACATGGCACAGGCAGGTAAAGAGCTTGTGAGCGGTTTGTTAAAGGGTATTAAGGAAAATTGGGATTCCTTGGTAAGTTCTGTCACAGAATTGGGAAGCAAGCTTGTTGATAAAGTCAAAGGCTTTTTCAAAATCGGATCACCATCGAAATTGTTTGCTGATGAAATCGGTAAATGGATTCCAGAAGGTGTTGCGGTTGGTATAGAGGCCAATGCCGACAGTGTTAATGGTGCTGTTGAGGATATGGTAAATGATGCCATGATTGATCCCAATTACACCACAATGACTCAGACAGCAAATGCCTTGACACCTTCATTAGCAAGTGGAGTTGCTGCCGGGTCTGACAATAACATGGTTTCACTTCTTAATCAGTATTTGCCTTTGCTCTTGAATGCGATTGAGAACAATCAGGTAACACTTGAGGGTGATGCAAAGGATATGTTTAGGCTGATGAGAAAAGAAAATAATCAGTTTATGAAAGCCAATGGTGTGAGTGCTTTTGCTTAAGGAGTAAATATGGCAGCAAATGATTTGATTTTTAAGCTTAACAATACAGATTATTCGACTCATGTGGTGGCAGAGGATTACAACATAAACCTAAAACCAATCTATCAGGAATGGATAGATGGAGGGCAGGTTAAGCATAGAGATATTGTGGCATACAAGTTGCAAGGTACATTCAAAATGTATTTTGCAACAGCCACAGATTTGCAGACATTCCTTACCGCATTGGCAAGCTGCAAAACCACGGCAAACACATATCCTGTATATTTGAAGGCCAATAATGACACAATAGCATCTCTTACAGCTAAGAAGAATGTATTCCTTGATTTTGAGCCTGTGAGAAAGCGCAATCCGAAATGGGATGATGTATTTGATGTATTTGAGGTCACAGTAGAGGAGCCTTAATATGGCACTTAATTTTAGCGATTCAGACAAAGCCAAATATATGACCGGGCAATATTACAAGGATGTGAGGTTATATTTCCCGGAATTAAGCCATTCATACTTAAATGAGGACATATATGCCGAGTCCATGACCTTGGAAGAGTCGATTTTTGATGGGAATGGTGAATTAAGCATAATCGGCTGCATATCAAACCGATTTAGCATAGAAGTTAGAAACCAAGGATATCAGCTTAAAAACAAAAAGGTCGAGGTTGAAATCCGCATTGATAATGGTTCTTGGAATCGAATCTTCACAGGTTATGTGGATTCGGTCGAAACGGTAAGAGATCGCTCATACCAGAAGTTGACCTGTTATGATGCGCTTTATAAATACCAAAACAAGGATTTTTATCCTGCATACAGTGCTTTGACATTCCCTGTGACCATATATCAGCTCAGAAGCGCATTATTCAACTTTATGGGGGTACAGCAGGTCATTCAGAATTTGCCGAATGATTTTATAGCAATTCCGCAGACCATAGAAGATGGCGAGATATCGTGCCTTGATGCAATCCGAGCTATTTGCCAAATGAATGGTGTATTTGGTCGGATAAATGCAGAGGGTGAGTTTCAGTACTATGATTTAGAGATTCCGAGCGACTTTTTGCCTTATCCAAACACGGATGTATTCCCAAGCACGGAGTTTTATCCTTCTGATGGTTCTGACAGCGAAACGGATTACATCGACAAGTACAAAAAAGTGTCCTTTGAGGATTACGAAACAGCATTATTGACCGGGGTTACAGTTCGTGACAATCAGAGTGATGCCAATGAAGGTTTTTACGGTTCCACAGGCAATGTGCTTCTGATCGAGGGCAATATGTGGTGTCAGGGCCTTGGGTCTGTTACAAAGGATACCATCGCACAGAAAATCTTTGAGAAGCTTGAGCATACGGTTTATCAGCCTTTTGAAGCCACAAGTGTAGGTCTGCCGTGGATCGAGTGCGGTGATGCGGTCGCATATTACATATATGATTATTCAAGCGGTGAGCCTATTACAGATGTGATGGGTTTCACGGTGTTATCTCGTTATCTGAAGGGCATACAGTGGCTTGAGGATAAGTACACGGCAAATGGCACAGAATATCAGCCGGAAGTTAAGCCTGTGAGCATTGAGGGTGATGCTTCTCAGGAAATGCAGAATCTTGAAAATTCGGTTTCCGAGGTTAGATCAGAAATAAGTGACTTGGACAGCAACAAACAAGACAAGCTGATAGCCGGGCCGGGAATAGATATAACCGATAATGTAATATCCGCAACAGGTGGTTCTGGTGGAATTAACTATTCCATGAATGAGCAAGACACAGGCTTGACATATACTTACACAGGCGTGGGCGGTGTTGAGGTTACAAAAAAGGTTTATCAAATAACATTTACTGAAGTTAGTGTACCGACAGATGGAAGTTATATAACGATAGACCTGACAAGCCTTGATCCTCTTTTCATTATCAGCACGGATGCGGTTTTGCTTCAAAATATCAATGGACAGTTTGTTTTTGAAACACCTTGCCCATTTTATCAAAATGCAGACAATTATTGCTTTATGAGGGCAACAGTTCAATTTAATGATGCAAAAAGCATGTATGTATGGTCAAAGCTTTCATTTAATGGATCATTGCACATAACTATAAGATATGTGAAGAATAACGAGCCAAATAACTAATTTTGGAGGTCATTATGGCATACACAAAACAAACATGGCAGAATTTGCCTAATAAAACCACACCTGTAAGCGCACAGCGGCTTAATCACATGGAAGATGGCATTTATGATGCCAATCAGCCTGCTACACAAAGCACAAATGGTCAGATGAGTTCCACGGATAAAACCAAGCTTGATGGCATCTATGCCGTAACCATAAACGGCACTCAGATAGAATTTTAAGGAGGGAAACAAATGATAACAGTAACAGGCTATTCACATCAGCCGGGTGATTCGCTCAATCAGTACCAAATCACCGCATTTGCTGATACCAAGGAAGAAGTAGTGCCGGGAGCGACTTTTGTTGGTATGCCTTCAGGAGAGATGCAGCATGGATCATCAGTTATCACCGCAGATGGAGATGTGGCATTCCTTAAATCTGATGGCACATGGAATTGGGTGTCTTAAGGGGGTGGCAGAATGATAGACCAGGAAACATACGCACTCGCTGTTGCTTATGCAAAAGGGCATGGTGGTGGCGGTGGTGGTGGCACAAACAATTATAATGAGCTTTCGAACAGGCCACAGATAAATAGCACGACACTTTCCGGCAACAAGTCAGCACACGACCTTGGGCTTGCATCCGAGCCTGTGATTGACGGAACACAGATAACATTTTAAGGAGGATTAGAAATGCCAAATCCCAAATTGGAAACATACAAAAATAAGGCAACAAATACGGTTTATGACTTGACCGATGCAAATGCGCAGGCATCATTGACAGCGATCCTTGACGGCACCGATATAGACTCATTCGGTGATGTTGAAACGGCACTTGCAGATAAGATGCCCAATTATCCTTTGACGGATAATATAGAGGAATATATAGACACATTCCATGGTGTGGTAACAATCCGTACAAAGACAACAGATACCATCAGCGCAGGTAGTGTTGCCATTCCTACAAGCAGAGGAGTTGACGGCGCATTTACAAGTATAGTTGTTAGTGAATTTACAGTTTTAGATAACTATGCTGTCGGTGATTACGTTAAGCACGAAGCAAAAGTCTATAAATGTACAACGGCTCATTCAGCAGGTGCTTGGGTTGAAGGTGATTTTACACAGATTAAGGTGCTTAATGAAGTCAAGAATAAAGCAGATAGAGATGCGGCTTTTCCTAGGGATGAGCAGAGAGTTCTTGGTGCTAGACAGCTATTTAGGATGCCTTATTATGATGGAACGTCAAAAGTTTCACATAACGCAACATTCACTGTTAATGCAGACGGTTCAATAACTATTGATACCGCAGGACAAGCAACAGATGCAGACGCTACATTCCGCTTAATGAGATATGACCGTGACCAAACATGGTTAAATATGCTTAATGGTCTAACATTAAGAATGAGTAGTAATACTCTTGCAGGTGCAAGAATACAAGGTTATTGGGCAAGTGCGACACATTCAACAAACGGATATGAATGGACAGTAGATACCACTCAAATGACGAATTGGAATTTTGCCATATTTGTTCCGAGTGGCACAACACTTAGTAATGTGACCATATATCCTTTGCTTTGCCTTGCATCTGACACTAGTGATAAATATTCTGCACCTGCCATGACTAATAGGGAATTGACAGAGAAGGTAAATAAAAACACTGTACCAACAACTATTGAGAGTTTGTTAGCAAATGTTCCTAATGTTGGCGATAGTGTAACTTGTCTGTTGGGGTCGGCTACTCATATAATGCAGACATTAACAGGTGGCACATATGATAAGAGTGGTAAGATTACCTTGATTTGTACGGCAAGTGGTAAGTATGAATGGTGGGGCATTATTGGAGCAGGTGAATATTTTGCATATGGAAAAATCGACACTACAACCACTCCTGTTAATTATTCATTTAAAGTCCTTACAGATGCTTCATAAGGTAAAAAACATGAAAAAACTAATAGCTATGATTGGAGTATGCATCTTAATGATGTGTACTCCCATCAAGGCAGAAATAACACCACAACTTATGATGGAGTGGAGCAGACAACCGAATAATGTTCAATGGAATGTATATTATCAGAATACCGCAATCAACGTGGTAGACAAACTCCCTTGGGAATCACCGAGCCTGTACGATACATATGCCTACACCACTATGAATGTAAACGGTGGATATGTAACGAGCATCGACATGTACATAAAACGAGGGTACGAATACACACTCACGCACGAAGTCGGTCACTGTATATCTAACGCAAACCGTGTTCCGTATTGGTGGTGCTTTAGACCTGAGTTTGTTCCGATATGGCAGGCCGAGAGATACAACAACGCAATGATGGCACAGGGGTTTGACGATATACGGGAATATTTCGCCTGTGCGTATGATTTATACATCAATTATCCGGCATTACTGAAACAGGCCAATCCGATGACCTATAACTACATGATAGTGGTATTACAAAACACTTAGGAGAAGTCAATGGAAGATTTTGTAACAAAAGCGGTGCATGAGGAATTTGTGAAGAGAATGGAAGAAGAGGACAGAAGGCAGAACAAGCGCATTGAGATCATTGAGGACAAGCAGGCGCAGATTTCGGAATTGGTGACATCTGTAAAAGTTCTTGCCGCCAATGTCGAGAATATTGCCAAGGAAATCAACGAGCAAGGAATCCGTTTAAAGGAGATAGAAGGTAAACCCGGTAAACGGTGGGAACAGCTCTTGGGGTATGTTATCTCAGCACTTGTCACAGCCGCTATTGCATATTTTCTGACGAGGTGAGTATGGAAAAATTCTTGATGGGAGTATTAGGCGCAATTTTATTCCTACTTGGAATATTTGCAATAGGTTACCTTGCCGTGCTGATGTGGTGCGGCTTGATTTATTTAGGGGGTCAGATTCCGTTATGAATATATTTCTTGCGGTTGTAGGGGCAGGCGTATGGTCTACCCTTGTTTATTTGATATTAAAAATATTAGGTCTGGATTTGTAGGAGATTCTATGGAAGAAATTTGGAAAGACATTAAAGGTTATGAAGGCTTATATCAAGTAAGCAATAAAGGCCGTGTAAAATCCATGGACAGATATGCAGACAATAATGGCACACCACAGTTTAGGCCGGAGCGAATATTAAAGCAGAATATTCAAAAGGCAGGCAGAAACAGAAGGTGTGCTGTTGCTTTATCTAAGGATGGAATAATAACAAGATATAGGGTACACAGGCTTGTTGCAGAAGCATTTATTCCAAATCCTGATAATAAACCGTTTATAGATCATATTGACACAGATTCTACTAATAATTGTGTCGATAATCTCAGATGGGTTACGGCCAAAGAGAACAGCAACAATCCCATTACTATTAAACATCATTCGGAAGTCAAAATAGGACATCCATATTGGGGATTGGGTATATCAAAAGAAGAACGGATGAAGAACGGAGAGATTTACAGAAAAAGGAGGGAAATGTTATGTATTTAAAACCATCATTGTATCAGATTCTAAAGTGGCTTTGCGTGATTGTTCTTCCGGCTTTAGCCACTTTTATTGTTGTGATTTCTAAGATTTGGGGATGGTCAGACCTTGGCACCATGATCGCTCAGACCATTACGGCTGTGGCAACTTTCCTGGGCACAATTCTGTGTATCAGCAATTACAACTACTATAAGAAGGACAATAACGCATGAATGGTATAGATATCAGCAAATGGCAAAAGGGAATAAATCTTGCAGCGGTTCCATGTGATTTTGTTATTGTTAAGGCCACTCAGGGAGTCAGCTACACTTCGCCAGAGTTCAAGACACAGATATCACAGGCAATGGCACTTGGCAAGCTTATCGGTGTTTACCATTACGCAGGCGGTGGTGGAGCAATTGCCGAGGCCGAATACTTTCTGAGTGTGGTCCGGGAATACATCGGCAAGGCCATTCTTGTTTTGGATTGGGAAGGGGATCAGAATCCAAACTTTTCAAATCCCGGTTACGCAAAGGCTTGGCTTGAGTATGTGAAGCAGAAAACCGATGTGATTCCATTTATTTACATGAGCAAGTCAGTGTGCCGACAGTACAAGTGGGATGCATCATTTCCGCTTTGGTGCGCACAGTACAAGAATCAGCAGCCTACAAGTTACCAATCTAATCCGTGGACAGATACCAAGGGGTTTGGTGCATGGGCCGAGTGTGCAATCTTTCAATATTCATCCAAGGGAAGGCTTGAAGGGTACAATCACAATCTTGACTTGGACAAAGCCTATATTAACGAGGCTGAGTGGATTGCATACGCACAGGGAGATGTTAAGCCGATTGATTTGGCAACCAAGCCTACACTCCGTAAGGGAGATCGGAATGAATATGTCCGGGCATGGCAGACACTTCTTGATGCAAATGGGTACAAAGTTGGCAAAATCGATGGCATTTTTGGCGATAAGACAGAGCAGGCTGTTATCAAATGGCAGCAGGCTCATGGTATGGAGGCAGGTTACATAGGGCCTCAGACTTGGGAAACAATATAATTATATTGTACATATACTTTCCTAGAAGGGGCAGGCATCCTTAGTGGTGTCTGCTTCTTTTTTTGTGCCCATTTTTATGGGGGTTTCATTTCTGAAACATCACATATGAAACTATTCTTTCCTATATATATGGTTCAAATTTATCTGTGAGAGGAGCAATTCATCATGGATATATTAAAACTGTTTCGCTCAGTTGTGGAGAGCGAAGAAATCAAAGGCATTCCATTGATATATGTATTCTTGGTGTTCAACAGTGTAATCGAGGCCATAAATTCAGGTGAGTGCTTTTATGAAACGGAGTATGAGTGATGGGATATATACCGACTAATCCAAATCCGAATAATAATTATACCGGGGATTGTGTAATTCGTGCCATATGCATAGCGGAAGACAAGGAATGGGATGATGTATATGTTGAGTTGATGGTAAAGGGATATGCCATGAAGGACATGATTGAGTCCAACGAGCTATGGAGTTCTTATTTGCATGGATTGGGATATAGTAGGTACATCATCCCTGATTCCTGTCCAGATTGCTACACGGTCAGGGAGTTTGCACAGGATCACCCAAGAGGAACATATATCTTGGGAACAGGAACACATGCAGTGACCGTTATCGATGGAGATTACTATGATTCATGGGATAGCGGATATAAAGTGCCAATATATTATTGGAAGAAGGAGGAATAGAAATGCCAAATTATTACAATCCATATCAGCCAATGTATCAGCCACAGATGCAGCCGCAGATGCAACCACAACCACAGCCACAGATTCAGAATGGTGGTCTTGTTTTTGCTCCAAGTGAGGCATATGCGAGGAATTATTCTGTGGCACCCGGTAACAGTGTTTTATTTAAGGATGAATCTGCTCCTTATATGTACTCTAAAACAATGGGATTTTCACAGTTAGATCAGCCGATTTTCAAGAGATTTAAGCTTGTAGAAGAGAGTGAAGGTGCGGTGAATACTTCTGAAAAGGAAACAATCGATATCAAACCTATTTATAAAGCCATTGAAAGTCTTAATGAGGATATCGAATTGATATGGGCCGAGATTGAGGACATGAAGAATGTACCGAAAAAGACCAACCGACCTAAAACTGAAAACAGAGGAGATGATTGATATGGCAGGTAACATTAACGATCTTATGAATATGTATCAGCAATTGCGTTCTAATCCGGCTCAGCTATTGGCTAGAAGGTTTAACATTCCGCAGAACATAAATCTTAGTGATCCAAATGAAATTACTCAGCATCTACTCAATACCGGGCAGATAACTCAGGAACAGTATAACAATGCAAATTCTATGAGGAGTAATCCGATAATACAGAAAATGTTTAACATACATTGATATTAAGCAAGTGCGCATAGCTTAATATAGACCGACTATCCGCTTAAGAGGATAGCCGCTAACCTACAATATTTATAGGAGGAAAAAGAAATGGTAGAAAATGGAAACAGTGGTTTCTATATGCCTGTTGCACCTGCTTATGCCAATGGCGGTGGCTTTGGCAATGGCGGTTTCGGTGGAGATTGGGGTTGGATAATCCTTCTTCTGCTCTTTGCCGGAGGCGGTTGGGGCATGGGTGGCTTCGGTGGCGGTATGTGGGGCATGGATGGTCTTTATCCTTGGCTGAATAATTCACAGAATATCAGCGACGGATTTAGGGATCAGATGCTTAATACATCCGTAAGTAGCATCCAGAACAGCATCACAAGTGGTTTCGGTGATGTTCAGACTGCCCTTTGCGGTGGCTTCGCAGGTGTGAATGCTTCAATCAATGGGGCACAGAGTGCAATAGCACAGCAGATGTATTCAAACGAGATCGCAGACCTTGAAAGGTCATTTGCTGCACAGACAGCAAACACGGCAGGTCTGACAAATCTTTCTTCACAGCTTGCAAACTGTTGCTGTGAAAATCGTGCAGCCACAAATGATGTAAAGTACACGATTGCAACCGAGGCATGCTCTACAAGGGCAGCTAATTCGGCTAACACTCAGGCCATTCTGGATAAGCTCTGTCAGCTTGAATTAGATGGTGTTAAGGCACAGGTTGATGCGAAGAATGACAGGATTCTTGAGTTACAGAATCAGCTTAATATGGCTTCTCTTCGTGAATCACAGACAGCACAGAATGCCTTTATAGCACAGGGCCTCAATAATGAAGTGGATGCACTGTATAACAGGCTTTCCAATTGCCCGGTACCTTCTACTCCTGTTTATGGAAGAACACCCATTTTCACCTGCAACAGCAATAACAGTTGCGGATGTGGATGTAACAACTTCTAAGGAGGTACGGCTATGGCAGAATATTTAGCTAATGTAGTACAGAATGTGGCATTGAACAGTCCGATTCTGTTTACGGCTTCTATCCCTTGCACCAAAGGGTATGTATACCATGAGGATGAAACAGGGATTTTTATTCTCCGAGGATGCACTAATAACTGTTTTGCAAGATATCAGGTGACCTATAATGGCAATATTGCAGTTCCTGAAGAGGGTGAGCTTACACCAATAGCTGTGGCAATCACAGTTAATGGAGAGCCAAGACTTACAAGCCGAGCAATATTTACACCACAGGCAGTTGATGAGTATGGAAATGTAACGAGTACGGCAATCATAACGGTTCCGAAAGGGTGCTGCTTCACTGTATCGGTAAGGTATATTGATGCTACCACAGACGATCCGGCTGTTGAGCCTACTCCGTTAATTGAAGTACAAAACTCAAATCTTGTAATCAACAGAATAGCATAGAAAGGAGAATAGTATGCACAAGATGAACATGTATGAGAATCTCCGGGATATGCTTGAAAGGGAAGTTCAGGAGATTCAGAAAGAGGGTAACCTTGATACCCAGAAGCTCGATAACCTTTATAAGTTAATGTCAGCTTTGAAGCACACCAATCAGTGCATCGAGGAAGAATCTATGGAAGGAGCATCGTATGACAACCGTGGAATGAGATACGGCATGAGCAATAACTACTCAAGAATGATGCCCTATTCAATGGATAATATGAGTTATGCAAGAAGGGATGGTGACGGTGACGGAAGATATAACGAGAGCCGTGACAACTTTCGTAATCGTTCGTATCGAGGACAATCCTATGGGGGTTCGTACGAATACAGCCGGGATAACTCCAAGAGAAAGATGGTTCAGAAATTAGAAACACTAATGGATGATACCATGAGCGAATATGATCGCAATGCCATCATGGACTGCATTGATAAAATTAAATAATGAAGGAGAGGGCATACTTCGGTATGTCCTCTTTGTTTCATTTATGAAGTGTCACACTTGAAACTATAAATGACATTTTATACATGATACGATTATATTACCAAAAGGAAAGGGGGTAACAATATGAATGAAACCATTAAAAAGGAAGTTATAATAAGCAGATTACTTATGGAGAAGGAAAAATGGATGGCGATCAAAGGCCATAGTCAGGATGTTACCCAAGACAATTTTGTTGACAATGTTCTGTTGGTATATGAGTGGATAATTTCGGATGTCGAGAAAATGTAATCATGACAAATTTCATGACAAATTTTTATACAAATAGTGCTTGTATCCCACAAAATATGTTTGTCATAAACCTTGTCATAAGGGGTTAAAAAAGAGCTATAAACCTAGGAAAAACAAGGATTTGCGACAATCGGGGTAACAGGATTCGAACCTAAACCGTTCTGCTCCAAACATCAGCAATTATGCGGTTTGTGAGTTGCCATGACAAAATCTATGACAAAATTCCTGATGCAATTCTCGCTTGTTGGCCTTGCAAAGACTCCTTCATAGCATGTCGATACACATTTTTCATTACATGGTCAGATTTCCATCCGCCACTCTTCATAATATCCGCATCAGACATACCCATAGAATGCGCATATGATGCGTAAAAATGCCTTAAATCATGAAACCTAAAGGGTTGTATACCTAATTGCTTTTGAAAGCGATGTAGGGCCTTTATAAGCATATTATTAAAGCCTTCATATATATATCCTGTTTCTGCGATCTCTTGGGCCAATGCATCCGGGATGAAAATCTCCCTGTTGCTTTCCTCTGTCTTAGGAACAGGCTTGATTACCCATTTTTTATCATTACTATAAACAAGGGCCTTGTTAATTTTAACAACATTACCATCTATATCATCCATAGTTAAAGCACATATTTCGCCTCTTCTCATTCCCAACACACCAAGCTGAAAAGGAATATGGTATTGGGTACCTTTTGCCATGTCCAAAACTTGCCTTATCTCATCGGTTGTGGGGATGTAAGGCTCATATTTTATCCTTTTTGGCAATGTTGTATGTAAAACCATATTTGGCCTAAACATCTTCATGACAGGAGAAATAAAGCCATGCAGGTTTCTGACCGTCTTGGGGTTGTGATCCTTGGCATAATCGTTGATGACAGTTTGGATATGTACCTGCGATATCTCATTCATCTTCATATCCAAAAACCACTTAGGCAGAACAGAATTGATATAATCGTTATACAGATTGACTACACCGGGAGATAGAACACTGTTTTTGGATTCGATATACTTTTTAGCACAGTTAAGAAAAGCGGTTTTGGGAGCAATATTGTCAATATCTGCTGCCAATGAAACCGCAATTTCCTTTTGAGTGGGTTTATGATCGAATACCTTAGTGATATTCTGCCCATTTATCATTTTTCTGACTCTATATGAGCCGCTTGGAAGCTGTTCAACCTTCATTATTTATCCTATGCAATGTGCATCCAAAGTGATGTTGTATATTCATAATCAGTTCCACTTGTTGTTATTGTTGGCCTTGGTTTAATTTCTATATGTGCAGCATCAACCTTGCCTTGTATTAAAGCTTGAATGTAAAAGCGATTTAGTCCTTCCTCACTATCGAATAAAGTACCAATATGATGATTGTTTAAGAATATCTGGAAAGATTCAAGGCCATTTACATCTCTGTAATCCATTTCTTTAAATACTAAATCTGAATTACCAAGGTCTATTCGATATGGATGTTCTGCATTGCTTGGATCGGAAACCCGGAGGGTCTTAATGTCTTCTTGAATAGGATCATAATGTGAGTTTACCTGAAGCTTTTCAAATCCTTGCAATAGTTCGGATTGCTTGACTCTATATGCTCTTAATTGCTTGTTTGATGATATCTGTTGTTTTGCCTGCATTTTTTCCGCTAAATCAGCTTTTCTGCTATCACCAATGGAACAAAATACATCTATAAGCCATCCAATACCAAATAAACCGCCTGTTAGAAGATATAATATGCCAAGGCCATATTGTTTTTTATAAAATCTATAACCGCCTGCCCATCCAAGCAGAAGCGCAATTACTATACCTTGCATGATTCATCCTCCTTTTGTCTTAAAGGGCAATCCATAAGCTGCTTAAGCAATTTGTTGTTGGTTGCCATCAATTCTGTTGTGGTTGTAAGCAATGCATCTATTCGCTGATCCTTCAGCTCAATCTGATGAGTCATAAATGCAAGAGAATCATTAAAGTGTTTGGTTTCTTTTTCCATCTTTTCTGCATATTTAAGCTTTTCATGCTCTTTTATTGTCTTAAGCTCTTCCTTAAGCTCTTTGACTTGTGCAGCATAATCTTCAATAAGGTCTTTTTTGAAACGCAGAAGCAAATCATTTGTGGCATCTTCACTTCTATCCAATAAGAGGTTGCACAAGGGTATCAAAGTGGTTTCATATCTGAAACTTGCCGGATTCTCTTCTGAGCCTTCTTTGAATATCCTCTGGATGGTGGATTCAGATATGGTACCTTCGCCATATTCATCACATACCATCTTATAGACCTTTTTATAGCTGAGTTTTTCCTTCTTATATACTTCTTTCAGGGCAAGTATAATTTCGGTGGTGTCGGTTAAATATTCCATATATTCTCCTGTTCTATTTGTGAAACATCATATTTGAAACTGTTTTTGCGCTTATTTTCGGTGTTACAATTCTAGAGTCCAATAGCTTGGACACACAATACAAACATTTGTGCTATTCTAACATCGAAAGGAGCTAAATATGTTAGAAAAAAGTGAATTTTTAAAATTATTCAATTCAGCAGATGATGAAACTAAGACTTTGGTTGAGCTGATTTTAAAATGTTCACAACCGATTCCTGAACAACCGGGTCGACATTCTCGAAAAGACTCCACAATTCATCTGAACGAGCCTCACGTTCTGCTTCAGCCTCAATATTATCACGGCCCATAAGATATGGAACAGAACAACCGAGAGCTTCAGCGTATTTAATAATTGAATCTGTTGTTAAATTATCTTCGCCACGTTCGATTTTGCATATTGTAGATTTGCTTTTAAGGCCCATCCGTGCAGCTAATTGCTCTTGCGAGATTCCCAATTCTTTTCTTTTGGCCCTGATCCGTTTTCCTATTCCTGTTTCCATGACATTTACCTCTAGGATAATCATATAATAAATTTCATAAAAAATCAACTTTTACACACTGAGGGGTTGACATATAACCCAACTTATGATATTTTTGTTTCAGTTGGTACATAACCCAACCACTAAATATTGTATGAAAGGAGGAAAAGAGATGCTTAATACACAACTTCTTGATGATAGAATCAAGCAATCAGGATTCAAAATAAGCTTTATTATTGAGAAGCTTGGCCTGTCGAGGAATGGCTTCGATAAAAAACGTAAGGGCAAAACACCATTCCGAATCGCAGAGGTATATGTTTTAAAGGATTTATTAAAACTATCTGACGAAGAAGAGCAGACTATTTTTTTTACTGATTAGGTTGGGTCATAGTGAAACATCAAGAGGATAATAAATGCCAAAAGTATTTTTAAGCGAAAAAGACAGAATAAGCGACAGATTCACTTCTTGGGTATACGGACAGATGAAGTCAAGCCGGGTAACACAGAAGCAATTAGCCAATGAATTGCAGATTACACAGCAGGCATTGAGCTACAAGCTTAAGAATAGGCAATTTTCATTCACCGATTTTGTGACCATCGTGGATGTGTTCGCACCTGATCCGAGCGAGTTGGCATGGTTAGTAGGAAAAAAGGAGAGTATATGAGTGAAACATGGAAGATGTACATCTGGATGGCGATTGCCATGATAGATACCTACATCATCATCAAACAGGAAATGAAGATAAGGAGATAATCGAGAATGAGCAGCGGAAACACAATTTATATCGTTAAAAAAGGTGACAAAGAGAGGGTAACACTCCCGGACATGAAGAGTGCGCAGGATTTGATGTATGCGCTGAATGTGCTGAATTGTTACGAATCAGTTGGAAAACAGGAGATCACAGGCAACAAGCAAGACCTTGTACTGTATGAGGTCATTTTCTTGGATAAGGCCATCAAGGTGGTGGGTCAGACCGATGCCGAAACTGTTTTACATTGGATGCTCACATATGGATGCAACAAGGTCAGCATCGAGAAGATAAGAGAGGAAGGCTATCAGGAATAACAAGTAGGAGGAAAGTATATGCAGATTATTTACAGAGTAGTTTTGAAAATCAGTTACAATTCGGCAACATTTGATTTCATTGATCCTGTTGCAGCTTGCAAGTTTGCCGATGCCGCCAAGGTCAATAATGTGGATGGTGAGGATGGCAAGTGCATGGTTTCTATTCAGCTTCTTACTAAGGAAGAAACAGAAAAGGATGATAAGGATGCCTGATTATAACGAACAAGTCCTTGCAAGGCTTGAGGACAGGTACCTTGATCCTGATTATGACGATTCAATTTATTCGGATGAAAGAGAAGAGGCCATGTGGGAAGAAGCAGATAGGAGGTATGCAGAAAAATGTTTGGAGAAGTAATACCTAACAAAACATATCGTAAGCATGAAGGGGTCAGCAGATCGGAGCTGAATATCATACTTACCAAATCACCATTACATTTCAAATACGCACAGGAACACCATGACGAAGATACAACAGCATTATTGGAAGGCCGTGCAGCTCATAAGCTGATTTTGGAGCCTGAAACATTCACCGAGGAATTTGCCATAGCTCCTGAGTGTGATCGCAGAACAAAGGAAGGCAAGGCTAAATATGCCGAGTTTCTTGAGCAGGCAGAGGGTAAGGATGTTCTTACACCGGAAACCATGACCAAGATTACCGAGATGGCAGAAGCAATCAAGCAGAATGAGATTGCGGTTAAGTTTCTCAAGGGAGAGCATGAGCGGTCATTCTTTTGGACAGATGCCGAAACAGGTGAGGCTTGTAAGGTTCGGCCTGATTGTTTGGCAGAGGTTGACGGTCAGAAGTACATCGTTGACTACAAGACCACAGAATCATGTGCTGATGGTGCATTTGAGAGGTCGGTTAAGAAATACGGCTATAAGTTCCAGAGCGGCATGTACCGGGAAGGTGTTTTTCAGAATACCTTTGAGGATTACAAGTTTGCATTTGTCGCACAGGAGAAAAAGGCACCTTACGCATCAAGGGTTTATATCTGCGATGACGATTTCACAAGGGAAGGTTACGAGGCATTCCGTGAAGCAATCGGAATCTACCATTGGTGCAAGGAACATGACAATTGGTATGACTACATGGGGCCTGAGCATATGACCACATTGTTGGTTGGAGAGGGGGATTTAACATGATTATTGAATTTAACATGAAAAGAGTGGCAAATCTATTGAAATCCATAATAAATCAGCAATGTGAAGAAGGTTTTAAATGGTATGAGGAAGTTGGTGAAATGCCAAATCTGTTTGATATACACCATGCCATAAAAATATTGGAAAACTATAAAGCTGAATCAATGGAAGTGAGGGATGTCGAATGAGTTTACCGAGTTGGGAAAAGGTTATCGATCCTAATTTTATCAATGCAGAGCTTATTGGTGATGTTGGGGCAGAGAGAGTAGTCACAATTAAGGATATCGACCTTGCCGAGTGCTATGACGAAGGCACCAAGGCCAAGGTTCAGAAACAGACAGTGTTCTTTGAGGAATGCAAACCGATGGTGCTGAATAAGACCAATGCCAAGACATTAAAGCGGTTATTCTCACCGAACAGTGATAATCCGGCTGATGCATTCGGACATAAGGTGATTCTGAAGGTGGAGAATGTAAAGGCATTCGGAAAAACCACAACAGGCATCCGCATTAAAGAATACTCCGA
>Ga0265298_10002526_pt1 | contig 25312 bp, 23 predicted proteins | sample AusTroGonzalo_MG_3_FD_193486 | JGI IMG/M metagenome (GOLD analysis project Ga0265298, IMG submission 193486) | Bovine rumen microbial communities from tropical cattle in Woodstock, Queensland, Australia - Gonzalo_01 | ecosystem: Host-associated > Mammals > Digestive system > Stomach > Rumen ...
ATAATTTGATCCATAAATATTATTAATTACGGGACAATTACGATAATTACGGCGATTAGTTTCTAAGAAAAAGATTTGCGGAGATTAAGAAACGAATGTGCATAATAACCATAATTTGATCCATAAATATTATTAATTACGGGACAATTACGATAATTACAGCGATTAGTTTCCAAGAAAAATATCTGCGGGAATTTCCCACTAGTTGGGAAATAGATAGGCCGTGTCGTTACAACCGACTGATTTCCTCTGGCAAGAGGTCGGTCATCTCGGCGATTTCCTCAACGCTCTTCCCTTTCTTCTTCATCCTGCGGGCAATATCTAGTATTCCCTCGGCACGACCCTCGGCACGACCTTTCTCTTCTGCACCAGTTAGGGCATTGTAGGTGTCGCGGTAGCGCTTCAGGGCATGGTCGTATGCCAAGCGGTCCTCCTTCGACAGTTTGCTTACCTCGGCTACCTCAGCCAGCCGCTGGAATACTGCATTCTGCGCAGCCCACGGCATCCTTTCTAATATCTCCATATTCTTCAGTATATATATCCAACGCTCAAAATGATCCTCACACTCGTCGGTCTCTTTCGTGAAACAGGGCATCTGCAGGAATATCAGACGCATCTTATCGGAAAACAGATTGCCCTCATTGTCTGTCAACTTCACGTCTATGCGCAGACGTCCGCCATAGCCCGTCTGCACGAAATTAGTAAAAGCCACCATATATACGGCCTTGACATTATAGTTCCACTCATTGCCCTTCTCGCCCTGGCGGGCGATGGCCTCCGACGCATAGAAGAGCATACGCTCACGGAAGTGTGGATGCTCGCGGTTCTGCATCTCCACGATAATCTTCTCGCCGGTAGCTGTCTCGCAGAGTATGTCGTAGATGGGAGACTTGTCACCGTCGAATATTGCCGTCTGCTCCTTGTCAAGGAATTTTAGGTCGGTGATATCGCGCTCACCCTTAAGTAGCGTATTAAGGAAATCAAGCAGATTGGGCTTGGAGAACTCCTGCCCGAAGATAATCTTGAAGCCAATGTCTGTAAAAGGATTAATAAACTATCCCATGATGCTGATTGTTGTGAAAACATTTCTGCTACTGTCTTTCCTCCCTTTGGCCCGACCCTACAAACGGCTTGGTGGTCTTACGAGTTTCTTGACGCGCCCTGCCCCTGCGGGGCTGGCTTTGTCGGTTGCAAAGATAAACAATAATTTGGAAACTTGTTCCATTGCGAGCCGTTTTTTTATGTTTGGCGGCGAAAATAATAAGAAAATCGCAATTATGCAAGTCCTTTTCAGTCCTTTTCGCCCCCGAAGCTTATGTTTTTAAGAAACGAATGTGCATAATAACCATAATTTGATCCATAAATATTATTAATTACGGGACAATTACGATAATTACGGCGATTAGTTTCTAAGAAAAAGATTTGCGGAGATTAAGAAACAAATACCCATAATAACCATAATTTGATTCATAAATATTTTTGGAATAAATTATGCGCATTACGGCGATTAGTTTCCAAGAAAAAGCCCCAAAAGCTTGCTGGTTGGCAGAAATCATAGTAACTTTCAAGCAAATCTTCATCGAGATGCGTACGCGCGCACATACGCGCGCGCCCCCAAATTTACCGGGAAAGTTACCCGCACGTCTAACACCCACTACTGATTATCAGGCACTTACAGACACAGTTACCCGCACTTTTACCCGCACCTAAGCCCGCACCTAAGCCCACACCTAAGGTCGCACCTAAACCGTAACGATGGTCATTAGAATCATAACGATGGTCATTAGGATCAAAACCATGGTCATTAGAATCATAACCATGGTCATTAGGATCAAAACCATGGTCATTAGAACCGTAACGACCATCGTTTCCCGACACTTAGGTGCGACCTTAGGTGAGGGCTTAGGTGTGGGCAAACCCATGATAACCCCTACTGATTATCAGTGAGTTAAGTGCCAGGTGTGGGACGTGTGGGTAACCCATTATCTTATATTCAACGACAGCCGCAACGAAACCGCGTTCAACCGTGGCCACCCTATAAAGCCGTGTTCAACCGTGTTTAACCGTCGCTCATGTTAGGATTTGACCGGATATACCGCTTTCCTTGCACAATACGATTATAGTGCTTACCTTTGCAGCCGATTTCACACGGGAAGTCGGTTCCCTAAGGACAAAGAAAGTACGTACGTAAAAGATGATCACGGGTGGTAAGTGTACCCCCGTCACCATGACTCTCGACATGCAGAGCCGGCGAGACGCCCGCGCTCCCTGACTCTTGACATGCTGGCCGACGTGATGCGCAGCGGACGCCAGGGGAGAATTCCATGTGGAGAACGACCTGTATTCGGAATTTATTGTAATTTTGCAGAAAATTCCGAACAGAAACTTGCACGTATTCGGAATTTATTGTATTTTTGCAGAAAATTCCGAATAGAAATGGAACAGTACATCCAAAGAGAGACTTACCTACGCCAGCTGACAGACAGGATGAACAATGGCGAAGTGAAGATTGTCACCGGCCCCCGGCGGTCGGGCAAATCGTGGCTGCTCAACAGAATCTTCAAAGACTATTTGCTCGGGCAGGGGGTGGCAGAGGAGAATATCATCATCGTGTCGTTCGACATGGACGATGAGGAGGAAACCGGTGACCTGACAGACCGCCAGGCGCTAAAGTCCTATCTCTATAGCCGCATTACTGACAATGCCGCATCTTATTACATTGTCCTGGACGAGGTGCAGGAAGTAGAAGGGTTTGAGAAGATAGTGAACGGGCTGAACGCCAAGGACAATGTCGATGTCTACATTACGGGCAGCAATTCGCATTTCCTGTCGTCGGACATCAAGACCATCTTCCGCGGACGGGGTGACGAGGTGAGAGTCTGGCCTTTCTCGTTCCGCGAGTTCTGCACCAACAGGACGGAACCCGTCAGCGAACTATGGAAGGAGTACTATACCTACGGCGGAATGCCTGGTCTGCTGCGCCAGCGTACTGCGGAACAGAAGGTAGCCTATCTGCAACGACTGTGGAACAAGGCCTACCTCGACGACGTAGTGGAGCGTCACAACGTGAAGAATCGTGATGCGCTCTCGACCCTCGCCGATGCGCTGTGCTCCTCGGTGGGGTCGCTGACTAACCCCAACCGCATTAGCAATGTGCTGAGGAACGTGCAGAATACCAGGATTGACCCGGAGACCATAGCCAACTATATCGGCTATTTGGAGGAGGCTTTTCTCTTCGAAGGAGCGAAGCGCTACAACATCAAGGGGAACAAATATTTCGAGCGTATAAAGAAATACTATGCCGTGGATGTGGGATTGCGCAACGCCAAGCTCAACTTCCGCCAGCAGGAGGTGACGCATATCATGGAGAATGTCGTCTATAACGAACTGCGGATGCGTGGTTTTGCGGTGGATGTAGGTGTGGTGGAGGCGCGGGAGATGCGTAATGGGAAGTCAGAGTATATACAATATGAGATTGACTTCATCGCCAGCAATGGCACAGACAAATATTACATCCAGTCAGCATTCTCCTTGGACAGTGAAGAGAAACGGCAGCAGGAACTCAAGTCGCTGCTCAAGGTTGACGACAGCTTCCGTAAGATTGTCATCACAGGCAACGACATCGCTGAATATATTGATGCTAAGGGCGTTAGGTTCATAGGCCTCTTCCAATTCCTGCTCTCCGGGTTGTAGCCTGATTGATAAAGTGCAATTATGCAAGTCCTTTTCTGTTCTTTTCGAAGAGAGAGAAAAAAAGCTAATTATACGAACAGGTCGTCCATGGTCACCTCGCTTTGTATTAAGCCGCTATACTGGCTTGGCTTCAGACCGTAGGTTGTCACCATGGTGAGGTGGAGGGCCTTGGTGGTGCCGGTATGCAGACGGAATGATTCCAGACGGTCGTTCAGGTGCTCGGTGTATGCCCTTGTCAGCTCATAGCGACCACGGGCATATTTCATCTCGCAGAGGTTCACCACATGGTCGCGGCGGTCTATCACCAAGTCTATCTGCTCGCGCCGGTCCCCATCGGCGTGATTCCATGAGCACACTTCGGTCAGTACGCCGGCAATGCCTAACCGCTGTTTTATCTGCGGGATGTGATGCAGGCAGACCTGTTCGAAGGCATAGCCGCTCCACGCCGCTCGGCGGGGGTTGTCGGTCATGTTGCTCCACTGGTGCTCGTCGTGCCCGTTTCGGTCTTTGATGAAACGCAGATAGAACAGGGTGTAGAGATCGGTGAGCTGGAACAGGGCGTCGCGCTGCTTCTTGCCAAAGGCGTAGTACTTGGTTAGGAAGTCGCAGTTGCACAGGTTGTTGAGCACCTCCGTCAGCTTGCCGCCGTCAGGCAGCCGCAGCGCCTCCTTGATTTCCTTTAGCGTTAGCCCCTTCGCCTTCTGGCCAATGGTCTCTATCACATTGCGGTACATGGCAGAGTCGTTGAAGAGCGAGCGTAACAGGAAACCGTATTCCTTGCGTAGCGGTGCGTCTGAGGAGAAGAAAAGGCTGTCGATGTTTTGCGACAGGCTCATGCCGGGCTGCAGCAGGCTCAGGTAGTATGGCGTTCCGCCCATTATCATATAGTTCTCCATCAGCTGATAGCGGTCGAGGCGCACATTTTGCGACCGCAGCATCAGCTCAGACTCACGAAGTGTGAAAGGTTGCAGGCGCAGACTATGTGTGAGACGGTTGTGAAGCCCTCCCTTGTCGCCAATCAGCTTGTCGGTCATCCACGTGGTGGCCGAGCCGCAGACCACCAGCATCAGCCGCTCTTGCTGGCATCCCCAACTGTTCCAGAACAGCTCGAGGGCTTTTGTGAAACGCGACTTGGGCGTGTCGAGCCAGGGCAGCTCGTCGATGAACACCACGATGCGGCGCTTGCGCAGACCGCTGAGATACGTCTGCAACTGGTCGAAGGCATCAAACCAGTTGTCCACCACGGGGAAGGTGCCACCCGAATGTACATTAAGTCGCTTGCAGAAGAAAGACAGTTGCTCCTCGCGTGTGCCCTCGTAGATGCCAGTGGTGTAAAAGTCGAACCGATCCTTGAAATACTGGCGCACAAGATAGGTCTTGCCTATACGCCGACGCCCATAGATGGCCATAAACTCAGGCTTGCCCGAGTCATAGCACGTCTGCAGCAACATCTGTTCCCGTTCTCTTCCTATAATCTCCATAACGATAGTCTATAACTGTGCCGCAAAGGTACAAAAAAATGGGTTACGGAACAACAATTTTCAAAATTATTGTGCCGCAAGTGCTATTTTTAACACTTACTATTTGGCAGTCTCGCCGGAAACCGTTACTTTTGCAGGAAAATACAGAGTTATTTATGTTTGATAGGGAGAAAGATCTGAATTTGCTGAAGCATGAGGTGGAACGGACTTTTGGCCGTAAGCTGAAGGAGGCACGCGATTTCGAGGAGCTGAGCGACCTGTTGTTGTCGCATACGAAGGAGCGGCTTTCTCCCACGACGCTGAAACGGCTGTGGGGATACCTGAAGAATGAAGAGGTGGAGACGCGTCCGCACACGATGGATGTGCTGGCGCGGTTAGTGGGCTTCCACGACTATGAGGAGTTCTGTGCTCAGGTAGACAGGTTAGACGAGGCCCAGAGCGGCATTCTCTCCGGAGAAAGTATCACGACGGAGGGAATGAGTCGCGGCCAGCGGCTGGTCATCACCTGGCGGCCAGACCGCAGAATCATGGTGAGACATTTGGGCGACAGCCACTTTGAAGTGGTCGAGGCTGAGCATACAAAGCTGTGTGTGGGCGATACGTTCCGCTGCCACCTGATGATTCAGCACGAGCCGCTCTATCTCGATGATGTCGTGCATCTTGGCCAGCCTGCCATGGTTTATGTGGCTGGGCAGCGCGACGGCGTAACTGTAAGGCTGTGCGACTAAAACTCCTTGATGGCCTTGAATTCCTTCCAGTAGTCTGCCGCCTTGTAGGCCGCAGTGGTGCCTGCAGGGACATAGAGCGTGGCATTAGTACGGTTAGTGAAAACACTATCGGTGATGGTCGGTGGCGTTTCCATATAGCAACGCACGCTGATCAGGGTATCACATCTACCGAATGCTTGATTGCCGATGGTCTTGACCGATGCCGGCAAGGTGATGTTAGTCAATTTGACGCACCATACAAAGGCTTTGTCCTCTATTGTAGTGACTGTTTCTGGAATATCCATTTGCCGCATGCCCCATCTCCCCCCGAAAGCATTATTGCCAATGGTTGTGATACCATCGGGTATATGTGTGGTTTCACAGCCCACGACAAGCCTGTTGGTAGCTTTCTCAATGATGGCGTTGCAGCCAGCGGGCGACTCATACTTCGTATTTGCCGGGTCAACACTTATTTTCTCTAAGCCGGTACAACTGCCGAAAGACTCACCATAGAGCATGGTCACGTTAGCAGGGATGGTAATTGACCTCAGGGCATTACAACCATTGAAAGAGCAACCATCGTAACCCCATTGCCATTGATATAAATCCGTCAGGCCAGTGAAGTAGCGTAGCTCATCAAACGACGTAATTTCTTTGTTGTTAGTGAACGCATCGCTGAGCTCCGTCACAGCGGCAGCCTCTGCCCTGCTCAGCTCTCCGTCGCCATTGGTGTCCCAGTGCTCAACACAAATGGCCTTCACTTTTTTGTCTACAAAGTTGATAATGGCATTGGTCTGGTCTGTCTTTGTTAGGTAGAGTGCTGTCATCACGATGATGAGGGCAATAGTCAGGAGTATACGCAGGGGCCATTGCCAAGAGCGGTGCAGGTCTCTTCGGACGGTTGCCACGTCGGTGTATCGGCGGGACTGCTGTGCGCAACACTTACGGATGACGAAGCCGGAAGCCCCTCCTAAACGGAGCTCGCGAAGGACACAGCCTAAGGAATAGATGTCGGAAGGTCCTTCGGGCGCCGTATAGCCCTCTGTTCCCGCCGGGGCTTTCAGGATGGCGTGGCTGTCGGTGTCTGACAGTCCGAAGTCTATCAGTTTCAGATGCTGTCCGTCTTGTGTCAGCATGATGTTCGACGGTTTCAGGTCTCGATGCTGTGTCTGTCGGCTATGCACGTAGGCCAGCGCCTCTGTCAGCATATCGGCTACGTGGCGGCGCTGCTTTCGCGAATGTTTCCCCTCTGCAAGCCATTCTTTCAGCGTCAGTCCTTTTATCCATTCCATCACAATACAAGGCCCGAGCCCCTCAACGTCTTCAAGGGAAAGGACGGAAACGACCATCGGATGCTGCAGCTGGCTGGTTATCTCATACTCCTTTTGCAGGAAAGCCTGGTAGACGGCATCCTCGCGATACTGCTCCTTCAGTCCTTTCAGCATCCACCAGCGGCCATTGCGCTTTGCACGAGTCAGCTGGCTGAAGCCTCTGCTCGGCACAGTGGAGAAGTATGTGAACCGGTCTGTCTTCAACACCTCCTCTGGCTTGATGAATTCCGAAGTCGGCTCTTCGTTGTTATTGCCGTTGTTTCTGTTTCGCGTCATTGTTTACACAATAGAGTTAATACAAGTAAGGGCCATCTCAGGCGGGGAGGGTTTAGTGGGCTTCGAGCCAGTTGGCGCCGAAGCCGCTGTCGGCAACAAGGGGAACGGAGAGTGGGAAGGCATTTTGCATCTCTTCGATGACGATGGCCTCTACCCTACCCTTCTCTTCGGGATAGACGCTGAAGTTGAGTTCGTCGTGTACCTGCAGGATCATCTTCGAGCGGATACCCTCGGCCTTGAAGCGGTTGAAGATGCGGATCATGGCCACCTTGATGATGTCGGCGGCGGTACCCTGTATGGGTGCGTTGATGGCGTTGCGCTCGGCAAAGCCACGCACGGTGGCGTTGGCAGAGTTGATGTCGGGCAGGTAGCGGCGGCGGCCGAAGAGCGTGGTGACGTAGCCCTTTTGACGTGCTTCCTGCTTGGCTTTTTCCATATAGTCGTGCACCTGCGGGAATGTGGCGAAGTAGCCGTCGATGAGCTGTTTGGCTTCGTCGCGGCTGATGTTGAGGCGCTCGGCCAGGCCGAAGACGGTGATGCCGTAGATGATGCCGAAGTTGGCGCGCTTCGACTTGGAGCGCTCGTCGCGTGTCACCTCCTCGATGGGTTTCTTGTAGATGTTGGCGGCAGTGGCGGCATGCAGGTCTTTTCCCTCGCGGAACACCTCTATCATGTTCTCGTCGTTGGACAGGTGGGCCATCACGCGCAGCTCTATCTGACTATAGTCTGCTGAAAAAAACAGACAGCCAGGCTCCGGGACGAACGCCTTACGTATCTCCTTGCCGTCTTCGCCACGGATGGGGATGTTCTGCAGGTTCGGGTCGCTCGACGAGAGGCGGCCAGTGGCGGTAACAGTCTGGTTGAATGAAGTGTGGATGTGTCCTGTACGTTTGTTGATGAGGTTGGGAAGTGTGTCTATGTACGTCCCTAATAACTTGGTTAACCCTCTGTATTGCAGGATGTCTGCCACAATTTCGTGCTTGTTTTTCAGCTGTTGCAGCACCTCTTCGCTGGTTACATATTGACCTGTCTTAGTCTTTTTGGGCTTGTCGATGATTTTGAGATCGTCGAAGAGTATGGCTCCCACTTGTTTGGGAGATGCAATGTTGAACGACTTGCCTGCCAGCTCGTAGATTCGGTGTTCGATTTCCTTTAATCTGTTGGTTAAAATTGTTGACGTTTCCTTTAGTGATGCCGTGTCGAGACAGACGCCGTTCATCTCCATCTCTGCCAATACCGGCATGAGCGGCATCTCAATGGTATAGAAGAGCTCTTCGCATTTAAAACGCTTCAGTTCTGATTCTAATTTGTTTTTCAGACGTAGGGTGACGTCAGCATCCTCGGCGGCATACTCATAGACAAGGGTAGGGGAGAGGTCGCGCATGGAGCGCTGATTTCTACCTTTTGGCCCTATGAGTTCGTCGATGTGTATGGTCTTATAGTTTAAGTATACCTCGGCCATGTAGTCCATGTTATGTCGCAGTTCGGGTTGAATGAGGTAGTGGGCTATCATGGTGTCCCATAACGGGCCTTGCAGGTGAACGTTATAATTTCTTAAAACTTCTAAATCGTATTTCAGGTTTTGTCCAACCTTCGTGATGTTCGGGTCTTCGTAGAGTGGTTTAAAGATATTAACAATTTCCAACGCCTTTTCACGTTCGGCGGGAATGGGAACGTAAAAAGCCTCGAATTCCTTCACGGCGAAGCTTAATCCCACGAGTTCGGCGTTGATGGGAGAGGTCGAAGTGGTTTCCGTGTCTAAACTGAGAATTTGTTTTGTCCTAAAATAATCACAAATTTTCTTTATTTCCTCCTCATTATCAATTAGTTTATAGTTGTGAACCGTGGTTTTTAGCGTCTCAAAACTGGCGTTTTCGCTCTGCAATGACCCGTCGGAGGTGAATTCTGCAAATAAATCGAGTTGGGCGTTAGCTGTGGTTGTGATTTTTTGAGGTTTTTTAATGATGCGCTCGGCCAGCTGTTTAAACTCCAGTTCGGTGAATAGTTTTCTCAATTTCTCGTTGTCGGGTTCCACAACCTTTAATTCGTCCATGTTCAGTTCAATGGGCACATCGGTTTTGATGGTAGCCAGAAAATAGCTCATCTTAATATCGTCGGTATGGTCGATGACTTTTTTCTGTAGTGCACCCTTCAGCTCGTTCGTGCGGTTGAGGAGTTGTTCAACGCTGCCGAATTCCTTGATAAGCTTAACTGCTGTTTTCTCGCCCACTCCCGGACAGCCAGGGAAGTTGTCGGCAGAGTCGCCCATAAGTGCTAAGAGGTCGATGACTTGGAGTGGGGTAGTGATGTCGTATTTCTCACAGATTTCTCGTGGCCCCATCACTTCGTACCCTCCGCCGTGACGTGGACGGTAGATATTTGCAAGTTCGGTGACCAGCTGCCCGTAATCCTTGTCGGGCGTGAGCATATAGCATTTCACTCCGATGGAATCGGCTTTTTTTGCCAATGTGCCTATCACATCGTCTGCTTCAAAACCATCGACTTGTAGTATGGGTATACGATAGGCGTTGAGTATTTCCTTGATGATGGGAACAGCAAGGTGGATATCTTCGGGTGTGGCGTCGCGCTGCGCTTTATATTCTGGGAAAGCGTCGCTGCGAAATGTCGGGCCATGAGGATCAAAGGCAACACCGATGTGCGAAGGTTGCTCTTTCTGAAGCACTTCATTCAAGGTATTGCAGAAACCAATAATGGCTGACGTGTTCTGACCTTTGGAGTTGATACGCGGGTTCTTGATGAATGCGTAATACGAGCGATAAATGAGGGCGTAGGCGTCTAAAAGAAAGAGTTTGTCCATAATTATGCCAATTTTCGCGTAAAATTACTAAAAAATTTCTATAAACAAAAGATTTTCACTAATTTTGTATCAAAAATCATGACTATGGATTATATTTCGCTGATAAAACACCCTATATCAAATGATTTGGATGCCTTTGTGAGGCTGTTCAATGATTCTTTAATGTTAAATACCGACGGTTTACTTGCTGAGGCATTGAGTCATATCTGCCAGCGAGGCGGTAAACGGATGCGCCCAATTCTGATTCAACTCATTGCCCTTAATTATGGGAAGATAACAACGGTTACGCAGTATGCTGCCGTGGCTTTGGAGCTGCTGCATACGGCCAGTTTGGTGCATGATGACGTGGTGGATGAAAGCGCAGAACGCAGGGGACAGGCGTCGGTGAATGCTTCTTACGATAATAAGATTGCAGTTTTAGTTGGTGATTATATCATTTCTACTGCGCTTTTATCGGTTTCGCTGACTCATAATCAAAGAATTGTACAAATTTTGGCTGAGCTTGGAAAGACACTTGCTGGTGGTGAGGTTCTTCAACTGTCGAATATTCAGAATCAGGAACTCTCGGAAACAGCTTATTATAAGGTGATTAAGCAGAAGACAGCAGCACTCTTCGAAGCTTGTGCAAAGGTTGGTGCGATTTCAGCGAATGCCTCAGAAGAGGAGGTTCGAGCTTCTGCAAAATTCGGACAAGATATCGGCATGATCTTCCAGATCCGTGACGATATCTTCGATTATTATGATTCCACGGAGATAGGTAAGCCTACAGGCAATGATATGGTAGAAGGTAAGCTGACACTACCAGTTATCTATGCGCTGAATCATTCTCATTTAGAGTCGATGCATACGTTAGCGCGTAAGGTAAAAGCCTTAAAGGCTAATCCTGATGAAATTGCTGTCTTGGTGGAGTTTACCAAGGAGCAAGGTGGTATTGAATATGCTGAACATAAGATGGAAGAGATTGCTACATCGTGTATGGAGTATATAAATGGACATGTAAACAACAAGGACATTAGGGAAGCCTTGACAGCCTACCTTGACTATGTGATTCGTAGGAATCATTGAAAGTCAGAAGAACTTAATCTCATTTCCTACCACTTCGCTGAGCAGCATATTTGCCAGTCGGCTTGTACCTAAACGGAGCCATTTATTGGTGAGCCAGCGTTCGCCTAACACCTCTTTGACTATAGTGTAATAGATAAGTGCGTCCATGACCGAGTTTAGGCCCCCTGCTGGCTTAAAACCTATTTGGATTCCCGTTTCCTCGTAGTATTCCTTGATGGCTTGGCACATGACGTAGGCAGCTTCAGGAGTAGCTGCAGGCTCTAACTTTCCTGTAGAGGTCTTGATGTAGTCGGCACCCGCATACATGGCAAGAATCGAAGCTGTCTTGATGTTCTTACCGGTCTTGAGACATCCTGTTTCTAATATCACCTTCATTGCATGTTCGCCACATACGTTTTTTAGTTCGCTGATGTCGTCGCAGACGCCTTCGTAGTCGCCGCTGAGGAACTTGCCTACAGGCATGACGATATCTATCTCCGTGGCGCCGTCTTTTATAGCGAGAGCCGTTTCTGCGATTTTTACTTCTATAAGTGCCTGGCTGCTTGGGAAGCTGCCAGATACGCTGGCAATCTCTACACCATCGACTTCCAGCGATTCGCTGACAGTCTTGGCGAAGCAGGGATAGACGCAGATGGTGGCAACGTGGGGTAGGGTAGGGTACTCATCGTCGAATTGGTTTACACGCTCTGTGAAGGCTAATACTGACTCGTCGCTGTCGGTGGTTTTGAGCGTGGTTAGTTCAACGCTACCCATAAGGAATTTTTTCACTTCCAGAGTGTCGTTTTCCGGAACTTTCTCGGCAATAATCGTCTTTACTGCTTCTCTGACTTCTTCGTCGTTGACGCAAAGGTCATACTTTTCCAAAGCCTGGTCGATTTGGCTTATGTGGGGAGTATGGTGATGATGGTGTCCACACTCACATTCGTGTTCTAAATGATGTTCTGTCATTGTATTTATGCTTTAAGTTTTGGATTAGCTATATGCCGTAAAGCATCGCGGTTTGTCTTTTTTTCTATCGATTTCTGGAGTGCCGCGGTAAGGTCGACGCCAGTCTGGTTTGCCAAGCAGATAAGAACCCACAGTACGTCGGCCATCTCTTCGTCAAGGTTGTCTGTTTCGCCTGCTTTGAAGCTTTGGTCGCCATATCTGCGAGCCATCACTCGTGCTAACTCCCCAACTTCCTCTGTAAGAACCGCCATGTTGGTAAGTTCTGAGAAATAGCGTACGCCGTATTTCTTGATCCAGCTGTCTACAGCTTCTTGTGCCTCTCGTATTGTCATTATCTTAATAATAGCATGCCAAATAGTAAAAGAATGACCACCAGCATCATGATGATATTTTGCTTGTTGTCGCGACTGTACTCCTGCCAATGGAATGCTTTGTAGACGACGACAATTAGCCATAGCAGTATACCAATAAAACAGGCAATGATGCCCGCTTGGATGTCCATAAACCGCTTCATCACACAGCCGATAAACATCAACAGGATACCTGATATCTCTATTTCTTTTAGAAATCTTTTCATGTGTAGAGTGTTATATACCAATGATGCTGAGGCCTACCAATATGAGAAATGCCACTGCTATCATGTTAGTGATTTTCTCATTCTGTTTCCAGTGGATAATTGTCCATATACTTGAAAGCGTCATAATGAGAAGACCAGCCCAGCATAGGATGGGTAAGTTCATTATACGGCCGATGATGTAGAGTATCAGAGCGCCGAAGTTGGTGTAGTTAACAATGTTTTTGAATGATCCCATAATTACTTATTCTTTGTTTTTTGTATCCATACAAATGGTTACGGGGCCGTCGTTGAGTAGCTCAACTTTCATGTCTGCACCGAATTCGCCAGTCTCAACTTTTTTGCCTATGGCTTCGCTAAGCTTTCTGCAGAACATCTCGTAGAGTGGAATGGAAATATCGTGTCTGGCCGCACGCAACCATGATGGACGATTGCCCTTCTTATAGCTGGCAAACAAAGTAAACTGACTGACTACGAGCACGTTACCATCAACATCGCCTAATGAGAGATTCATCACGCCTTGCGCATCGTCGAACACACGAAGTGCTGCAATTTTCCTCACTAACCAATCTATATCTTCTTGTGAGTCTTCCTCGCATATCCCTAAAAGAACCAGAAAGCCCTTTCCGATAGACGCCTTTAATGTTCCTTCTATGGTTACGCTTGAACGACTGACACGTTGGATTACTGCTCTCATTGTTGGTTAGATTTTGTGTGCAAAGTTAATGAATTTTTTTGTAATGACCAAAGGTTCAGGGATGGAAATTCTGAAAAATAATTCTTGCCTTCGACGGGCCTATGATTGTAGCTAAAGTTTCCTCATCCGCATCGACAATTCTTTTCACCGTTTTAAGCTTCTTAAGAAGCTCGTCACGCGTTTTTGGACCGACGCCTTTGATATTGTCAAGTGCTGATTGTAGAGCGCGCTTAGAACGCTTTTGCCGATGGAACGATATTGCAAAACGATGTACTTCATCTTGTATCTGGGTGAGCACATGAAACAGCTCACTGTCTGTTTTCAAAGCAACTGTAATAGGCGGGAAACCATATAACAGTTCGTTTGTTCTGTGACGGTTGTCTTTTGCCAAACCGGCAATGGGAATGTTGAGGTTTAGCTCGTCTTGAATAACCTGTCTGATAACTTCCATTTGTCCGCGTCCGCCGTCGGCTATGATAAGGTCTGGCAAGGGTTGCTCTTCTTCCAATACGCGTTTATAACGCCGCTTTACAACTTCTTTCATTGATGCGTAATCGTCAGGACCAGTTACGGTTTTGATAATATAGTGTTTATAGTTGCTCTTCGACGGCTTCATTTTCTTAAATACAATGCACGCTGCTACAGCATCACTGCCAGAGATGTTTGAATTATCGAAACACTCTATGTGGTAGGGCAGTTTTGGCAAGTGCAACTTCTCCTGCAGCTCTTTCATTAGCCTTACTTGCTTTTGTTCAGGGTTGAGTTTCTCAGATTGTTTTAGCCGGTCGAACTTATACTGTTTACCATTCATGATTGAAAGGTCAAGCAATGTCTTCTTGTCGCCATTTTTTGGCACGGTTAACTTAATCCCTTCTAATGCAATGCTCATTTCTTTCGGAACGATGATTTCGCTGGCATCGCTCTTAAAACGCTCGCGTAGTTCAACGATACCAAGCTGTAGCAGCTCTTCATCGCTCTCGTTCAGCTTCTTTTTATATTCTATGGTGAAGCTCTGGTTAATGCTACCGTTCGATACGTGGATATAATTGATGAATGCCATATTCTCATCACTGGTGATTGAGAATACATCGACGTTGTTAATTGTATGGCTCACTACTTCGCTCTTGCTGACGAAACCTTGTAATGCGAAGTATTTCTTCTTGATTTCTTCTGCTTCCTCAAATCTGAGTTCTTCAGAGAGCCGTACCATCTCGTTTTTCAGGTCACGCATCACCTGTCTTGTGTTTCCCTTAAGTATCTCTCTTGCCTGTGCAATGTTTTTCAGATAGTCGTCGTATGATTGCTTACCCTCACAAATCCCATAGCATTTCTTTATGTGATAGTCTAAACACACCTTATATTTACCTGATTCTATTCCTTCTTTTGTGATAGGGTGTCTACACGTACGGGGCTGGTAAAGTTCCTTAATCAAGTCAAGCACGGCGTACATACTTCCAACATGGGCATAGGGGCCAAAATAGGTACCCCATTTCTTGTTAATAGTACGTGTCTTGATAATCCGCGGGATATACTCGTTTGTAATGCAGATAGACGGATAGATTTTGTCATCTTTAAGTAGAACATTATATCTCGGATTATATTTCTTTATAAGCTCGTTTTCTAACAGCAGCGCATCTTCTTCCGAGTTTACAATGGTATATGATATGTCCCAGATTTTTGAAACCATTATCTTTGTTTTGAAGCGATCAACCTCAGTGTGAAAGTATGAAGATACTCTCGACTTGAGACGTTTCGCCTTACCCACGTAAATAATTACGTGATTCTTATCATAGAATTGGTAACTGCCTGGTTTTTCAGGTAATCGTGATACTAATTCCTTTAGTTTTGCCAGCCTGTTTGCATTTTCTTCCTTTGTCATGTTTCACGTGAAACGCTATATGATCATTAGAGATGTATAATCTAAGCCCTTGAGTTTTTCCTTACCTTCTAAGCCCTCGTCTGTAATCTCTATAAGGAAGTTTATATACACTTTCTTCGGACGGAAATGCTTTACCAGATTGTAAACGGCTTCGGCAGTGCCGCCAGTAGCCAGCAGGTCGTCGTGTATGAGTACAATATCATCGGATGTGATAGAGTCGATGTGCATCTCTATCGTGTCTACACCATATTCTTTCGAAAAATGTTGTTCAATAACTGTATATGGTAGTTTCCCAGGCTTTCTGGCCATTACCATACCACAACCAAGTTTTCCTGCAAGTGCAGCAGCCATGATAAATCCCCTGCTTTCAACACCTACAATCTTAGAAATGCCTTTGTCCTTATAAATTTCGTATAGCTCGTCTAACATTATTTTAAAACATTCGCCACTCTTGTAGAGCGTGCTCACATCACGAAAGTTGATTCCTTTTTTGGGGAAATCTTTTATGCACCGCAGGTTGTCTAATAATACTTTGTTGTTCATTTTCAGATAGTTAAGTTATATAAAGGTTTGTTTTGTTTCACGTGAAACGTTATCTGCCCATTAGTACCAACATGGCGTTTATGTCGCTTGGCGACACGCCTGGTATACGACTGGCTTGCGCCAGTGTCGTTGGTTGTATGCGTTGTAACTTCTGTCTGGCTTCTGTCGAGATAGCCGATAGGTGTTCGTAATCAAAGTGGCCGCGTATTTTTATATTTTCAAGGCGATGCATTTTCTCGGCTGCCAGTCGTTCTCGCTCAATATATCCTTTGTATTTAATGCGTATTTCTGCAGCCTCAGTTATTTCTTCGCGTCGATTTCCCGGACGGCTCAGTATTTCTTTCAGTTCAGGGATGGCGTCTTCTAATTTATCGAACGACAATTCTGGACGGCTGATTAGGTCGGCAAGTTTACAGCCGTATTGGAGTGGGGTAGAGGATAGCCTCTCTAAAATACTATTGATTAGTTTTGGTTTAATAGCAAAGGAATTGCAGAAATCTACGGTTTCTTCGATAAATTTTTTCTTTTCAATCCATCGGTCGTAACGGTCACGCTTGGCCAATCCTAAGGCATATGCCAGCTCTGTCAGCCGAGCATCAGCATCGTCCTGTCTCAGCAAGATTCTGTATTCGGCTCTCGATGTGAACATCCGGTATGGTTCGTCCACTCCCTTCGTCACCAGATCGTCAATCAAAACACCGATATATGCTTCATCTCTTCCAAGGGTAAAGGTTCCCTCTGCATGATTATCACTGTTGTCTGTCGTATGATGTTTGTTAGTAGCAGTACTTCCTGCTTTCAGCGCAGCATTGATACCCGCTATTGTGCCTTGGCCTCCAGCTTCTTCGTATCCTGTGGTTCCGTTAACTTGTCCGGCCATAAACAGGCCTTTCACCACCTTCGATTCAAGTGAATGGGTGAGCTGTGTGGGGTCGAAGAAGTCGTATTCTATGGCGTAGCCAGGCCTGTAGACTTTTATGTCGCGTAGGGCAGGAATATGTTTGAGAGCCGCTATCTGTACGTCCATAGGAAGGCTTGACGAGAAGCCGTTTAGGTACATTTCATTAGTGTCTGTGCCTTCTGGTTCCAGGAACAGAAGGTGTTGTTCGCGTTCAGGAAAAGTTACCAGCTTGGTTTCTATTGAGGGACAGTAGCGTGGTCCTATGGATTGAATTTGTCCGTTATATAGTGGTGAGTCGGTAAGTCCTCCTCGCAGCGTCTCGTGTACATCTGGGTTTGTATAACATTCCCAGCAAGGTAATTGTGGCAGCTGGCGCGGCGTTCCCATAAACGAGAATTGATGGTAGTCGTTTTCGCCGTCTTGCCTTTTCAGGTCTTCAAAGTGAATGCTTCTCTTGTCTATTCTTACTGGCGTTCCTGTCTTCATACGTGCTGTACGTATGCCATGCCGAGCAATGCTTTCCGTCAGTCTTTCCGCTGCCGGCTCGGCTATCCGACCGCCTTTCACCATACGGTGACCAATGTGCATGAGTCCGTTCAGGAAAGTGCCAGCAGTGAGTATGATGCTCTTGGCGTGGAACTCGGCGCCCCAGATGGTTTTTACGCCGACGGCCATGACGGAATCTTGCTTGGATGTACCTGTTATATAGTTGTCGGTAAGCAGTTCGTCGACCTGGTCTTGCCAGATGTCCAGGTTTGGTGTGGTGTCGAGTACGTGGCGCCACTCCCAAATGAATTTTCCACGGTCACATTGCGCGCGAGGGCTCCATACAGCAGGCCCTTTGCTGCGGTTAAGCATACGGAACTGTATGGCTGTTGCGTCGGTCACCAGGCCCATCTGTCCGCCTAATGCGTCAATCTCGCGTACGATTTGTCCCTTGGCGATGCCGCCCACAGCAGGGTTGCACGACATCTGTCCCACCTTGTTCATGTCCATGGTGATGAGCAAGGTGTGTGCGCCCATATTTGCAGAGGCAGTAGCCGCCTCTAATCCCGCATGTCCTCCTCCAATGACTATTACGTCGTAGTTCTGAGTCATCGCCAAAGCTTATAAGGGTTTTGTCGTAGATGGGCGTTGTAATAGCGCCGGTCTCCAGTGACCTCTTCCCCGATGAATTGGGTTTTTCAAACGGTTCGTCGGGTGCTGACAGCTCCACTTCAGCCATTACCAGCCCTTCGTTGTCGCCGTAGAACTCGTCGATTTCGAAGGTATGGTTGCCGTAGTTCACCAAGTAGCGTGTTTTGTCAATGATACCGGGTTCGCAGAGAAAGAAAAGTTGTTCTGCTTCCTCGGGTGTGATTTCTTTTTCAAACTCATAGCGGCTCAATCCGCCGTCTATAGAGGGTCCTTTGATTGTGAGATATCCGCGGCCGCCACGAAGGCGCACTCTCACGGTGCGTCCGTGGCCGCTGCAGATATAGCCTTGCTTAATATGGTCGGAAGTGTGGGCAAGCTGTTTGTAGTCGTTGCTGCATACCTTGAACTTCCGTTCAATCTCTATTCCGCTCATGGTATAGTAGCGAGGCTTGGCTGTTTGTTAGTTCATCAGGTAGAAAACCCATCCCAGATAGCAGACGGCCAGTGCGATGAGTGCGATGAAAATCCATTTCACCACGTTCTTTCCTTCTTTCTCCTGTTTCTTAGCGTAAGCTTTCTGCTTCGCGTTCAATTTTACTTCTTTTTTAGCCATAGTTGTTTTATTGTTTAGTGAAATATTACGTTTCGTCTTCTGTTGCAAACTCCATCAGGTAGGCTTTGATGAAGTCATCAATCTTTCCGTTCATCACCCCGTCAACATCTGTGGTTTGGTAATTAGTGCGGTGGTCTTTCACGCGGCGGTCGTCGAACACGTAGCTACGTATCTGGCTACCCCATTCAATCTTTTTCTTTCCAGCCTCAATCTTTGCTTGTGCTTCCATGCGTTTTTTCATGGCACGGTCGTAAAGTTGGCTTTTCAAGAGTGTCATGGCGCGCTCTTTGTTTTTGGGTTGGTCGCGTGTCTCGGTGTTTTCAATGAGTATTTCTTCTTCCTGTCCGGTGTCGGGGTCGGTGTACCAGTAGCGCAATCTTACGCCAGACTCTACCTTGTTCACGTTCTGTCCACCAGCACCGCTTGAACGGAAGGTATCCCACGAGAGCTTGGCCGGGTCAACATACACCTCGATGGTGTCGTCGACAAGGGGCGAAACAAACACCGACGCAAACGAGGTCATGCGTTTACCCTGTGCGTTGAACGGTGAGACGCGCACCAGTCGGTGAACGCCGTTTTCGCTCTTCAGGTATCCGTAGGCATATTCACCGCCTTCAATCTGCATGGTGACGCTTTTGATGCCGGCTTCATCGCCGTCAAGCAGCGAGCTGATAGTCACTTTGTGTCCGTGAGCCTCTGCCCATCGCATGTACATACGCATCAGCATCTGTGCCCAATCCTGACTTTCGGTGCCTCCGGCGCCACTGTTTATCTTAAGCACACAATCCATCGGGTCTTCCTTCTGGCGTAGCATGTTCTTCAACTCCAAGTCTTCTATGGCTGTGATGGCGCGCTGGTAGTTTTCGTCTACCTCTTGTTCCGTCACCATCTCTTCCTTGTAGAAGTCGAAAGCTAACTGCAGTTCGTCGGTGAGCGTACGCACTTCGGCATAACCGTCGAGCCATGCCTTGATGCTTTTCACCTTCTTCATCTGTTCCTCGGCACGCTTCCGGTCTTCCCAGAAGTCTGGTGCCTGGGTGCGCAGATCCTCTTCCTCATACGCAATCTGTTTCTCGTCAATCTTCAGGTACTTATAGAGTGCGTCTGCGCGTTCTACGACATTTTTCAGTTGCTCTTGCGTAATCATTTATTCCTCGTACATCTTGTCTATTTCCTTCTTGTAGTTCTCGTTCAGCACACGGCGCTTAATCTTCAGCGTATTGGTCAGTTCGCCGCGTTCCATCGAGAAGTGGTGGGGCAGCAGGGTAAAGCGCTTAATCTGCTCGTAGTGCGCCAGTTGTTGCTGGAGAGTGTCTATGCGTTCGCGCATCATGTCGTTGATACGTTTGTCGGCACAAAGCTCCTCGCGGTCTTTGAAGGGTATGTTTTTTGCGCGGGCGTACTCTTCGAGCAGGGGGTAGACGGGAATGATGAGTGCCGATACAAACTTGCGCTGGTCGGCAATGATAGCAATTTGGTCGATAAACTTGTCTACGAGCAGCTTCGACTCTATCATCTGTGGTGCAATATACTTACCGTTCGACGTTTTGAACAAGTCTTTAATGCGTTCTTTCAGGAACAGTTCGCCGTTCTTCAGATAGCCGGAGTCTCCGGTGCGGAAGTAACCGTCTTCAGTAAATGCTTCGCGGGTCAAGTCATCGCGCTTGTAGTAGCCGCGTGTTATGGTGGGGCCTTTCAGCAGAATCTCGCCTTCGTCGCTGATCTTGATGCTGATACCCTCAATGGGTATTCCCACACCGCCCACGGTGAAAGGTTCCCCTAAGTGGTTGCAGCTCACGGTAGCCAGACTCTCGGTCAATCCGTACCCTACCACCATATTGATGCCAATGGCGTGGACAAACTCTTCCACCTTTGGGTTTACCGTAGCGCCGGCAGTGGGGAAGAAGTGTGCGTTTTCCAATCCCAGCTCCTTACGTACCAACGAGAAGACCGTCTTGTTCAGCATCTCATATTCCATGTGCAGTACCATGGGTGGTCGCCGGCCTTTCGACAGGTATTCGATGTTGTGCTTGAAGCCAACGTTCAGCGCGTGTTTGAACAGTTTGCGCTGTAAAGCACCAGAAGTCTCTATCTTCTCTTCCACACCCATGAATACTTTCTCCCAGAATCGTGGCACGCTCGACATACATGTGGGATGTGTTTCCCTCATGGTTTGCTGCACTTCCAGGGGATAGGTGTTTATGATGAGCCTTGCGCCCTCAGTCAGGCAGAGTATTTTCCATCCTTTTTCAAAGATATGTGTAAAGGGCAGGAAGTTCAGCACGCGGTCTTTTTCGCCAACGGGAACGCATTTGTGATTAGCTTCAAAGGCGGCATGATACTGCCCCATAGTCAGGATGACGCCCTTTGAGTCGCCTGTGGTTCCGCTGGTGTACAGGATGTTTGCAATGTCGTCCATCGATGCCTGTTCCTGTAGTGCCTCTACTTCTGTTTGTCGCGGCAGGTTCTCGCCCAGTTTCAGGAAGTCGTCGAAGTATATGGCGTTGGGGTCATGGGTAGAGATACGCACATTACGGTCGAAGACGATGATGCGCTCCAATGTGTGGCACATTGACACCACGCGGCGTGCCTTGTCATACTGTTCCTGTTCGCCTACGAAGAGGAAACGTATGGCGGCGTCGCTCACCATGAACTGTATCTGCTGTTCCGACGAGGTGGCGTAGAACGGAATGGTCGTAGCGCGTATACCCCATGCACCGAAATCGCAGAACAGGTATTCCGCCGAGTTTTGCGAGAAGATACCCACGTTCTCCTGAACCTTAACGCCCATGTTAAGCATGGCGTTTGACACCTTCTTTACTGTTTCTGAGAACTGGTTCCATGAGTATGATTTCCATTCCTTACTGCCAAAGTTACGGTAGATTAATACCTCCCGGTCGCCGTAGTTTTTGGCTTGATCATGGATGAGTCTCGACAAATGACTGTTCGTTTGCATAGCTTCTCTCAATTAAATCATCTGCAAAAGTACGCTAAATAATGCAGATTGCCAAATTTCCTCGCACAAATTTCATAAAAAACGAAAATAAATGGCATTTTATTCGTTTATTCCAATAATAATAGGTAACTTTGCGCAGTTTTTTGCGATGTTTCCATTAAATGCATCGCCGTGATTTATATTTTAGATGTTTTTTTAGAAAAGATGAACGTAATTACAAAGACCCTTCAATTGGCTGATGGAAGGACCATCACCATTGAAACCGGGAAAGTGGCAAAACAGGCCGACGGCAGCGTGGTGCTCCGTATGAACAACACTGTACTCTTAGCCACTGTTTGTGCCGCAAAAGATGCAGTTCCCGGAACAGATTTTATGCCTTTGCAGGTAGATTATCGTGAACAGTATGCTGCCGCTGGTCGTTTCCCTGGTGGATTCACCAAGCGCGAAGGCAAAGCCTCGGACTCAGAAATTCTCACGTCGCGACTTGTCGACCGTGTGCTGCGTCCACTCTTCCCAAGTAACTATCACGCCGAAGTGTTTGTCAACGTCATGCTCCTTTCTGCCGATGGCGTCGACCAACCCGATGCATTGGCCGGCTTTGCAGCATCTGCTGCCCTGCAGTGCTCGGATATTCCTTTCGAGTGCCCCATCTCGGAAGTCCGCGTGGCTCGTGTCAATGGCGAGTATGTCATCAACCCCACCTTCGAGCAGATGAAAGAAGCCGACATGGACATTATGGTCGGTGCATCGGCCGAGAACATTATGATGGTCGAGGGCGAGATGAAGGAAGTCAGCGAACAAGACATGATTGGTGCCCTGAAGGCAGCAATGGCGGCCATCAAACCCATGTGCGAATTGCAAGCTGAGCTCTCGAAGGAGCTGGGTAAGGATGTGAAGCGCGAGTACAACCATGAAGTGAACGACGAAGAGCTTCGTGAGCGGATGAACCGTGAGCTTTACCAGCCCGCTTACGATATTACCAAGCAGGCTCTTGAGAAGCAGGAGCGCGCCGAAGCCTTTGAAAAAATACTCGCTGACTTCAAGGAGAAGTTCTTCGCCGAGCGTAAGGCTGCGCTCGACGGCAAAACCGCCGAGAACAGTGCGCTCGACGGCAAAACCGCAGAGAACAGTGTGCTTGAAGGCAAAACCGCTGAGAATAGTGCGCTCGACGGTTCTGCCGTCGAGATTTCCGACGACGAATACGAAGCCATGATGGAGCGTTATTACCACGACGTGGAGCGCGATGCCATGCGCCGTTGCATTCTTGATGAAGGTATCCGTCTTGACGGTCGTAAGACCACTGATATCCGTCCCATCTGGTGCGAGGTTTCTCCGCTGCCCATGCCTCATGGAAGCTCGATCTTTACCCGTGGTGAGACACAGTCGCTGACCACCGTCACCCTTGGCACAAAGCTCGACGAAAAGCTCGTTGACGACGTGCTCGACAAGAGCTATATGAAGTTCCTTCTGCACTATAACTTCCCCCCGTTCTGCACGGGCGAAGCTAAGGCTCAGCGCGGCGTTGGCCGTCGTGAGATTGGCCATGGTCATCTGGCTTGGCGTGGATTGAAGGGACAGATTCCCGAAGATTTCCCCTATACCGTGCGTGTGGTATCGCAGATCTTAGAGTCTAACGGCTCCAGCTCTATGGCCACAGTCTGCGCAGGTACGCTGGCGCTGATGGATGCCGGTGTTCCCATGAAGAAGCCCGTCTCGGGTATAGCCATGGGTCTTATCAAGAATCCCGGCGAAGAGAAATATGCAGTATTGAGCGATATTCTTGGCGATGAGGATCACTTGGGCGATATGGACTTCAAGACCACAGGAACCCGCGACGGCTTGACCGCCACACAGATGGACATCAAGTGCGACGGCTTGTCGTTTGAGATTCTGGAGAAGGCACTCATGCAGGCCAAGGCTGGCCGTGAGCACATCCTCAATTGCATCACCGATACCATTGCTGAACCGCGTCCGGAGCTGAAGCCGCATGTACCGCGCATTGAGGCCTTCGAGATTCCGAAGGAGTTCATCGGTGCCGTGATAGGCCCGGGTGGAAAGATTATCCAGCAGATGCAGGAAGACACGGGCGCAACAATCGTCATCGACGAAGTTGACGGCGTGGGCAAGGTGCAGGTCAGCGGTCCTAACAAGGAGAGCATCGACGGTGCCATTGCCAAGATTCGTGCCATTGTGGCCATCCCCGAGGTAGGCGAGATTTACGATGGTGTAGTACGTTCCATCATGCCTTACGGCTGCTTCGTTGAGATAATGCCTGGTAAGGATGGCTTGCTTCACATTTCGGAGATTGACTGGAAACGTTTGGAGACTGTCGAGGAAGCCGGTATCAAGGAAGGCGACCATATTCAGGTTAAGCTTTTGGAGATCGACCCGAAGACAGGCAAGTACAAGCTGTCACACCGTGTGCTTATCGAGAAGCCAGAGGGGTATCAGGAGCGTCCTGCCCGCCGTGAGCGTGGTGAGCGCCGCGAGCGTCCTCAGCGTGGCGACCGTCCCGAGCGTGGTGAGCGCCGCGAGCGTCCCCAGCGTGGCGACCGTCCCGAGCGCCGTGACCGTCCTCAGCGTCAGAACGGTGAGTTGGCCGAGAAGCTGCAGCAACTTGGCGACGAATACCACGATCCGGCAGAGAATCGTGAGCCGCGTGACTTCAGTGACGCTCTCGACCACATGGACTTTTAATAGCGAGGATACGGTTTATCCCGAATCAGTTATTAGCATTTAGGCACTGAAAACGCGGATTAACACGGTCATTCTTCCATAGAGAGGGAAAGGAACCGTATTAATCCGTGTTTTTTCCGTGCCTAATATCATATTTGGGGACCAAGAAATAGCGTTTATTTTGAAGAAAACAGGAAAAAAGATTGTAAAAAATTTGGTAGTTAAAAGAAATAGTATTACTTTTGCATCATCAACGACTTTGATTGACCCAAATCTAATTACTATATAAATAAAAACACGTGCGAGGGTGCTCCCTACTGAAACAGGGAGCACCCTCGAAATCTTTAAAAAGACAAGAAGAAAGATGAACAACGAGACAATTCCCCCCATCCTGCAAGTCGGCAATGTGCTCCTCTCTTCCGACATTCTCACCGAGCTGTTCTGTTGCGACTTGGCTCGCTGCAAAGGCATCTGTTGTGTTGAGGGCGATGCTGGCGCGCCCGTAACCATCGACGAGATAGGCGAGATAGAAGATTGTCTCGATGCCGTGTGGCCCCACCTCTCAGCTTCGGCTCAGGCAGTTATCGATCGTCAGGGTGTAGCATATACTGATCAGGAAGGCGACCTTGTCACCAGCATTGTCCGTGGAAAGGACTGTGTCTTCACCTGTTATGGTGACCTCACCGACGGCGATACCCGCGAAACCATCAGCGACTGCTGTCTCTGTGCCCTTGAGCGCGTGTGCCGAAACGGACAGACGCGTTTCCAGAAACCTGTTAGCTGTGCGCTCTATCCCATTCGCGTCAAGGAGTTTGATGGCGGTAGCATAGGCCTGAACTACAGCCGTTGGAACATCTGTAATCCTGCAAGGGAAAAAGGGCAACGTCTTCATATACCTCTTTACCGTTTTCTTGAAGAACCCTTGAAGCGTCGGTTTGGTGCGGAGTGGTATGAAGAACTCTGCGCCGTAGCTGCCCAGCTGGGCTTATAAGGGGTGCGGAAGAGTGAAAGAATGGG
>Ga0265298_10002527_pt1 | contig 25299 bp, 18 predicted proteins | sample AusTroGonzalo_MG_3_FD_193486 | JGI IMG/M metagenome (GOLD analysis project Ga0265298, IMG submission 193486) | Bovine rumen microbial communities from tropical cattle in Woodstock, Queensland, Australia - Gonzalo_01 | ecosystem: Host-associated > Mammals > Digestive system > Stomach > Rumen ...
TACCTTTGCATGCAGAACGTATGGATTGTTTAGGGAAAGACACGGGATTAGTGCTCGAAGGAGGCGGCATGCGTGGCGTCTTCACGAGTGGTGTGCTCGATGCATTGATGAAGCACGACTTCCGTTTCCCCTATGTGGTGGCAGTCTCGGCAGGTGCCTGCAACGGGCTCAGTTACATGAGCAATCAGCCACGCAGGGCGCGCTTCTCCAATATCGACATGTTGAAGAAGTATGGCTATATCTCGCTGAAGAGTCTCATCGTCGATGGTACTATCTTCAATCCCGAGGTGCTCTACGAGCGTTTCCCCAACGAGATTATCCCGTTCGACTACGCGACCTACAGTAGCAATCCTGCTGTGTTCGAGTCGGTGACCACCAATTGTCTCACGGGACGTGCCGAGTATCTCAGCGAGCGTTTTGATGCCCAGCGTATCACAGCCATTGCCAAGGCCAGTAGCTCGTTGCCTTATGTAGCTCAGATTACGATGGTCGATGGCGTTCCCATGCTCGATGGTGGTATCGTGGACTCCATCCCCGTGCTGCGCTCGGTGGAGAAGGGCCATCCGTTCAATGTGGTGGTGATGACACGTAACAGGGGCTATCGTTCCTCGGAGCGCGACATGGACCTGCCGAAGATGATCTATCGCGACTATCCCCGTCTGCGTGTGGCTTTGCGCCATCGTGTGAAGGTGTACAATGAGCAGTTGGAGATGGTGGAGCGCATGGAGGACTGGGGCGAGGTGCTGGTCATTCGTCCGCAACGACCTATGGAGGTGGGACGCATGTGCCAGGATGTGGAAAAGCTGGAGCGCCTCTATGAAGAGGGCTTCGCCGAAGGAGAGAAATTTGTTAGAAACTATCGATTATAGGATATGAGACACTTAGCGCAGGCTTTGTTCCTGCTTCTTTTCGTGATGACTGCTTGTACTGGTAAGGGTGTGCAGGCTAATGGTGGCGATGAGGCCAGCGATAGCGACTCGGTGGCAGCTCCTACGATTGAGGAGCTGATGCTTCCCGACACGATGTATGCCTCGGTCTCGGCTCTGGAGTATAAGGTGGAGCTCGATGACTCCGTGCCTCATTTCCTCAAGGACTTCGATGATCGCTACGATCGTACTGACCGTGTGATGACCTTCCGCAAGAACCTGCGTCGCGATGCCGACTTCAAAGGTAGCGTGAAGGGCATCCCCGATACCATCGAGATAGCTTGGAGCTTTGACACGCCTTACGATACCGCCCGGACTAAGTTTGGTTCATGGGGTGGGGGAACCGGCTGGACTGGTCAGCCTCTCTATGCCCATTGGACGGAGGCAGAGATGAAGGCTTTTCGTGAGAATAGCCCGGCGTTGACTGAGAATTTCGGCGCCGAGGAGGTGATGGTGGGCTCGCTCTGTGGCAAGGCGTTCTTCCTGAACTTCCAGACTGGAAAACCCTCGCGACAGGCTCTCGACCTGCATAATGTGGTGAAGGGCACCATGTCGCTCGACCCTGAGATGATGAACCTCTACTCCGGACAGGGCGTGAACGTCAGCGAACCTCTGGGCTGTCAGGCCTTCGACCTCCTGAAGCATGAACGAACGTTCTTCTTCAACGACCCTCGTGCTTGGCGTGGATGGCAGGCGTTCGACTCGTCGCCTATCGTGGCGGGTGGCTACTTGTTCTGGTGTGGCGAGAATGGCTCGTTCTATAAGTTCGAACGAAAGGAGGGCGGACAGCTGCGTCGCCTACAGACGCTTCGCTATCGTGCCCGTGGTGCTGCCCCTGGCATTGAGTCGAGCCTCTGCGTGTATCGCAACTATGGCTTCTTCAGCGATAATCATGGTAACATCCTGGGTGTGAACCTCAACACCATGAAACCCGTATGGCACTATTTCAACCATGACGATAGCGATGGCACCATCGTGTGTCGTGAGGAGAATGGCATACCTTATTTATATTGCGCGTGCGAGGTTGATAAGCAGGGGGCTCACGGCATCTGCCACTTCGTGAAGCTCAAGGCGCTCACGGGCGAGCGTGTGTGGGAACAGCAGATTCCCTGTAACCGTGTGGAACTGCCCGAGAAGACGCTCGACGGGGGCATGTACTCCACACCACTTTTGGGCTCAGGCGACTGCAAGGATCTCATCTTTGCTAACATCTGTCGCAACGGGGCAGCTCCCTCGCGTGGCGAGCTCACGGCTATCAGTACCGTGGATGGCAGCGTGAAATATACGGTGCCTTATGGCAATTTCTGCTGGTCGTCGCCCGTGAAATTGCTCAATGAGAAAGGACAGATGTTTATCTTCACTGGTGATGCCAGTGGCTATGCTCGCTTGATAGAGGGAAAGACCGGTCGTGTACTCTGTAAGGTGACGTGTGCCGGCAATTTCGAGTCGTCGCCCATCGTCGTTGGCAATAGCGTGGTGGTGGGATGTCGCGGCACCAGGATTTATAAGTTTATCATTAAATAGAAAGGAGAAAAGGATATGATGAGACGTTGCGTATTGACTTGCCTGCTTGCCCTGAGCACGCTGAGCATCTTTGCCCAGTACGACCTTCTTTCTGCTAAGAAGGACGTGATACCTGGGGGCTACAACTTCTGGCTCTACACACCCGAGGACTATTACTACTCGCAGGAATCTACACCGCTCATTGTCTTCCTTCATGGTGCCAGCCTTTGCGGGCGCAATCTGGACCGTGTGTTGCGCTATGGTACCATCGATGCCATCAAGCGCGGACTCGACGTGCCGGCTCTCGTGGTGGCACCTCAGAACCCTGGCGGTGCGTGGAGCCCCAAGAAGCTGAACGATATACTGGAGTGGATGGACGAGAACTATACCTACGACCATCAGCGTGTCTATGTGATAGGTATGAGCCTTGGTGGCTATGGCACCATGGACTTCCTTGGCACCTATCCTGAGAAGATTGCTGCGGGCATGGCGCTTTGTGGTGGTTGCTCGCTCAAAGACCAGTCGAAGTTGGGCGATGCTCCGCTCTGGATTATTCATGGCACGGGCGATCGTGCCGTGTCGGTCAAGGAGTCGCAGAAGGTGGTGGATGGCATGAAGCGCAATAAGATTACCTCGCGCCTGCGCTACGACTGGATTCGTGGCGCTTCACATGGTGCGCTGTCGCGCTATTTCTACACGCTGAAGACCTACGAGTGGCTCTTCTCTCATCGCCTCGACGACCCAGGACGCCCCGTAGAGCGCAGGCTGGACATCACCCAGGGCGACTTGCAGGAGGCCTACCGCAAGATGCAGAAGCGTGTGGACCAGCTGGAATTGGATTAGAACAAAATCAATTAATCAACAATTATAAATGGGAAAAGTAATTTTAACGGGCGACCGCCCCACAGGAAAACTTCACTTGGGCCACTTCGTGGGCTCACTACGCCGCCGCGTGGAACTGCAGAACGCTGGCGACTATGACCGCATGTTTGTGTTTATGGCCGATGTTCAGGCCTTGACGGATAATGCCGATAACCCCGAGAAGATACGCAACAGCGTCACGCAGGTGGCTCTCGACTATCTCTCTGCCGGTCTCGATCCCGAGAAGTGCACACTCTTCATTCAGAGTGGTGTGCCCGAACTGGCTGAGCTTACCACCTACCTCATGAACCTCATCACCGTGAGTCGTGTGCAGCGTAATCCTACGGTGAAGACCGAGATCAAGATGCGTGGCTTCAGTGGCGAGAGCATCCCCCTCGGCTTCTTCTGCTACCCCGTGTCGCAGGCTGCCGATATTACGCTTTTCAAGGCTACCACAGTGCCTGCCGGTGAAGACCAGGAGCCTATGCTCGAGGTGACCCGTGAGCTGGTGAACCGTTTCAACAACACCTACGGTCCCGTGCTCGTAGAGCCCAATATCATGTTGCCCGAGAACCTCACCGCCCGTCGTCTGCCAGGCACCGATGGCAAGGAGAAGATGTCCAAGTCGCTGGGCAACTGCATCTACCTCTCAGACTCTGCCGACGAGGTATGGCAGAAGGTGCGCTCCATGTACACCGACCCCACACACCTCAATGTCTCTGACCCCGGTCATGTGGAGGGCAATGCCGTGTTCACCTATCTTGATGCCTTCTCTACAGAGGAGGATTTCAAGAACTTCTGGCCAGAGTACCAGAACCTCGACGAGCTGAAGGAGCACTACACCCGTGGCGGACTGGGCGACATGAAGTGCAAGAAGTTCCTCAACGAGGTTATCAACAAGTTCCTTGAGCCCATGCGTCAGCGTCGTGCTGAGCTGGAGAAGGACATCCCCGAGATCTACAACATCCTGCGCAAGGGTACCGAGGCTGCCCGTGAGGTGGGTGCTCAGACCATGAGTGAGGTACGTCGTGCCATGCAGATCGACTATTTCGGATAAAACAACCTATCTAATAAAAAAAGTTCCCCTCCCGAAAAAGGAGGGGATTTTTTGTTCTTATCAGTTTGTAATAGTGCCACTTTTTGTAACTTATAGTGCCTCTATTTGGAGGTTAAAGTGCTCGTTTTCGTACGAGTTGCCTGTTATAACTGGACCATGATGCTTCCAACTGAGGTCTAGGTACTAAAATTGCGAAGCACTAATGTGTGCGCCAAGTACAGGGAAAGCATCGAAACAGGGGGTAAAACATGTCTTTTTAGGCTTTTTAGAGCAGTAATTTGATACATTTTGTGCCCTTTCCTTAGTTAGATATCTCAGGTGCCTTTGATTTGCTGATATCGTATCTCGTTGATTATTAGCTTTTTAGATGAATAATGATTGTTGCAATCTTACAGTTTACAGTTCTTACAGTTTTATTTTGAGGGGTACCTTTTTCTTTGTTATGTATATAACTATCTATATATCAATTAATTATATAATAAATATAGAAAGTGTAACCCCCTTATTTTTAATTGTAAGAACTGTAATCTGTAAGATTTTAGATTTCAGTTCTTCACTTCTCTACCAGGCATTCCAACGCCCACAGTAGTTCATTGTAAACGGCGAGCGCATATCGCTCGAACGATAAGCGGTATTCAGTTTTTGATTGCTGACTGACGTAGATGGTCAGGCATTAGACATACCTGCCAAAGACAGGCTGTCTATCTGCAACAACCATAGTCACCTCGTATGTCCCTGGTATGGCATAGTAGTGCCCATACATGCGTCGTGACCACAGCTTTGCTTCATTGCGACCTTCTTTACTTTAATTAGGGGATAGTCCCTTAATCACTTGTAGGTCGAGGTCCATAAAAGACCTGCTTTTTCAAGAATAGGTATTACATAAGAGGCTAATAGACGTTTACTTTTGTTTTTTTCAGAGTAGAATTCATTTTTTAGGTCTTCACGGTCTGCCATGAATATATCCATCATCTCATCGTTTAGCATACGTGCATTAATAAAACCATTGCGATTTTCGCCAGAAGAAATGACGTAGCATACTTGTTTAACAGACTTGCTACTTGTTGCAGCAGCAATGGCAGCACCACCGACGGCTCCAAACATTATCCCCATGGCTACAACATTTCCTTTTATTTTGCCAAGGTTCTTTTTATTCACAAGGAGCATACTATGCTTTCCTATTCTCTTGGTTGGGGTATAGCCGTTCCCAAAATGTACGTCAGAATAAATTAGTTTGCGACAATTAACATAAAGAGTGTCATTCTTCTTAACGACAAAGGCTTTTTTCTTAAGTATCTTATCTGAGGCTTTATTGCCTGTGGTAAACGTGTGACGATTACCGTTCCACAATGATTTTGGATTATTACTGGGTTTCTCGTTTATCAAAGTGTCTAACGGAATCCATTTGTCATTCATGAAGTCCTCATAGGTGTTGCAATAAGCACACTGAGCACTTATTGAGTTCGCGTTTAAAAACAAGACGACACTAAATAACAGTTGTATGAATCTATTTGTCATGTTATTTAAATGGTTGATTAATAAAGGTAATTGCTTCTATTTCTTTTTCACCCACCCGTCGGGGGTTATCTCTAAGGGGAAGAGGACTGCCTTGCGACCTTCCTTGTAGCGACCTTTGTAGTAGGCGTGGCAGAGGTAGTACATGCTGCCATCGGGGGTGCGGGTCATGGTGCCGTGACCACAGCTTTGCATGATGCGGCCATCGCCCTCGAGGATGGGGTTGTGCTCGTATTTCTCCCACGGTCCTTGCAGACTGTGGCTGCGGGCTACGCTGACGGCATAGTCGCTCTGGGGCGAACAGCAGTCGCGGATGGAGTAGAGGATGTACCACCAGTCGCCCTGACGGAAGATGCATTGGCCTTCCATGCCTTGGCGCTCGTCGTCGCGCAGAAGGGTGAAGGGCTCGCCCTGCAGGTGGAGACCGTCGTCGCTGAGTCGCTGGCAGAGCAACTCTATGGGACGATGGCTGGGGTCGAGACCATAGGCCTTCCATGAGATGTAGAGCTGGGTGCCGTCGCGGAAGACGTAGGCGTCGATGGCTTCGTTGGTGGTTCGGATGAGTGGACCGTAGTCCTTGAACTTACCCTCAGGACCTTCCGCCATCGCTACGCCGATGCAGCTGGTACCGTCGCTTTTCTGACGGGCTGTGTAGTAGCACATGGTGCGACCTGAGAGGTCGAAGAGCTCGGGTGCCCAGAAGCTGCCACTGGTCCATGATGGCCACTCTTCGAAGATGTAGCCCATGGGTTCCCACGTCTGCAGGTCCTTGGAACGGAAACGGGGGTAGGCCTGTGCCTTGTTGCCTGAGGTGGCAGCAGCATAGTAGGTGTCGCCTACGCGGATGACGGAAGGGTCGGGCACGTCGGCATCGATGACGGGGTTCTGTATCTTTGACGGCATCTTGGGATAGACAATCTCGGGTCCGCGCTTGGTCCACTTCAGAGGCACGCTGGTGAGCAGCCAGTGGCGACCCTTGGTGTTGTTGCCCTGAAAGAACAGGTGGGTCTGTCCCTTCTGGTCGCGATAAACGCAGGGATGTCCACTCTCGCTCTCGTTCCATTCGCCCGGCAGACCGTTGGCGAGGAAAGGCTTGTCGGCGCAGCGCTCCCAGTGGATGCCATCGCGGCTTGTGGCGAATCCTATCTGCTGTGGGGCGTTGTTATAGGCAGCGGCATAGAACATGTAGAGTCTGCCCTTGTGCTCGATGACTGATGCACCCTCGGTGCATTTGCCCTCCCACGGCAGCTGTGGCTCGAGGATGGGCGCGTCGCAGGCCAGTGTCCATTGTCCCCGACTGAAATCGGTGTTCAGCGGAGCAGTGGCCACGCCTTGCAGCTGGCGCTCGAACTGAGGGTCGCGCGTGGCGAAATAGAGGAAGTACTTACCACGGAAGGCTATCACCTCGGCATCGATGGCACGACCACAGTTCCACTTGCCCGTGGGGCGGAAGATGGGGTTCGTGGGGTTGCGATGGAAGGTGAGTCCGTCGGTACTCCAGGCGTGGCAGATGGCGTCGTTGCAGGCACCTCCGTAGGTCTGATAGAAAAGATGTATGGTGTCGCCTCGCACGATGGCCCCAGGGGCGCAGAGTCCCTTCGCCTCGTAGTCGGTCTGTGGTGTCATCTCGCCAATGCGGTTCCAGTGGCGCAGGTCGTGGCTCTCGGCAATGCCGATGTTCCATCCCTCCCAGTCGCGACTGTTGTGGGGCGGAATGCTATAATACATGATGTAGCGTCCGCCGTGGAACACGATGATGGGGTCTTTGGCAAAAAGGGTGCCTGTGCGGGTGTCGTCACCATATATAAACTCGTAGGCATGGGCGAGCGTGGTGGCCGACAATAGTAATGTGAATAGGAAAAGTCGTAAAAGTTTCATCAGTCTAAGGTTTTTATGTTTTGAAGAAGAAGAAAAAAACCGCCCAAGGTTTGTGACCCTGGACGGCAATCTTATGAAAAAATTAAGAAATTGCCCTAAGGGCACAGTATCTTACTCACCTTTGATTGCAGCTACACCGGGGAGAACCTTGCCCTCGATAGCCTCGAGCAGAGCACCACCACCAGTAGAGATGTAAGATACCTGATCAGCGAGACCGAACTTGTTAACACAAGCTACAGAGTCACCACCACCAATCAGAGAGAATGCACCCTCGGCAGTAGCCTTAGCGATAGCCTCGCCGATGGCACGTGAACCAGCGGTGAAAGCGTCGCACTCGAATACACCGGCAGGACCGTTCCACAGAATGGTCTTAGCACCCTCGATGGCCTTGCGGAAGTCCTCCTGAGAAGCAGGACCTGCGTCAACACCCTCGAAACCAGCAGGTACGTTATTAGCAGGGCAGGTGATGATCTGAGCACCTTCCTTCACGCTCATGGTACCGAAGTCGAGACCGTTGGTAGCTGTGCAGTCAGAACCGAGAACCAGCTCTACGCCGTTCTTCTTAGCCAGCTCCTCAACACCCAGAGCTACATCCAGCTTATCGAGCTCAACGATTGAATCACCAATCTCACCATTGTGAGCCTTAGCGAAGGTGTAGGTCATACCACCGCAGAGGATGAGCTTATCAACCTTACCGAGCAGGTTCTCGATGATACCGATCTTAGAAGATACCTTAGAACCACCCATGATGGCAACGAAAGGACGCTTGATGTTAGACAGTACGTTGTCAACAGCCTGAACCTCCTTCTCCATCAGCAGACCCAGCATCTTGTTGTCAGCATCGAAGTAGTCGGCGATAACAGCAGTAGAAGCGTGCTTGCGGTGAGCTGTACCGAAGGCATCCATTACGTAGCAGTCAGCGTAGCTAGCCAGAGTCTTAGCAAACTCCTTCTGGCTGGCCTTCATAGCCTTCTTAGCCTCGTCGTACTCAGGAGTACCCTTCTCAACACCTACGGGCTTACCCTCTTCCTCGGGGTAGTAGCGCAGGTTCTCGAGCAGCAGAGCCTCACCCATCTTCAGAGCCTTGGCAGCATCAGCAGCCTTAGCGCAGTCGGCAGCGAAAGCAACGGGAACACCGAGTGCCTTCTCAACAGCCTCGCGGATCTGACCCAGAGAGAGCTTGGGGTTTACCTTACCTTTGGGCTTACCCATGTGGCTCATGATGATAGTAGCACCACCATCATTCAGAATCTTCTTCAGGGTAGGCAGGGCACCACGGATACGGGTGTCGTCTGTGATCTTACCATTCTCATCGAGGGGTACGTTGAAGTCTACACGTACGATTGCCTTCTTACCGGCAAAGTTGAATTCGTTGATAGTCATTTTGATTTACAATTTTAATGATTTAATAATTGTGTTCATTACTATTGTGTGCAAAGATACAATTTTTAATTCTAAATACGGAATCATTTTGCACTTTTTTGTATTTTCACGCCAACCATGAACCAGGTGCCTGGTTGGGGCACATTGCCGTAGTCCACATACTGTCGGGCGAAGAGATTGTTGACTTCTGCATAGAGGGTGTACCAATCTTTATGCCAGGATATGCGACTGTCCACCACGTCGTAGGTGTGGTAGGGTTGGACTTCTCCCGCCAGGTTGGTGTAGCTTCCTGCGCGTTGCTGAAGTCGGTAGTGAAGGGAGAAATCCAGTCGTGGTGCCAACTGAAGTTGTAGCGACATGACCAGTTTGTGGCGCAGGTATTCCAGCGTGGACTTGGTCTGAATATTCTTTTCTTCTTCTTTGTCTTGATTAATGTAACTATATGAAACCCAGTAAGAAGAGTTTTTAAGATTAAATAAATAGTGCAGGTTAAATTTGGCACTACCTTCGAATCCTATAGTGTTGATCTTGGTGAAGTTTACACTCTCCCAAACGGGGTTTGCATCCGTGGTGTTCATCATCCAGTCGATGGCGTTTCGGCAATGGTGATGATAGACCGAGAAGGAGGCGTTGACGCCCCTTGAGAGATACTTCACGCCACCTTCCACAGCGCGTAGTTCCTCGGGCTTGAGATACTTGTCGGCCTGGTGTCCGCCCACGCTATAATATAATTCGGTGAACGTAGGCATGCGTAGCGATGTATTATAACTTGCATAAATTTTCAAGTTGTCGCTCAACCGGTAGCTGGCGTCAATGCCAGGGTAGAGGGTGAAAGGCATCTCGTTCCAGGTGTTGCGGGCAGCAATGAATCCTGTTGAAAGTGTGAAATTACGCAACAAAACGTTGTGTTCAAGATGGAACGTCAGGTTGCTGCGGTTTAGTCCTTTTTGGTAGTTGCCATGAGGTTCGTGGAGGGGTTCGCCAAGGTTGCTGCTCACGATATCCTCGTTGCGGAACTCAGCCCCCAAGGCTGTTCGCCCGAGCGGAGAGTCGAAGTATGAGTTCAGGTTAACACCAAACGCATCCGTGCGATGATGGTTGAAGGGAACGGTGGACTCAGAGCCTCGAATCAGTTCGAAACGATCGTATCCACGATTCCAGTAGATGCTGGGCTTGACGTGTAACCTGCCTGTCTCGAAGTTGCCCTGCAAAGCAGAGAACCATTTCGTAGTTCGCTCATACTGCTCGTCGAACTTGGCGCTATAGAACGTGTTGGAGCCATAGCCCTTCGTGGTTAGTCCTGCATGCCACGACACTTGCATCCCCTCTTCGGCATAGTGCCCCTGGTAGAATGTTTTCACACCCTCGTAGTCGCTGTTCAGATGGCCCTGTTTAGAACGCGAGTATCCGTCGCTTCGCGTGTAGGATGCAGAGAGACTCTGGTTGGCAAATGTCCCTCGCCCTGCAGTTGAGAGATAACCAAACGAGCCTCCCTCCAAGCGTAATCCAATTCCTTCCCCTCTGGGGAGGTCGGGAGAGGGAGTCGTCACAATGTTGATGGCCCCTACAAGTGACGATGTGCCATAGATGCGCCCGGCAGGACCCTCCAGAATCTCGATGCGCACAATGTCGCTGAGGTCGCAAGGCAGGTCGAAAGCATTATGCCCCGTCTGTGCGTCGCAGATATTAATACCATTGAGCAGGATTGTGATTTGCTCCTGATTGCCACCCCTGATACTGATGTCGGTTTGCGCGCCAATGGGCCCTCGCTGGCGGACATCCACGCCTACGGCAAACTTCAGCAAATCGTTAATACTTTGTACCGGCGCCGCCTGAATCTCCTCGCGGCTCAGTACAGTTACCATTCTCGCGGCTTGTCCGAGGGCAAGCGGAGCGCGAGAGCCTGTGATCTCGACATCATCGAGCGTAGCCTCCTTGTCGGTGGTCTGTGCTTCCTCGGCTTTTTCGGACTTGGTGCTGATGTCATCGGTAGCTGCTGTAGCTGACTGCAGGGTAGCTACGCTCAGTACGCTGATGACAACCACACGTCCCAAACAGGCGAAGAGCGCATAGCCTTTCCTTGTGAAGTGATGGAAGACGATGACCTCGCGCTTGTTAAAGATGGATTTGTACATAAAAAAAATAAATGATTAAAAAGTTGATTTATAATAAAGACAAACGTCTTTCAAATCACACTTGCTGCAATGGGGCGAGCGCGATGTGCACACGTAGCGCCCATGCAGGAGCAGCCAATGGTGGGCAAGGGGGATATCCTCGGCGGGAATGTGCTTCACGAGCTTCATTTCCACCTTGTAAGGGGTATCGTCACTCTTTGCTACCAAGCCGAGACGATGGCTCACACGGAAGACATGCGTATCGACAGCCATGGCCGACTTGCCGAAAGCTACAGCCTGAATCACGTTGGCAGTCTTACGACCAACGCCTGGCAGGTCGAGTAACTGGTTCATGTCCATAGGTACCTCGCCAGCATGTCGCTCTACGAGCATGCGTGCCATCTCCACCAGATGCTTAGCCTTCGCGTTGGGATAGCTCACACTACGTATGTACTCGTAGATCTCGTCAGCCTCGGCCTCGGCCATTGTGCGGGCGTCGGGGTATCGACTGAAGAGTGCAGGCGTCACCTGGTTGATGCGCTTATCGGTGCATTGGGCACTAAGAATCACGGCAACGAGCAACTGAAAGATACTGCCAAACTCCAGTTCGGTAGAGACCTCGGGCATTTCGCGACGGAAATAGTCGAGCACCAATTTATATCGCTCTGCTTGTTTCATGGTTGCAAAGGTAATAAAAAAGGTAATAAAAAAAGTGTAAAAAGGGGAGAAAAGGTAATGAGATATTCGTATTTCAGAAAAAAATAGTAACTTTGCAAGCATAAACCTATCTATAAATAATGGATTCAAAGCATATATTATCGTACCTCAGGAAACTGATGGCTAACAATAACCGTGAGTGGTATCAGGCTAACAAGGCTGAATATGACGAGGTGAGGGCTGAATGGGAGCATGCCGTGGGACAGGCGCTGGAGAGAATCACCAGTTTTGACCCCTCGGTGAGTACTCAGAGGGTGAAGGACTGTACGTATCGCTTCAATCGCGATACCCGCTTCTCTGCCGACAAGTCGCCTTACAAGAACCACTTTGGCGCCTATATCAATGCGAAAGGCAAAAAGGCGCTGAGGGGTGGCTACTATATTCATCTGGAGCCCGACCATTGTTTGCTGGCTGTGGGCAACTACTGGTTGCCGACGAATATACTGACTGCCTGCAGAAACGAGATCATGGCCAACGAGGAAAGGTGGCTGAAGTGCGTGGAGAATAAGGCTTTCAGGACCTATTTCAAGGAGAAGAAGGTATCCACGGAATGGACTGATTCATGGGATTCGCCACAGGGTTTCGGACTCACGAAGCTGAAAACCTGTCCTTCAGGATTCCCCCGCGACTACGAGCATGTGGAGTATCTCAGACTGAAGGACTATTGTGCCTGGCATGCTGTGCCTGAGTCGTTCTTCGAGGGTGATGGGTGGCTAGACGAGATGGAGCGTATCTTCTTGGCTGCCAAGCCCATGATGGACTTCATGAACGATGTGATAGACGATTACGAATAAACAGAAAAACAAATCAATAATAACACTATGTTTAGAGAACTATTACTATCAATGGCATGCTTGACTTCGATAGGAGTCGGGGCTGCCCCAGAGAAAAAGCCTGTGTGGATGGACCCACAGGTGAATCAAGTGAATCGTGAAGCTCGTCATGCGGTGTTCTTCGCCTATGAGAACGAGGAACTAGCCATGCAGAACGATAAGCGCAAGTCGTCGCGCTACCTCTCGATGGAGGGCAAGTGGCGCTTCAACTTTGTGAAAGACCATAACCTGGCACCAAAGGATTTCTACTCCTTGAAGTTTGATGACTCGAAATGGGTGGACTTTCCTGTTCCCGGACTCTTCGAGATAGAAGGCTATGGTGACAAGATATACAAGAACACGGGCTATTCGTGGGCTACAACCTTCGATAGCAATCCGCCATATATCTCGGAAACCAACAACTATACGGGTTCGTACCGTCGTGAGTTCGTGTTGCCGGAAGACTGGAACGGACAGGACGTGTTCTTCCATGTTGGTTCGGCTACTAGCAACCTCTCGCTGTGGGTCAATGGTAAGTACGTGGGCTACTCAGAAGACTCGAAGGTGGCTGCTGAGTTCAATATCACGAAGTATCTGAAGAAGGGTAAGAACCTCATCGCCATGCAGGTGATGCGCTGGTGTGACGGGTCGTACCTGGAGGATCAGGATTTCTGGCGTTTCACGGGTATTGCTCGTGAGGTCTATCTCTTTGCAAGACCGAAGGTGCGTATTAAGGATTTTGCTATTGAGCCCGATTATTATTACGAAGAGGGAAAAGGACATCTCCTTGTTACATGTGTTTCTACACCGATAAAAGATGGATATCTTTCTGTGAATTTGTCGGATGAAGAAGGAAATACAGTCTATACTAATACGAATGGCGCAAAGTTCGGTCAAGCTGGTTGGAATATGGTTAATCTGGATATTCAACCTTGGACAGCCGAAACCCCAGTTCTTTATAATTTGACCCTTAGTCTCATAGACAAGAATCATAATGAAATAGAGGTTATTCGCCAGCGTATCGGTTTCCGCCATATTGAGATAAAGGGCGGACAGTTGCTGGTGAACGGACAACCTATATTAATAAAAGGTGCCGACCGACATGAACTGGACCCTGATGGTGGCTACATCGTGAGCGTGGAGCGCATGATTCAGGATATCAAAATCATGAAGCAACTGAACATCAACGCCGTACGTACTTGCCACTATCCCGATGACCCTCGTTGGTATGACCTCTGCGATGAGTATGGTCTTTACGTGACTGCCGAGTCGAACCTAGAGAGTCACGGCATGGGATACGGCGACCGTACTTTGGCTAAGAACAAAGACTTCGAGAAGGCTCACATAGAGCGTCAGGAGGGTAACGTGCTCTCATTCATTAATCATCCTTCCATCATCGTGTGGTCGCTGGGCAACGAGGCTGGTTATGGTCCTAACTTCGAGAAGGCGTACGACTGGGTGAAGGCTGCGGATAAGACACGCCCCTGCCAGTATGAGCAGGCCCGTCAGGATGGTAAGACGGATATTTTCTGTCCTATGTACTATGATTATAATGGATGCGAGAAGTATTCGAAGGGCGATAATCCTCGTCCGTTGATTCAATGTGAGTATGCCCACGCAATGGGTAACTCGATGGGTGGCTTCAAGGAGTACTGGGAACTGATACGCAAGTATCCGAAGTATCAGGGTGGTTACATCTGGGACTTCGTGGATCAGGGCATGCGCGACAAGAGTCCTGTCACGGGTCGCGAAATCTTTACCTATGGTGGTGACTACGGAAAGTATCCTGCTTCTGACTACAACTTCAACTGTAATGGTATCATTGCTCCTGATCGTCGTCTGAATCCTCATGCCTACGAGGTGCAGTACTACTATCAGAACGTGTGGGTGAAGGATGTGGACTTGAAGAATGGTAAGTTTGAGGTTTACAACGAGAACTTCTTTAAGACGCTTGATGACCTTACAATGGAATGCATCCTGTTAATAGATGGAAAGAACTATAATGGCTTTGTGTTGAAGGACTTTAGCGATTTCTGCAATATCAAACCTCAGAGTCGCAAGGTCATAGAGTCGGCAAAACTGAAAGATGCTATTGCGGAATATACGGCAAAGTATCCTAATCGCGAACTGACTGTAAACTTCTTCTTCCGTGCTAAGCAGGCGCAGCCTCTCATTGAAAAGGGACAGGTATTGGCGAAACAGCAATTTGTGGTTAATGACTATCAGTATCCTAACTTGTCTGAGAACCAGGATAATACGGAAATTGCTAAAGAAGAAACCAATAGCTATGTGAAGCTTTCGGCTGCAGGTACCGACCTCTACGTGGGTAAATGGACTGGATGGATAGACTATCTGACTGTGGATGGCAAGGAGATGTTGCAGAATCGTGAGAGTATCGTGCCTGAGTTCTGGCGTGCTCCAACGGATAACGACTATGGTGCTGGTTTGCAGAACCGATTCCGCACATGGCATCATCCGAACATGAAGCTGAATAAGGTGGAGGTCAACGACAATGTGGTGGTGGCCAACTTTGATATGCCCGACCAGAAAGCCAAGCTCGAGATGACTTATACTCTTACATCGGAGGGTGTGGTTATTGTGCGCGAACATCTTTCTACAGAAAAAGGTGCCGAGGTGAGCGAACTCTTCCGCTTTGGCATGCAACTCCAAATGCCTAAGAACTATGATGCTATCAGCTATTATGGTCGTGGTCCTGCTGAGAATTATATAGACCGCAACTCGTCGGAGTTCATTGGTATGTACGATAACAAGGTACAGAATGAGTACTTTGAGTATGTGCGTCCGCAGGAGAGTGGTAACCATACCGACGTGCGTTGGTTTGCTGTTCTCGACAAGATTGGATGCGGATTGCTGTTCTATTCAAATGCGCCTATGGAGGCTTCGGCTCTGCCTTACACCACAGGACAACTGGACGATGGTCAGCACAAGGACAAGGCTTGGGGACATCATAGTGGTGACCTGATACCATCGGGTATGACCTCAGTGCATATTCAGCAGCGCCAGCTCGGTATGGGATGCGTGAACTCATGGGGCGCTTGGCCTCGTAGCGAGTATCGCTTGCCATATAAGGATTATGATTTCACCTTTGCCATCAAGCCAGTTAAAGAATAATGTTTAAATCAAACCTCATACTGATAGCGGTACTCTTGGTGCCGCTATCACTTTTTTCCCAACGATTGCAGAAATTCCCTCGACAAATACCTGCTGGAAACTATAGTGGGATATGTGCGATAGGGGATGACTGCTATGCGGTGGTTAGCGATAAATCGGAAGAAGACGGCTTTTTCGTCTTTCGCATGCCTATAGACACGGTGAAAGGGAAAATCCTCTCTGCAGAGAATCTGGGCTTCCGTTCGAGCGGACTTCCTAATCGTGACATGGAGGCTATTTGCTACAGGCCTTCCACAAACACGTTATTTATTTCTGGCGAAAAAGATAATGAGGTTTATGAATATACGTTGGATGGAAAACGTACAGGTCGTCGCCTGGCAATGCCTGAAGCATTCCGAAAGGCAGATTCAAACTATGGTCTCGAGTCGCTTACGTATGATACTCGTCGACATCTGTTTTTCACCACAACGGAACATCCCTTAAAGGGTGATACCTTACTATGTATTCAGGCCTTTGATGACAATCTGCAGCCTGTTCGGCAGTTTCTTTATCGTCCGGATGTGCCTGTCGAAAAGGCCTATCTCTATGGTGTTTCAGAACTATGTGCGCTGGATGATGGGCGACTATTGGTGATAGAACGTGAGATTCGCATTCCGAAGCTGAAGATAGGAGCAACCTCGAAGGTTCGCATTTATGTGGTGAATATTGACGAGGCAGATGCTACTCCTGAAGAATTGTACCGCCATTCGGTGCTTAAGAAGGCACTTTTCATGGAGAAAAGTACCGCTTTAACGGTGGTAAAGCGTAACTTTTCCAATATAGAGGGACTATGCGAGCCTTTCCCTGGTTTCTTATTGATGGTTGCAGATTCGCAAAATCAATATAAGGGTTTGCTTCGTGATTGGTTTATAACAAAGAGGAAAGAAAACAAAAGCCGCTAATTCTTTCGAACTAACGGCTTCTTCTTGCTTAGTCGAGGTGACAGGACTCGAACCTGCGACAGCCTGGTCCCAAACCAGGAACGCTACCAACTGCGCTACACCTCGTTTTTGCGGATGCAAAGGTACGCATTTTTTGCGACCCTTGCAAATTTTTCCGCAATTATTTTATAATACCTTGCTCAACAAAGATCTTTTTTAGTGCTACAACCGAACGTTCCACCTGTTCTTCGGTATGTGTAGCCATCAGAGCATAGCGTACGAGCGTGTCCTGAGGTGCACATGCAGGAGGAATAACGGGGTTGATGAAAACACCAGCATTGAAGGCAAGTGCTGTTACAAGGAATGTCTTGTCAACGTCACGAACATAGAGAGGAATGATAGGACTCTCGGTATCGCCAATCTCGAAACCCTCCTCGCGGAAACGCTTCAATGCATAGCGAGTGACCTTCCACAACTTCTCAATGCGCTCGGGCTCTTCCTGGATAATGTGCAGGGCCTCCATCGCAGCTGCTGTAGCAGCAGGTGTGTTTGATGCTGAGAAGATATAGGTGCGACAGGTGTGGCGCAACCAGTTGATAGTGTCAGCATCGGCAGTGATGAAACCACCAATAGAAGCGAGTGACTTAGAGAAGGTACCCATGATGAGGTCAACCTCATCAGTCAGTCCAAAATGATCGCAGACACCACGACCCTGACGTCCGAATACACCCACGCCATGAGCCTCGTCTACCATGATAGAACAATTGTACTTGTGCTTCAACTTCACAATCTCGGGAAGTTTGCAGAGGTCGCCTTCCATAGAGAATACACCATCAACAACGATGAGCTTGACAGCCTCCTGAGGAAGTTTCTGGAGTACACGCTCCAAATCCTCCATATCGTTGTGCTTGTAATGTAGTTGCTTAGCAAAAGCCAAACGGCGTCCGTCAACAATGGAGGCATGATCGCGATCGTCGCAAATCACAAAGTCATCTTTGCTTAGCAGGGCAGGGATAACACCCTGGTTTACGCTAAATCCAGTAGAGAAACACAAACAGTCATCCTTGCCGATGAATTTGGCAATCTCCTTCTCCAATTGAATGTGAATGTCAAGCGTACCGTTGAGGAAACGACTTCCTGCACAACCTGTACCATATTTCTCTAATGCCTCTTTGGCTTTGTTGATGATGCGCTGGTCGCCAGTAAGACCTGTGTATGCATTTGAACCAAACATCAGTACCTTATGGCCTCCCATTTCAACCTCAGTACCCTGTTTTCCTGTGATGGCACGGAAGTAGGGATAAATGCCCTTTGCCATTGCTTCCTGAGGTATGCGATACGATTTGTATCTTTCTTGTAGTTGTCCCATATTCTTTTTTATAGGTAATTTCTGTTTTTACAGGCTGCAAAGTTACACAAAAATCTGTAAAACGTGCGATTTTTTTCTAATAAAAGTTCTTTTTCGCCAAATTTATCTTCATTTATCCTTTTTTCTACCCTTATTTTTGTAATTTTGCAGACATGCAAGATAAGAAAACAAAGATTGTCTTTATCGTGAACCCTATTTCGGGAACGCGTTCGAAGGATGGACTTGAGGAATTGATTTCTACAGTACTCGATGCTGATAGGTATGAGTGGCAAGTGGTTAAAACAGAGCGTGCTGGACATGCTTCTGAGATTGCTAGCCAATGTGCCGATAATGGTGTTGATATATGTGTTGCTGTAGGGGGCGATGGGACTGTGAACGAAGTGGCTGGCGCCCTTACGGGCAGAAACACAGCATTGGGCATCATTCCTTGTGGCTCGGGAAACGGTTTGGCTCGCCACATGCGTATTCCTATAAATTTGAAAGGGGCTTTGCAAATCATCAATCAGGGACATATAGATACATTCGATTACGGAAGAGTAGGAGGACATCCGTTCTTCTGTACATGTGGCATGGGATTCGATGCTTTTATATCGCTGAAGTTTGCTGAGGCGGGAAAGCGCGGCCTTACCACCTATGTGGAGAACGTATTGAAAGAGGGCTTGAAATACCAACCCGATGTCTATACTGTAAGTGATGAGACAGGTACACATAGCTACAAAGCCTTCCTTATAGCTTGTGCCAATGCAGCCCAATATGGTAATAATGCATATATTGCTCCAGGCGCTTCTATGCAGGACGGCCTTTTGGATGTCATTGTGATGGAACCTTTCAATGTGTTGGAAGCTCCAGGCATAGCTATTGATATGTTTGCCAAGACGCTTCCCAATAATTCTCGTATCAAGACATTTCAGGCTCGCAAAATTCATATTCATCGAGAGAAAGAGGGGGCTGTACATTATGATGGAGATCCGACGACAATGGGAACGGATATAGATGTGGAGATAATACCACGTGGGCTTCATGCGGTAGTTAACCCTGCGTGTATAGAAGATGCGGCTCATCCCACGAAGATGATGAATGCCATAAGTGCCTTCTTCCATAAAATCATATAATAATTAAGGTACGCGAACTATATTCTATTAATACAAAACCAAAGTCTGTCTATGCAGGAATTAATCGTGTTTTTCATCGTGATAGCAGCCCTCGCCTATGCCTCTTGGCGCATCTATCAGGTGTTCTTACGGCGTAATGATCCTTGTTTTGGATGCTCTGGATGTGCTTTAAAAGGGAAAATAGAGAGAAATAAAGTCTGTAACAAGAAAAAAGTGGCAGAAAAATTTGGCAATCTCAAAAGAATATAGTACCTTTGCACTCGCAAAAAAGCAATGGTGCCTTGGATGAGTGGCTTAGTCAACGGTCTGCAAAACCGTCTACGGCGGTTCGAATCCGCCAGGCACCTCCACAAAAGAATCCTAAAGTCTCTTAAAATGAGCTTGTAGGATTCTTTTTTTGTTGTTTTATTTGCATTTTATATTTTTTTATATATCTTTGCAACAACTAATGATGTAATGATATGAAACTACGAGCCTTATACTTTCTACTAGCTATCTTGTTTTCGTCGTATGTGGGCGCTGCGGAAACTGATAGGCAATTCAAATATATTAATGCTGCAAGTGATTTGGCAGATAATAGTGCTCAAATCATAGTATGTACAAGAACAGGCCGAATGATTATTTCCACACTTGGAAACATGAACTTCTTTGATGGTGCAAGTTTTGTGCATATTGACTCACGACCGGAATACCAGTATCTGTTGCCAGCCTATCATGGCCACTATCATTTATATTTTGATCGTCGACATCATATTTGGTTGAAGAATAAGGGTGCAGTAACCTGCGTGGATATGATGTTGGAGCATTTTGTGGAGAATGTGGACAGCGTTGTTCGTGGAATGGGGTGCAATGAGCCTTTGAACGATTTGTTTGTTGACTCTTTGGGCTCGGTGTGGATGGTTACGCCAAAGGGGCTTTTCTCTGTAGATGAACAGAAATATCATAGGGTATATTCAAAGCGTAATATGCAAGATTTGGATGTCTTTGGTAAAACGCTTCTTACTTTCTTTGATAATGGTGAGGTTGTTGGCCAGTCTTTGGAAACAGGAAGGTTGATGTTTCGCAAGAAAGCATATGGCGATGAGATTGCATCGAAATATGAGAAGACTTCGGTTCTTCTGAGATACGAGAATGGCTACTATCAGATTCGTAATGGTGAGAAAGGGTCTATATTGCTTCATTTTGACTTGAAAAATAGAATATGGACGACTCTATTGGAACTGCCGTATCGTCTGAATAATTTTGCTTTAAAAGATGATATACTATATCTGCCATCGGAATATGGCTACTGGATATATGACATAGCAACGAAAAAGTTCGAACATGTTAGTGAGGTTACATTGATGGATGGCTCATATCTGACAACCGACTGTAATACGTTGGCCTTTGATCTACAGGGAGGAATGTGGATTGGAACGGAGCGCAGAGGTCTGCTATATTCTGGACCGATGGCTTCACCATTCCATATCTATCCTTGGGGACATCCGAAAGCAACTGAATATAGCAAATTGTTAAATGATATTTCTCAAGAAAAAACGGAGTATCATGGTATGACGTCTAATTGCCTGTTTCGAGACAGTCGTGGCTGGAGATGGGTAGGAACAACACGTGGTCTTTACTTGTATCGTACGGATGATCGTAAGCCTGTTTTCTATAATAAACAAAACGGTCTTCCTAATAATGTTGTTCATGCTGTAGTGGAAGATGAGAATCATAATATTTGGCTTTCCACTTCAGCAGGTATCTCTTGTATATTGATAGATAATAAAGAACCTGTATTTGTGAATAGTTTTACGGCTCTAGACAATATCCCTATAGAGACCTTTAAGAATAATCGTGCCATCTCCCTGCAAGATGGAACCATAGTGATGGAGGGATTGGATCATGTGGTTGCTTTCCATCCGGACTCTTTCGGCGTTGTTAATGACAGGAAGCCTAATATGCTATATCCTAAGATGGTGAAACTGCAGGTAAATGGACATGTCGTTAATCCAGGAGATGAGGTAGATGGTAATATCATAGTGGACCAAGCCATTACACGTGCGAGGGATATCAGTTTGAATAGTGATCAGAACTCTATCTCGCTCACGTTCTCTGCACTCAATTATTTCCGTCCGTTGCAAACCTATTATAGGGTAAGAGTAATAGGAATGGCCAACGATGAGGAATGGCAGATGTTCTCTTATAATGACGAACATCAGCAGGTGGACAGTAAGGGCATGCTTCATTTGGCTTTATTGGGCTTGTTGCCTGGTGACTATACAATAGAGGTGCAGGCTTCGATGTTTCCTGACCAATGGGACGGAGAACCCTTCCAATGGCAAATACATGTAAATCAGCCCTGGTGGCAAACGCAGGGAGTCCAGATTCTCCTTGGAGTTGTTGTCATAGCACTTATTATCTTTAATTTTGTTATATATAATAAGAATACAAGACTTCGTGTACGTCGTTCTAATGCAGAAGGTGAGATGATTCGCAAGATATGTTCTTTCGTTGAACGATGTGATTCTTTCTCTTCAGAAGTGCTTATGCCAACGCAAGAGGATCTTTCGGGTAATATACAAAATGAAAGCACAAAGCTCAGCCCTGAGTTTATTACCGTGATGTTGAAGGTGATTCCTTATGTTCGTCAGCAGGATATGCGCTCTCTGACCATGTTGAAACTGAGCCAGATAAGTGACGTTAGTGTGGTAAGGCTTTATGAATTGATGTCTAGCGAACTATATAAGAGTCCGCGTGAGTTAGCCCGTATCTTCCGTTTACAACGTGCTGCTGACTTATTAAGAACCACAAATTTCCCGGTTGAGAATATTGCAAAAGAATGTGGGTTCTATACGCCCAATTATTTCTTAGGCAATTTCTTCCATGAGTATAAGATGACACCAAAGGAATATAGAGCCAAGAAAATTTAGGGTAAGAAAAGCTTCTTTTTGAAAGAATTAGGGCTTAAAAGTCTTTTGCTGGTATCCTACTAAGCGCCATGTGCGTTCTCCTGTACCTCGGTAGTATACAAAAGCTTGATAAGTATTTTCGGTTTGGAAGAAAGAACCTTCTTCGGGAACTTGGTGTGTAGTTCCGTCCAAGTCTTCCATTAGGAATTGATAGTTGTAGTATCCTAGTTTCTGTAGGATGACACCATGATAGGCTTTTTGACTTTCATCATAGCTCATAACATAATTGTCCTTGTCCTCTGTTGTCCAGCGTCCATCAATAAGAATGCGGGCGTTGTCGTATGGTTGGTTGACTTTTAAGAGATAGTGTACAAAAACATATTCTGAGGTTCGCGTTGCTTCGTAGTTGTCGCTATTGCGAAGCAAAAAGGCTCCATTGGCATCTTCATCATAGAGATAACTGGATTGTACAGAGCAAGGGTAGGGTACGGCATGATAGGTTTCGCTATCCTCGTCCCAGGTCATAGCAGCTAGTCCCATGGTGATATGTCTTGGGTCTAGAATCTCGTACTTGTGATATTCATTTCCTGCCTCGAAGATGAGATGACGGTTGTGCTCCCATCGCAGACTTTGAGGTGTGATGTAGTTGGGGGCGGCATTCTCTTTCATGTTGTCCTCTCGCCCGTTTTGCATCACAAATGTTTGTATCTGTTCTTCGGGGCGAGTCACATTGATATTGTTTAGATTTACAGTCATGCTTACTTGTTGGTGACTCTTGTTGAGGTCGATATCGGTGTTTGTAGTAACACCAAGACCAACATGTGTCAACTGTTCTAATACTCTAAACTCAATGATGGCAACATTCTCGTCGTCGGAATCCTCATCGTTGATGTAAATGCGATAGTTTCCACTCATTTTTATGCGACATTGTGTATTGGGAAACTGAAAACTATAGTGAGTATAGAGTGTCCGAGTGTTGATGGAGTTCTCATAATCATCTATAGGTACATCGTTGAATCCCACTAACCAGTCGCTTTCAAAGATTCCTTCTGCTGGTGTCCAGTCTGGATTGCATGGCTCCAAATGACATACATAGCGATGATAATCGTGCGAAAGTTCATCGAACCCTATTTGCAAATGGTCGTCGCTTCCTAACTGAAGGATAGGAAGAGCTGTGAAGTCGTTGTTAAGAATAACTTCAAGTGACTTGACGTTGGGCGAGATAACCTGATGACGAGCACTTGTCATCATGGGCAGAAATATGAGCAAATAGAGTAACTGTTTCATAAAGGTCATCTGGAAAATGAAAAAAGGAAGTCTGCCTATAAAAAAGAGCAGACTTCCCTTTTGTATGTGATAGCTTTATTACTTCTTGTTCAGAGCGAGGTCAATCTCTACTGCGATAGAAACGGTAGCACCTACCATGGGGTTGTTACCAATACCCAGGAAGCCCATCATCTCTACGTGTGCAGGTACTGAAGAAGAACCTGCGAACTGAGCGTCTGAGTGCATACGACCCAGAGTATCAGTCATACCGTAAGAAGCAGGACCTGCAGCCATGTTATCGGGGTGCAGAGTACGACCGGTACCACCACCTGAAGCTACTGAGAAGTAAGGCTTGCCAGCGAGCACGCGCTCCTTCTTATAGGTACCAGCAACGGGGTGCTGGAAGCGGGTGGGGTTGGTAGAGTTACCAGTAATTGATACATCAACGTTCTCCTTCCACAGGATAGCAACACCCTCGCGAACGTCGTCAGCACCATAGCACTTTACCTTAGCGCGGGGACCGTCAGAGTAGGGAACTTCCTTAACGACCTTCACCTCACCTGTGTAGTAGTCGAACTGTGTCTGTACGTATGTGAAACCGTTGATACGGCTGATGATCATAGCAGCGTCCTTACCAAGACCGTTCAAGATAACGCGGAGGGGCTTCTTGCGAACCTTGTTAGCCTTCTCGGCAATCTTGATGGCACCCTCAGCTGCAGCGAATGACTCGTGACCAGCCAGGAATGCGAAGCACTCGGTCTCCTCGCGGAGCAGACGAGCAGCCAGGTTACCGTGACCCAGACCAACCTTACGGTCGTCAGCAACAGAACCAGGAATACAGAAGCTCTGCAGACCGATACCGATTGCCTCAGCAGCCTCAGCAGCGCTCTTTACACCCTTCTTGATAGCGATGGCAGCACCGCATACATATGCCCATTTAGCGTTCTCGAAGCAGATACGCTGAGTCTCTTCACACATCTGGTAAGGATCAACGCCAGCCTTCTCGCAAATCTCGTTAGCCTCTTCTATGCTATTGATGCCGTTCTCCTTCAGAGCAGCCAGCACCTGATTGATGCGACGCTCGTAGCTCTCGAATGATACTTTTCTAATCATAATTTCTGTCCTCCTTACTCTTTACGTGGGTCAATAGCCTTAACAATTCCCTGCTCAGCGGTGGTACGACCGTAAGAACCGGTGAACTTCTTCACAGCCTCGTTGGCGTCCATGCCGTCCTTGATAGCTTCCATCATCTTGCCCAGGTGTACGTACTCGTAACCGCAAACCTGATTGTCCTTATCCAAGAACTGCTTGGTGATGTAACCCTCGGTGAGCTCCAGATAACGGGTACCCTTGGCTACGGTGCCATAAAGTGTACCAGTCTGTGAGCGCAGACCCTTACCCAGGTCTTCCAGACCAGCACCGATTACGAGACCGCCCTCAGAGAAAGCACTCTGTGTACGTCCGTAAACGATCTGCAGGAACAACTCGCGCATAGCAGTATTGATAGCATCGCAAACGAGGTCGGTGTTCAGAGCCTCGAGAATGGTCTTACCAGGCAGAATCTCAGAAGCCATAGCTGCAGAGTGAGTCATACCTGTGCAACCGATGGTCTCAACGAGAGCCTCCTGAATAACGCCGTCCTTTACGTTCAGGCTCAGTTTGCAGGCACCCTGCTGAGGAGCGCACCAGCCAATACCATGGGTATAGCCCGAAATGTCCTTGATCTCTTTGGCCTGAATCCACTTGCCCTCTTCGGGGATGGGAGCAGGACCGTGGTTGGGGCCTTTGGCCACAACGCACATGTTTTCAACTTCCTTAGAATAAATCATTGTTACCTATTTTA